>LNFM01009069.1_pt1 | contig 14675 bp, 14 predicted proteins | sample 596031 | NCBI WGS metagenome assembly LNFM01 (sample SAMN04254537, study PRJNA301005) | activated carbon metagenome | isolation source: dual media filters at the Ann Arbor, Michigan drinking water treatment plant | place: USA: Ann Arbor
AGTTCGCCATCATCGGCTACGGCAAGCTCGGCGGCAAGGAACTGGGCTATGGCAGCGACCTGGACATCGTCTTCGTCTACGAGGACGAGCACGACGATGCGCCCGAGGTCTATGCCCAGCTGGTACGCAAGCTGATCAACTGGCTGACCGTCAAGACCGGCGAGGGCGACCTCTACGAGATCGACACCGCGCTGCGCCCCAACGGCAATTCGGGGCTGCTGATCACCACCTTCGAGGCTTACGCCAACTACCAGCAGCGGCGCGGCAGCAACACCGCCTGGACCTGGGAGCACCAGGCCATGACGCGTGCGCGCTTCGTGCTGGGCAGCGAGGACTTGCGTCAGCGCTTCGACGCGGTGCGCGAGGCGGTGATCCGCGCCCCGCGCGATCCGGCCGCCCTGCGCGAGGAGATCGTGGCCATGCGCGACAAGGTCCGGCAGGCCCATCCGGTCCCCGCCGAGCAGTTCGACGTCAAACACAGCCCCGGTGGCATGGTCGACGCCGAGTTCGCCGTGCAGTATCTGGTGCTCTCGCAGGCCAGCCAGCACCCGGCGTTGGTGGCCAACACGGGCAATATCGCGCTGCTGCGCGCGGCCGAAGCAGCCGGCCTGCTGCCGGCCGGCGTGGGCGTGGCCGCCGGCGATGCTTACCGCGAGTTGCGACGCATCCAGCACAAGGCCCGCCTGGACGAGGCGCCGACCCAGGTCGACCCCGTGCGCGTGGCCCAGGAACGCGCCGCCGTGCTCGCCCTCTGGACGGCGGTCTTCGGCGCGAGCTGATCCGGCAGGACGAAGGCGCTCAGGCGCTGCTGCGGATCTTGCGCACCAGCGCCGTCGTCGAATAGCCGTCCACAAAGGGCAGGGCCAGCGCCCGTCCGCCCCAGGACTCGACCAAGGCGGTCTCGGGCAGCTTGCGCATGTCGTAGTCGCCGCCCTTGACCAGGATGTCGGGTCGGACCTCGGCGATCAGGGCCTGGGGCGTGTCTTCGTCGAACCAGGTCACCAGATCCACCGCGCCCAGGGCGGCCATCAGGGCCGCGCGGTCCTGCTCCTTGTTGAGCGGGCGGTCCGGCCCCTTGCCCAGGCGGCGCGCCGAGGCATCGCTGTTGAGCGCCACCAGCAGGCTGGCACCGAGTTCGCGCGCCTGGGCCAGGTAGATCGCATGGCCGCGGTGCATGACGTCGAAGACACCATTGGTGAAGACCAGGGGCCTGGGCAGGGCTGCCAGGCGGGTCGGCAGATCGGCGCGCGGACAGAGCTTGTCCAGAAAGGCGGGCAGCGGCGGATGCGGGGCGGCAGCAGACATGGCCGCATCCTAGCAGCGACGGCGCCCCCAACCGCCCGCGATCGCAGGAAACGGCCGCGCTTTACCCCCCAATCCCGGCCCCTGCCAGCCGGTGCACAGGGGCATAATGGCTGCGCCCATGGCGACCAAGCTCGTATCCGTCAGCATCGACTCGATCCGCATCGGTGACCCTCTGCCTTTTGCGCTGATGGACGCCGAGGGCACGCTGCTGGCCGCCAAGGGCTATGTGATCAGTTCGCGCGCCGAGCTCCAGGGCCTGCAGGGACGTGGCATCTCCCTCTACATCGATGCCGCCGACTCCGAAGCCCATCACCGCGCCTACGTCAGCATGCTGCACAACATGGTGCGCAAGGACACGACACTGGGCGAGATCGCCGGCGCCCACATCTCCCGGGTCGATGTCGACGCCAGCCGCCTCGACGGCGACGTGGCCGTCGGCCCGGCCGACTGGCTGGACTACCAGGTGCAGGCCAACAGCATCCTGCGCGACAGCAGCGCGCCCATGTTCCTGGCCCGCCTGATCCGCCTGCAGAAACGGTTGCGCCAGCACGCCATGAGCAACCCCGATGGCGCGCTGTTCGCGCTGTTCCACCTCTCGGCCAGCGAGATCCGCATGTACAGCGCCACCCACGCCATGCTGGTCAGCGTGATGTGCGGCCTGGCCGCGCGCGAGGTGCTGGCCTGGCCCGCCGAGCAGGAACAGCTGCTGTGCCTGGCCGCGCTCACCATGAACCTGGGCATGACCGATCTGCAGGACAAGCTGGCCCAGCAGCTCACACCGGTCTCGCCCGAGCAGCGCCAGCAGATCGACCGGCACGCCATGCGCTCGGTCGAGTTGCTGCGGCGTGCGGGTGTCAGCGACATGGACTGGCTCGAGGCCGTAACCCACCATCACACCGTGCCGTCCGGTCCTCTGGCGCCGCGCTCTGCGGGCATGCGCATGGCGCGACTGATCCAGCGTGCCGACATGTTCGGTGCCCGGCTGGCGCCGCGCGCCTCGCGCGTGCCCACGGCACCGGCGGCTGCCATGCAAGCGAGTTATTTCGACGAAAACCGCCAGGTCGACGAGGCCGGTGCCGCGCTGATCAAGGCCGTGGGCATCTACTCGCCCGGCTCCTTCGTCAAGCTCAATACGGATGAGGTGGCGGCCGTGATCCGGCGCGGTGCCAACACCACCACGCCCAAGGTGGCGGTGCTGATCAATCGTGAAGGCATGCCGGTGGCCGAGCCGGTGATCCGCGACACGGCGCTGCGCGACTACCGCATCGTGGCCAGTGTGCCGCACCGCGAAGTCAAGGTGCGGGTCCATCTGCAGCGCATGCTGGCGCTGACCGCGACGACCGTCTGAGACGGTCTCAGGCGGGGGTGGCTGGCAGCGGCGCGCCCAGTTCCTTGCGGAAGCGGTTGAGTTCCTGCACGGACTTGAAGCTGCGGTCCATCAGCAGCGAGAGGTTGTGCAGGATGCGTTCAACCACCTTGGTCTCCCAGACGGCATCGAAGCGGATCTGCTGGTCCAGCCAGTGCTCGAGCCACTCGGGGTTGGGCAGGCGGCTCTGGATGGTGTCGCGCGGGAACAGGGCCTTGTTCACGTGCAGATTGGTGGGGTGCAGGGCCTGGGCGGTACGCCGCGCGCTGGCCATGAGCACGCCGACCTTGGCAAAGGCCAGCTTGGCCTCGGCGCCGAAACGGCCGATGGCGCGCTTCATGTAGCGCAGGTAGGCGCCGCCGTGGCGCGCCTCGTCCTGGCTCAGCGTGGTGTAGATGTGCTTGATCACGGGCTCGGTATGCCATTCGGCCGCGCGGCGGTACCAGTGGTTGAGCCGGATCTCGCCGCAGAAGTGCAGCATCAGCGTCTCCAGCGCGGGCGCGGGCTCGAACTCGAAACGCACCTCGTGCAGCTCCTGCTCGGTCGGCACCAGTTCAGGGCGGAAGCGGCGCAGATACTCCATGAGCACCAGCGAATGCTTCTGCTCCTCGAAGAACCAGATCGACATGAAGGCGGAGAAATCGCTGTCGTCCTTGTTGTCGCGCAGAAACATCTCGGTGGCCGGCAGCGCCGCCCACTCGGTGATGGCGTTCATCTTGATGGTCTGGGCCTGCTCGTCGCTGAGCTTGCTGGCGTCGAACTGATCCCAGGGGATGTCCTTCTCCATGTCCCAGCGCACGGCTTCCAGTTGCTTGAACAGTTCGGGATAAAGCATGGGCATTCCTTCGAATTCGGGCCGATTCTAGGGGGACGGCTTGACCCCCGCCTGACACGGCACTGTAGCCGTACGCCGGGGCGGGAAATGGCAGCCCGAGGCCGGCTCAGTGCGGCAGGGTGTCGGCAAAGCTGGCGCGCTGCATGAGCTTGTCCTGCAGGCGCACCAGATTGGGGTGGGCATCGCGCCAAGCCACCTGGGGAAAGCGGAAATCCAGATAGCCCAGAGCCGAGCCCACGGCCACATCGGCCAGGCCGAAATAGGTGCCGGCGCAGAAAGGCTTGTCGCCGAGCCCGCGGCTCATGGCCTGCAAGCTGGCCTCGATCTTGCCCAGCTGGCGATCGATCCAGGCCTGGCAGCGCTGCTCTTCGCTGCGCTGGGGCCAGACGGCCTCCATGCGCGCCAGCAAGGCCGCATCCATCAGGCCGTCGGCCAGGGCCTCCCAGGTCTTGGCTTCAGCACGCTCGCGGCCCACCGCCGGAATCAGCTTGCCCACCGGTGAGAGGGTGTCCAGATACTCGACAATGACGCGTGAATCGAACAGGGCCTCGCCACCTTCCATGACCAGGCAGGGGATCTTGCCCAGGGGATTGGCGTCGACGATACGGGTCTGGTCGGACCACACATCCTCCAGCACAAAGGTGTAATCGAGCTTCTTCTCGGCCATCACGATGCGCACCTTGCGCACGTAAGGGCTGGTGTGGGAACCGATCAGTTTCATGGGTCTTCCGGAAGTTCCAGGGGGGCCGATTTTAGCGACACCCACCCTCGCGGGTGTCGCCCGGCTGTCGGACAGGCCGCCCAACTACAATTCGGGCATGACGTTCTCCACCATTTCGGCGCTGTCCCCGCTGGACGGGCGCTATGCCGCCAAGCTGGCCTCGCTGCGCCCGCTGATGAGCGAACAGGGTTATATGCACCGCCGCGTCCAGGTCGAAGTGGCCTGGTTCATCGCCCTCAGCGACGCCGGCTTCAAGGAATTCCCGCCGCTGTCGCCCGGCGCACGCACCTATCTGCTCAACCTGGTCAAGAACTTCTCCGAGACCGATGGCAACGCCATCAAGGAGATCGAGAAGACCACCAACCACGACGTCAAGGCCGTCGAGTATTGGATCAAGTCCAAGTTCGAGGCGCGCCCCGAGCTGCAGAAGTCCAGCGAGTTCGTGCACTTCGCCTGCACCAGCGAGGACATCAACAACACCAGCCACGCCCTGCAGCTGCGCAGCGCGCGCGACACCGTGGTGCTGCCGGCCCTGGACAAGCTGCTGGTCAAGCTGCGCGACATGGCCCAGGCCTATGCCGAGGTGCCCATGCTCAGCCGCACCCACGGCCAGACCGCCAGCCCCACCACCGTGGGCAAGGAAATCGCCAACGTGGTGGTGCGCCTGCAGACCGCCTGCGAGCGCATCGCGGCGGTGAAGATCCTGGGCAAGATGAACGGCGCCGTGGGCAACTACAACGCCCACCTGGCTGCCTGGCCCGACTTCGACTGGGAGGCCTTCGCCAGGAAGGTCGTGGAAACGCCCGAGCCCCTGGGCCTGGGCCTGAGCTTCCAGCCCTACAGCATCCAGATCGAGCCGCACGACTACATGGCCGAGCTGTTCGACGCCATGGCCCGCGCCAACACCATCCTGATCGACTTCTCGCGCGACGTCTGGGGCTACGTCTCCCTGGGCTACTTCAAGCAGCGGCTCAAGGCCGGCGAGATCGGCTCCTCGACCATGCCGCACAAGGTCAACCCGATCGACTTCGAGAACGCCGAAGGCAATCTGGGCCTGGCCAATGCCTTGCTGCGCCACCTCAGCGAGAAACTGCCCATCAGCCGCTGGCAGCGCGACCTGACCGATTCCACCGTGCTGCGCAATATGGGCGTGGCCGTGGGTTACGCCGTGCTGGCCTACCAGTCGCTGGGCGTGGGTCTGAACAAGCTCGAGCTCAACAGCGCGGCCCTGGCGGCCGACCTCGACGCCTCCTGGGAAGTGCTGGCCGAGCCCATCCAGACCGTGATGCGTCGCTACGGCGTGCAGGGTGCCTACGAGAAGCTCAAGGAAGTCACCCGCGGCCAGACCGTGACCGCGGCCGACCTGCACGCGCTGATCCGCAGCCTCGACATCCCCGAGGCCGACAAGCAGCGCCTGCTGGCCATGACGCCGGGCAGCTACACCGGCAAGGCTGCAGAGCTGGCGAAACGGGTTTGACCCCCTGAGCGGCTGACGCCGCTCGGTGCGACGGCCAGAGGCCTACGCTCTTCGAACCGTCCAAGTCTACGCAGGTAGACTTGGAGCCACGGTCCTCAGCCCCTGCAAGGGGGACAACGCCAGCGGCCCGGCCAAGCCGGTTCCGCGGCGTTCCGCGCAAACTTCCCCTCTTTTCTACTGCACCATGGCCATCAAATCCACCATCTTCAAGGCCAATCTGCAGATCGCCGACATCGACCACGGCTACTACGCTGACCACGCGCTGACGCTGGCACGCCATCCGAGCGAGACCGACGAGCGCATGATGATCCGACTCGTCGCCCTGGCGCTGCAGGCGCATCGCCTGCAGACCGAGCTCGGCGGCGACGGCACGCTGGCCTTCGGTGCCGGCCTGTCCGACCCCGATGAGCCCGACGCCTGGCTGCGCGACTACACAGGGCAGACCCGCCTGTGGATTGAAGTCGGCCAGCCCGAGGACAAGCCCCTGGCCAAGGCCTGCAGCAAGTCGGACGCGGTGCTGGTCTACTGCTTTGCCCACGCCGCCGAGGTCTGGTGGCGCGGTATCGAGAACAAGCTCACACGTCTGGACAAGCTGCAGGTCTGGCGTATCCCCAGCGAAACCTCGCAGGCGCTGGCCACCCTGGCCGAGCGCAGCATGCAGCTGCAGGCGACCGTGCAGGAAGGCGTGCTGATGCTCGGCAACGCCCGCCAGCAGGTGGACGTGGAGCCGCTGCGCTGGAAGTGAGTCAGGCTGCGGCGGGTTCGGACACGCGCTCTGCGGCCCGCTCGGCATAGCGGTTGAAACGCCAGGCATCGCCGTGCAAGGTGATGCGGCGCCAGGTCTGACGCTTCTCGGCCGGGCTGAACTCGGGCCAGTGCTGGACTTCATCAAAAGTACGCCCACAACCCTTGCAGACCGGATCGCCCTGGCTCGTCGAGCAGATGGCGATGCAGGGCGTGTCCGGCGTGGTCTCATACCAGGCCAGCCAGGCCTCGTAGGCCGCACGCGGCATGCTGCGCGCGTCGGCTTCCTGCTCGCGGAAATAGACCATCAGGGCGTAGACCTCGGCCAGGGCGCGCACGGGCCGGGCCAGGGTGATGCCGTCCGGCGAGGGCTCGCGCTCGCGCCAGTGATTGATGGCCGCTTCGATGTCGGTGATGTGGATGCCTGCCATGGGGAGGCCGATCATAGCGGGTGGGCCGCCATGCAAGCTGCCGGCAAAAACCCTCCATGGTCCGGGCCCTTGGGTGCTGTGGTCCAATCCTGGACACGAAGGGGAGTAGCTCCCGACCGCGAAGGCCACCTTGCTTTCGCGTCCATCAGCCAGTCGTCAATACGAAGCCCGCGCGGCTTCCGGCTGGCTGGGCAGCCGACGCCAACGCGTCTTGCTGGGCAAGACCTTCGACTGGAGCCGTCACAGGTCCGTCGAAGCGCCTTCTGCAGCCCGCTGCCGTGTGTGCACGACATCCTGTGCCTGCATAGCCGTCAAACAATGGAGTTAGTTCATGGAATTGTTTTCCACCCCCTGGTGGTCCGCGCTGCTGGCCATCATCCTGATCGACCTCGTGCTCGCTGGCGACAACGCCATCGTGATCGCCCTGGCCGCACGCAACCTGCCCCCGCAGCTGCAACGCAAGGCCATCGTCTGGGGCACGGTGGGTGCCATCGCCGTGCGCTCGGTGATGACGCTGGGCGTGGTCTGGCTGCTCCAGATCCCCGGGCTCATGCTGGTGGGCGGCCTCGGTCTGGTCTGGATCGCCTACAAGCTGCTGGCCGACCAGGACAGCAATGAGCACGACGGCCCGGTCGCGACCACCTTCTGGGGTGCGATGAAGACCATCATCGTGGCCGATGCGCTCATGGGCGTGGACAATGTGCTGGGCGTGGCCGGCGCGGCCCAGGGTTCCATGGACCTGGTGGTGCTGGGCCTGCTGATCAGCGTGCCGATCGTGATCTTCGGCAGCAAGGTGGTGCTCAAGATGGTCGAGCGCTTCCCGGCGATCATCCAGCTGGGCGCGGCCGTGCTGGCCTTCACGGCAGCCAAGATGGTCGTCAATGAACCCCTGCTCGACGCGGTGTTCGATCCGCATGCCCCGCTGCGCTGGGCGCTTTACGTGCTCACGATTGCCGGCGTGCTGGCCGCTGGCTGGTGGAAGACCCGCGCCCAAGCCTCCCAAGTGGCCGCCTGAGTCCGGGTCTGCCCGCACCGGGGGCCCATCGGCTCCCGGTGCTATGCTCAGCCGCCATGAAACTCCTGGCGAAATGGCTGCTGAGCGCCACCGCGCTGCTGGCGCTGACCTATCTCTACCCCGGCGTCGAGCTGCAGGGTTTTGGCGCCGCGCTGCTGGCCGCCATGGTGATCGGCCTCTTCAACATCTTTCTGCGCCCGATCCTCATCCTGCTCACGCTGCCCGTGACGCTGGTGACCATGGGGCTGTTTCTCTTCGTCATCAACGCCCTGCTGTTCTGGGCGGCAGCCACGCTGCTCGACGGCTTTCAGGTGCGTGACTTCACGGCGGCCCTGCTCGGTTCGCTGCTGTATTCGATCTTCAGCCTGGTGATCGACTCAGCGCTCGAGCGCCTGTTCCCTCAGCAGTGATTCGATCTGCCGGCTGCGGGTGTCGATGATGGACGCCTCGATGTGGTCCACCGCGCCGCCCTGCCGCGCCAGCTCCTGGGCCGCCTTGAGCCGGTCACGGGCCGCGGCATAGTCCAGCCGTGCTGCGTGGGCCTCGGCCTCGGCACGCACAGCCTGCAAGGTCCGCCCCTGCGCCGCATAGGCGGCTGAAAGCAGCTGCCAGGCCTGCGCATCGCGCGGCCGGCCCGCCAGCCAGACCTGCAGCTGCTCGGCCGCCTCGCGCGCCTGCCCGCCTTGCGTCCAGGCACTGGCCCGCAGCAGCACCCAGGCCCGGGGCTGCTGGGCCGACGGCCCGGAAGCCGATGCGCCCAGCAGTTCCCGCGCCCGCCGCGGGTCATCCATGGCCAGCGCCAGCTCGGCGCCCAACAAGCGGGCCTGGTAAGCGGCCACTGCATCCTGGGCCACGCGGGCCTGCAGACGCTCCTGCCAGCGCCGCGCCGCCTCGAACTCACGCAGTCCCCGCGCGGCCAGGACGGCGGCATAGAGCACGCCGGCCTGCTGGGCCGTAGACAGACCGGCATAGGCCGGCGCCTCCGCCTGGGCCAAGGCCTGGCGCAGGCTGTCCACCTCGGGATTCGCGAGCATCCGCGCCCGCGCCGCCATCATGGCGTGAACCGTGGTCAAGGGTCGGGCAGGTGTCGCCGGCAGCAGATGCTGCCGGGCCTGCATGTCGGCAATGCGCTCCGTGGTCAGCGGGTGGCTGCGCAGATAAGGGAAGGCGCCCGTGTCGTTGAAGCGGTTGGCCTGCTGCAGCTTCTCGAACATGCCCACGAAGCCACGCGGATCGAAGCCGGCCTGGGTCATCACGCTGTAACCCACCCGGTCGGCCTCGCGCTCCATGTCGCGCGAGAAATTGAGCTGCCCCTGGACGGCCGCCGCCTGGCCGCCCACGATCATGGCCCCGGCGGCGCTCGGGTTGCTGGCCGCCGCGAGGGCGCCGAGGATCATCGCCCCCAGCAGCCAGGGCGCCTGGTTGCTCTGCCGGCTGATGATGCGCGCGATATGGCGCTGCGTCACATGGCTCAGCTCGTGCGCCAGCACGGACGCCAGCTCGTCCTCGCTGCTGACCACGGCGATCAGGCCCAGATGCACACCCATATACCCACCCGGCAGTGCAAAGGCATTGACGCTGCGGTCGCGCCCCAGCAGCACGTCCCAGGCGTAGCGCTCCTCGAGCTCGGACGACAGCTCGCCACGCGTGCGGGCAGCCTCCATCAACCGCAGCCAGATGCCCTGCACATAGTCGCCCAGGATGGCGTCATCGAGATAGTCGGGGGATCGGTAGAGCTCGCGCGCGATACGGTCACCGAGCCGGCGCTCGGCACTGCTGCTCATCTCGGCGCCGTCGCCCAGGGCGGGCAAGGAGCTCTGCGCCGCAACGGGGAGCAGCATCTGACCCGCCACCAAGAGCCAGACCAGAGGCTTGAAAAGAACTTGAGAGGAACGCTTCAAAACGAATCCAGCGGGATAAAACCTCGTATCTCAGCACTGTCGGCATCCATCAGCGCGGTCCAGAACGATTTGCGCGCCGCCACCGGCAAATATTTCAAGGCAGTTTCCGGACGCCCGGACTGCACGATAGCTGCATCGATCTCGGCCGCCTGCTGGGGAAAGCGTCGCTTGAGTTCCGCAGCCGGCTTGGCCGCGGCCAGAACACGCTGCTGCGCCTGCCCATAGTTTTGCCAGAGATCCGGCCGCGCGCTCAGGTGCAAACCCTGCAAAGCCGCCAAGGTGGCGCTGGTCTCCTCACCCGCGTCGCGGAAAGGGCGCACCGCCAGCAAGGTGGGGCCGGTCAGCGGCATGGCATCCACATCCGCCGGGGCCTGCGGCAGCATTTCCTCGGGGACGTCGATCGCATGGATGACCCGGAAGCGATCCAATTCGAACACCAGATGAACCGGCCGCGCCACCGAGACCGTCCAGAGACCGTAAATCAGGGCGGCCAGTTGTATCAGGCCGACGATGCCGAGATCCCGCACCAGCTCGCTGCGCGGTTTTTTGCGATTGAACACAACCAGCGTGATCAGCGGGCCCAGGATCACGTCGACGGTGACCACGATCAGGAACAGCTCCCGTCCTCCGGAGATCTCCCGATAAGGGTAGGGATACCAGAGCGCAAACACCAGCCGGGCAGCCAGCGCCGCAATGAGGAGACTGATACCCAGGTGTATGCCGCTGGCACGCAACCTGTCTCTCCAGTTCAGGGTTAGAGTTTGCGTCATGCTCGTATGATGCGTGAATTGTGTTGAGATTTGGTAAACCCGGAATTTTTCATGAGCACTCTGACCCACTTCGATGCCCAAGGCCAAGCCCATATGGTGGACGTTGGCGCAAAAGCAAGCACCCACCGCATCGCCGTCGCCACCGGGCGGATTGAGATGCTACCGGAGACGCTGGCGCTGATCGAGTCCGGGACAGCGAAGAAAGGCGATGTGCTGGGGATCGCCCGCGTCGCGGGCATCATGGCGGCGAAGAGGACCAGTGATCTGATCCCGTTATGTCACCCCATCGCGCTGACGCGCGTGGCGCTCGAGTTTGACTTGCGGCCCGACTCGGGGACTGCCCCGGCCTATGTCTCTTGCACGGCCACCGTCGAGACCGTTGGGCCGACAGGGGTGGAGATGGAGGCGCTGACCGCGGTCCAGATCGCCCTGCTCACCATTTATGACATGTGCAAAGCGGTCGATCGAGGCATGGTGGTCAATGGTATTCAACTTCTCCAGAAGCACGGCGGGGTGTCAGGGAGTTATGTTGCAGCATAAGTTTGCCGCCCTAACACTTGCCTACTCAGGGCTCATTTTCTTCAAGGTTCTTGATCAGCGTTTTTAGCTGAGGGTGCTTCTCGACAGAAAGCTCCAGCCAATGAAGTTTGATATTTTCGTATGCTTGCCGCCCGTGCATGGAACGTATCACTCGCAACATTCTCATCGCATGCCCATCGTAAGAGTTCAAAGCTAGGGCCAAAGCGTAACGGTGTTGCAACGCTGGCCAAGGATAGCGCTCAGAGGCTTGGCGCAGAATCTCCAGTTCGGAGTCTGTCATCTTTGCCTGGGGCTGGGTTCTACCGGCCTTAAGCATGCTTCCCAGTTGGGTCAACAGAATCACGTCTGGCTGCACGTGATCGTCTGGAGTTCGGCCGATTTTCAGATCTTCGAGACGGACTATCCGATAGTCCTCTTCAATTGTCAGATACTCAAGGACAGTGGTAGCCATGAGAATACAAAAGGCTGCCAAGACTAGCAGAAGATGAGTCCGAGGCACAGGCACTGTTCGTCCGGAATCCGATCTCCCTTCTTGGTAGCCGATTACAAGACCTAACGGCAAGACAAAATAGGCGTAGGCGTACGGGAATTCCAGCAAAGAATGCACCGCTACCGGTATAACCAGCGCCCAGCAGAACCAAGCAGGTGTTGTCTGGGTTGCTTTAAGGCGGCGCCAGCCCCACAACGCCGCACCGCCCAACAGAGCGATTGTTAGCGGGACACCAATCCAGATACAGAAATCCAAGATGATGTTGTGGGAGTATGTGAACGGTCCGCTAGTTTCATATCTATCGGCGACGCTCGTGAGTGCTTGCGTCACCCCCGCAATCCCCCACCCCAGCCAAGGACTGATCGTGGCGGCGTCAAGCAGCTGCAGCCAGACGTCCCGGCGTAGCCCGGCATTTCCAAGCTGCGAGATTACTCTTTCGCTTGTCGCACCTCCGCGGAGGTGAAATTCGGCAAGCAGCGTCGGCCAACACCATAGCACGCCCAGAAAGATAAGGAAGAAGGCAAGTACGGAGTACACAGCCTCGTCACGCTGAAAACACTGACGCTTCCATAGCGACCAGATTAGAAGTGTGGCGAGACCCACAAAAGCAGTGCGAGACTCGCTGATCGCCAGGCCGAGACAGAGCCACAAAGCCGCCGATATCGCGATCACCTTGCTCAGGGCGGTAACTTGATATATGTAGAAAAGCGAAGCTACCCCCATCAGAACAAGTGTTCCATATTGATTCGCTTGTGCGAGATTCGCACCAGGGCGCCGGTCACCCCCATGTGGTGTGATCCAGAAAGTGCTGTCCCAGATATCCAAAACTTGCACCAGGGCGACCAACACTGACAGCGTTGCTCCGACTAGGACAGCTGTTGCGAGATCGAATAGGAAACTCGAAGGGTCTGGGTTGTAATTTTTCCGCTTATCACGGTTACTCCACTCCCACCCCACCAATAACGCGAGTGTGAACAGAGCGATATAACCGCTGGTGACGATGGCATCACCCAAGTACTCCACCGACCCTGCACTCCATTGAGCCCAGACGACCAAAAGCAGCAGGAGGGGAAACAACAACGCCAAAGGAACTGGCTGGGTCCGCGCGGGTTCTGTCTTCGGAATCCAAACCCACGCGCCCATCGCGATCAAGCCAAAAAACGCGAGTATTTCGTTATGCCAGCTGACCCAGGGGCCGACGTGCAACGGCTGGAGCCAGCTTGCAACCAAAAATAGGAGCGCGAATCGAGGCCACATCTTTCTTGGACCCTGGGCAGGTCTCACCGCTGATATCTGTCGGAGGTTTGGTTCAATCGCGGAACAAGCGTCACTGACGAAGATTTGACACAAATGCCCCGCAACCAGGATTTTTAAGTTGATAGTACGTACATCGGCGCCGTTGTTCGATGATGCAATAAAAAGGGGCCCAGTAGGGCCCCTTACTGTTTGCGCTGGACGCGCTTACGGCGCCAGGGCGGCAAACGCAGAACCCGTCACGGTGGCGGAGCCCGCGACGTTCGCGTCGCGGCACGAACCGGGCAAGTACTTGGGCTGCACGGTACCCGGACCGCAAATCCAGCCATTCACCAAGCCACCGCTCACGCTCGGAGCCAAAAATACCGTCCCGTTTGCGCCAGTGGCAATGTTCCGCGAGGTCACTCGGACCGCGCCTGCGGCGTTGGTCGCAATTTCTTGCACGTAGGTCGTGGTTGCAGAAGAAGTCTCGCAACCCCAGTTACCGCCGGAGGGCAAAGACATGCCATTGTTGGTCTGGTAAACCTCGGTCACGCTGGTGCGGCACTGCGAAGCAGCCAGAATCACTTCCGACATCTTGGCGCGAGCCGTGTAATCCTGATAAGCCGGCAGGGCGACGGCGGCCAGGATACCGATGATCGCAACCACGATCATCAGTTCGATCAGGGTGAAACCCTTCTGGATAGAACGCTTCATGAAGAACTCCTAGGTTAAAAGTAGCTGCAGCTAGGGTGCAGGCCAGCATGTTCAGCAGTTTCCATGCCAACCTGCGTATGTGAAAAATTCCGCTGTTTCCTGACGCAAGGTTTGAAAAACCAGGCCATAACCGCCCATTCCTGCTCTTCGGGGACTGACTTTTGACATTTTTGTCCGGACAAGCTCGTCACTTGATGCAAACCTGCCGAACCTGCTTGAGGTCGGTCATGCCCAGCATGATCTTCTCCATCCCGTCCATCTTGAGGGTCCGCATGCCGCTTTCGACGGCGGCCGCGAAGATCTCGGCCACGCGGGCGCGCTCCTGCACCAGTTTCTTGACCCGGTCATCGGCGATCAGCAGTTCGTGCAGGCCCAGCCGGCCCTTGTAGCCGGTGTTGTTGCATTTCTCGCAGCCTACCGGTTTGTAGAAACGCAGCTTGCCGTCCTCGCCGTAGTTGACCACCCACTCCTCATAGAGCTTCTGGGCCTCGCCGCTGAAATCTGCCTTCCAGGCGGGTGTGTTGCGCAGTTCCTCGGAATATTCCGAGATGAAGGCGTTGATCTCGGACGTACTGGGGTGGTAAGGCTGCTTGCAGTCGCACAGCTTCTTGGCCAGACGCTGGGCCAGGATGCCCAGCAGGGCGTCGGCAAAGTTGAACGGGTCCATGCCCATGTCCAGCAAGCGGGTGATGGACTCGGGCGCGGAGTTGGTGTGCAGGGTCGAGAACACCAGGTGACCGGTCAGCGAGGCTTCCACGCCCATGGACACGGTTTCCTTGTCGCGTGATTCGCCGACCATGATGATGTCGGGGTCGGCACGCAGGAAGGCGCGCATGATCAGGGCAAAGTCGATGCCGGCCTTCTTGTTGATCTGGACCTGGCGCAGGCCTCGTTGCGTGATTTCCACCGGGTCCTCAGCGGTCCAGATCTTGGTGTCCGGGGTGTTGAGGAATTTCAGGATGGAGTGCAGCGTCGTGGTCTTGCCCGAGCCGGTTGGGCCGCAGACGTAGAACAGGCCATAAGGCTTGCTGACCGTGCTTTCCAGCCGCTCGCGGTTGTGCGAGGTGAGGCCCAGCTTTTCAAGCGGGATGGGTTCGCCTGAGGCCAGGATACGCATGACCACGTCTTCG
>LNFM01009072.1_pt1 | contig 14674 bp, 7 predicted proteins | sample 596031 | NCBI WGS metagenome assembly LNFM01 (sample SAMN04254537, study PRJNA301005) | activated carbon metagenome | isolation source: dual media filters at the Ann Arbor, Michigan drinking water treatment plant | place: USA: Ann Arbor
GAGAAAGCGCTGGCGCGTGACGTGGCCCTTCTTCACCAGGTCCTCGATCATGCGCATCTCCTCGTCGATCAGATCGCCCTGGCGCGTCTTCGACCTCTGCAGCGCCTGCAAACCCGCGATCTGCTCGTCGAGCTGCTGGATGCGCTGCTGCAGGATCTGGCGCTGGCCCTTGATCGCGGTGGCGCGGGTCTCGAACTGGGCCTCTGCGAGCTTCAGGATCTCGCCCACCTTCTTGTCCGACTTGCGCGCCAGCAGCTCCTCGGGCCAGGTCACCGATGGCTGCTCGTCGCGCTCGGCCGTCAGGCGGGCGTGGGCGGCAACCTGGGTGGATCGCTCGCCGCGCGCCACCTCCTCCTGGCCCCGCGTGCGGGTCTCGTCGAGCCGCATCAGGAGCTGGCCCTGGCGCACTATCGAGCCTTCCTTGGCCAGCACCTCGGCGACGATGCCGCCTTCGAGGTGCTGCACCGGGCGGCGGTCGGTCTCCACCGCGATCATGCCCGGCGCCACCACGGCGCTGTCGATCGGCGCCGTCGCCGACCAGGCGCCAATGCCGCCGAACACTACCACGATCACCACGCCGGCGACGACCAGCGGCCGCGTCGCATTGCGCGGCGGCACTGCGTCCTTGTCTTCCCTGACTTTGGGGATACCCGCGTCCATCAACCGTCGCCTCCCTGCCGGGCAGCAGCCACGGCGGCAACTGCGGGTCGTCGTTGCCGCTTCGAGAACTTGCTCCAGCCGGTGCCGGTCTCGCCAAGCATGGCGTCGCGATCGCCGTGGGCAAGGAAAACTGTGTCCTGCGACGAGCCGCCGGTCATGTTGGCTCCTGATTGTTCGAGTTGTGCCTGCTCCCGAGCGGTGAACGATCGAGCGGCGTCCAACCTATGTGGTGACGACTGCGACGGCGGCGAGGCCTTTGTTTTCGCGGAGCGCGGGGAATGTCCTGGACTTATCGCGGAATGACGCGCGTGAACACAATCCGTCGGCGCGCTGGACGGGCGCTGTCGTGGCGCAGCGGCACGCCGCTTGCGGGATCGTACGGCCCCGCCAAAAGCGTGTAGGGTCCTTTGTCGGCCCGACGGGACGCAGATCTCCTGCACCCCGACGCCGGAAAGCCAACTCCATGTCAATGAAGCATCGTCGCGGCAACCGCGAGGCAAAGAAACCCAAGCAGAACAAGCCCAAGACCGCGACTTCGGTTTCGCCTTTCTCGACGCCGCCGCCCAAGGCCAAAGGTGCCAAGCCCAAGTAGGCGTCAGCCGGGCGGCACTTCCGCCGGCGCCCGGCCCAGGGTAACGACGATCGCCTGCGCCGCACCGCTCGGTGCGAGGCGCAAGCGGGCACGTCCTTCGACCGGCGCGTGGTGGACACCGTCCACCTCGACGGCCGTGACGCCGCGGCCACCACCGTGCGGATTGGCGACCGCAATCTCGTAGACGGCGCCACGATAGCGCAGTGTCATCGCAAAGCTGGGCCAGGCGCGCGGCACCCGAGGATCGATCACCAGCCAGTCGCCCTCGACGACAAGGCCGAGGATGGATTCGACGCCCGCCCGATAGAGCCAGCCCGCCGAGCCGGTGTACCAGGTCCAGCCACCGCGCCCGACATGTGGCGGCATCGAATAGACATCGGCTGCCACGACATAGGGCTCCACCTTGTAGCGCAGCACGCCGGCGCGCGTGCTGGTGTGGTTGATCGGGTTGATCAGGGCGAACAACTCCGCGGCCTTGTCGCCTTCGCCCAGCGCGGCGAAGGCCATGATCGACCAGGCAGCGGCATGGGTGTACTGGCCGCCGTTCTCCCGGATGCCCGGCGGATAGCCCTTGACATATCCAGGGTCGAGACGCGTGCGATCGAATGGCGGCGAGAACAGAAGCGCGAGACGATCGCCGCGATGGACGAGGAGCCGGTCCATCGCCGCCATCGCCCGGCCCGCTCGGCCCGGTTCGGCAGCCCGCGAGATCGTCGCCCAGGATTGGGCGATGGCATCGATGCGGCATTCGTCGCTTTCGGCCGAACCGAGCGGTGTACCGTCGTCGTAGAAGCCGCGGCGGTACCAGTCGCCGTCCCAGCCGTCGCGCTCGAGCGACACGAGCAGCGTCGCGGCATGGGCCTTCCATGTCGCGGCACGGTGGGTCTCGCCGCGCGCCTCGGCCAGCGGCGCGAAGGCGGACAGCGCCGCGTGCAGGAACCAGCCCAGCCACACGCTTTCCCCCCGACCCGCCTCGCCGACCCTGTTCATGCCGTCGTTCCAGTCGCCGGTGCCGATCAACGGCAAGCCATGCTCGCCCATCGCCAGGCTGGCATCGAGGCCGAGCGCGCAATGCTCGAACAGCGTGGCGTTCGAATCGGCATCGTCGGGCGGGAAATAGTGATCATGCTCTCCAGGCCGAAGCGCAGGGCCCGCTATGAAGGGCACGTCGACATCGAGGATCGCCGCATCGCCCGTGGTCCTGACATGGTGCGCGACCACCGTTGCCAACCACGCCTTGTCGTCCGAGATTCGCGTGCGCACACCGTGGCCGCCGATGGGGAACCACCAGTGCTGAACGTCACCTTCGACGAACTGACGGCTGGCAGCCCGCACGATATGGGCGCGCGCCAGGTCGGGCCGGGCCAACGCGAGCGACATCGCGTCCTGAAGCTGGTCGCGAAAGCCGTAGGCGCCGCCGGCCTGGTAGAAGGCGGCTCGTGCCCAGAAACGGCAGGCAAGCGACTGATAGAGCAGCCAGCCGTTCAGCAGGAGGTCCAGAGCCCGGTCCGGCGTCGACACCTGGACGGTGCCCAGGACCCCATCCCAGAAGTCGACGACCTGGCGACGGACAGCCTCGGGATCAGCCGCGCGATAGCGCGCGACCAGCGCGCGCGCTTCGGCCTCGTCGGCGCCCTGGCCCAGGAGGAAGACGAGCTGGTGCACTTCGCCGCGCGCCAGATCGACCGTAGTCTGCAGTGCAGCGCAGGGGTCGAGACCGGCGCCGACGCGCTGCGACAGCGCCGTGACGCCGGAGAGGCCCGCAGGAGTATCGGCGCTGCCGTTGCGGCCGATGAATTCCGCGCGATCGCCGGTCCACGCGGTCTGGTGGCCGCCGAGGTCGGCGAACGCCACCCTCGATCCGTGATGCAGGTTCCACCTGTTGCGTGCCAGGATCGCACCGGTTTCGCCGTCGCGTTCGGTGACGACAGTCGACGCGGCCGCCCCGCCCGCCAGGCCGAGGACCCATTCGACATAGGCCGTGACCTCGAGACGGCGCAGGCCATCGGAGAGATTGCGCAAGGTGAGCCGCGAGATCTTCACCGGATCGCCGGGCGCCACGAACTGCAGCAGCTCGAGCGCGATGCCGCCGACCACCACCTCGAAGCGGCTGTAGCCGCGGCCATGGCGGGCAATGTAGGTCGCCCCGGCGTGGCGCGCCGGCCGTGCTGTCGCGGCCCAGAGAGCGCCACTGTCGAGATCGCGGACGTAGAAAGCCTCGCCGGGCCGGTCGGCGACCGGATCGTTCGACCATGGGGTGAGCTGGTTGTCGCGGCTGTTCTCCGACCAGGTATAGCCTCCGCCGTCGGCGGCGACCTGGAAGCCGAACGACGGATTTGAGACGACGTTGATCCACGGCGCCGGCGTCGACTGACCGGGTCCGAGCACGATGACGTACTCACGGCCGTCCGGCGAAAAACCTCCCAGGCCGTTGAAGAACTGCAGCGCGCCTGTGGCGGCTATCGCCGGCGCAGAAGTCCCGGCGGCCGGCGGCGGCCGGCGCCGTGGTGGGTGGTTGCGCGGCAGCTGAACCCGGTCGAGTTGGTCGGTGAGACTGCCGCGTCCACCGACCAGCACCACGCGAGCGAGCGCCAGCAGCAGCGCCCGCGACTCGGCTGCGATCAGGTCGGTGCGCAGGACGAAGACACCTCCCGTCTCGTGATCCGTGCTGGCCAGACTGCGCGCGCGGCTGGCTCGCACGAGGGTCTCCAGGGTTACCTGCAGATCCTGGACATAGGAGGCGCTGCGCTCGTTCAGCACGACCAGGTCGACTGCCAGCCCTTTCATCTGCCAGTATTCGTGGGCGCGCAGCAGCTCGCGAACCAGGCTCGTTTCCTCGATCTCGTCGACGCGCACCAGCACGATCGGGAGGTCGCCCGAGATGCTTTGTGCCCACAGGGCCGGGGGAGGCGCCAGGCCACGGCGGATCGTCTCGCGCGACGAGCGCAGCGCCGGGTTGGCATACAGGACGTGTCCGGCGAGCCGCTGGTAGCGGCAGGCTTCCGCGGAGCTCACGTCGAGATGGCGAAGCTGCACCTGGGCCTGCGTCCAGGCGAGTGTCGTGGCCCGGGTAAAGGCGTTGGCGTCGCGGTGCTTGTCGACGATGTCGAGAATGGCCGCGCGGGAGGTTGCCACCATCGTCCAATAGGCGATGCGCACGGTGCCGCCGGCCGGGACATGCAGCCGCCGGCGCAGCGCGAATACCGGATCGAGCACCGTGCCCACGGAGCCGGAGAGACGCCGGCCGTCGATCACCGCCACCGCCTCGCCGATCTCGTTGCCGCGGCCGAGGAAGCGCGCGCGATCGGTCTCGATCTCGATGCCGCCGACCGCGTCGCCCTCGACGACGGCCAGGTGCGCGGCCCATAGCTCAGGCTCGCCGGGGGTGCGGCGACGGCGCGTCGCCAGGATGGTGCCGGCAGCCGGCAGATACTCGGTGTGCACGAACAGCTTGGAGAAGGCCTGGTGGGGGGCATCGACGCCGCGCGGCGCCAGCACGATCTCTGCATAGGAGGTGACCTCGATGACGCGACCTGCCGGACCGGTGTTGGAGATCGACAGGCGTCGCACCTCGGCGTCGTCCTCGGGCGAGACGACGATGTCGAGGTTGGTCACGAAGTCGCCATCGTGGCGCACGAACTCGGCGCGGTCCTCTGCGAACATCACGTCGTAGCGGTCGGGCGGCACGCCACTCGGAAGAAATGTCGGCGACCACACCGCGCCGCTCGCGACATCGCGCAGGAAGAGGTAGCTGCCCCAATCGTCGCGCGTCGCATCCTCGCGCCAACGTGTCACGGCGTGACGACCCCACTGGCTGTAACCCGATCCCGCAGCCGTCACCATCACGGAATAGCGGCCGTTAGACAGGAGATGGACCGATGGGCTGGCAGCGTGCGGATTGCGCAGCCGGCGCACGGTCGCGGCCTCGAGCTCGCCCGCCCCGCCAACGACGCCGTCCTCGACCCGGCGGCGGGCGACCGCGACCGCGCGCGGCGCACGTTCCTGAAGCAGCAGCTCGGTGGCCTGTACCTTCGGGTCGGCGTGGAAGCGCGAGCGGATGACGCCGTCGAGCAGCGCATTGGCGATGGCGACGATGGTCATGCCCTGATGATGGGCCATGCTGGCGCGCACGATTGCCCGGTTCTCGCCTTCCGGCAGCCTCGACGGCGTGAAGTCGACCGCCTCGTAGAAGCCAAAGCGCGAGCGGGCTCCGAGCGTCGCCAGCCGGTCGAAGTTGGCGGCGGCCGCAGCCGGATCGACCATGGCGGCGAGTGCAGTAGCGTAGGGCGCAATGACGAGGCTTTCGCTCAAGCCGCGCTTGAAGCCCAGGCCGGGCACGCCGAAGTTGGAGTACTGATAGGTAAGCTCCCTGTCGCGCGTGTTGTACGCGGATTCGGAAATGCCCCAAGGCAGCCCGAGGCTCGCGGCATACTGGATCTGGCGCTGTACGACGAGCTGGTTGGTCCTTTCGAGCAAGCTGCCGAACGGCGCGCGCATGACCAGCGATGGCATGAGGTACTCGAACATCGAGCCCGACCACGAAACCAGGGCGGCGCCCCGCCCCGCCGGCACGGCCTCGCGTCCGAGGCGGAACCAGTGCCGTGCGGGAACGTCGCCCGCCGCAATCGCCATGAAGCTCGCCAGCCTGGCCTCGGAGGCGAGCAGATCGTAACAGTTGATGTCGAGCCGGTCCTCGACCACGAGGTAGCCGATCGACAGCAGACGGCGCGCCCGATCGAACAGGAAGCCGAATTCCATGGCGTCTGCGAGCGCGCGCGCCGCCATCTCGGCGTCGCGCAGGCGACGATCGAGGCTCGCGACCTGCGCGGTGGCGAGCACGAGGTCGCGCCGGTGACTGGCGACCGCGCGATACGCCGCCTCGATCCAGTAGAGGAGCTCGGCGCTCGCGGGATCGTCGCGTTCGCTGGCGAGAGTGCGCGCCAGGTCGACGACGGCTGCCGCGGTCGCCTGCACGGCATCGGGCCGGCCAGCGAGCTCCGGCAGGTCGGCGGCCAGCGCCTCGATCGCCAGGTCGAGCTCGGGCAGCGAGACGAGATGCGAGCGTCTGTCACCGGGCAGCGCGCGCAGCGCCTCGCGCGCGAGATCGAGGCTGTCGGCCACGCCCCGCGCGATGTCGGGCGCGGTGGCAGCCTCGCGACGCCACGCCACGCAGGTCCCGGCCAACGCGACGAGGTGTCCCGCCAGATTGCCGCTGTCGACCGTCGAGACATAGGGTGGATCGAGGGGGCGGAGGTCGGCCGTGTCGTACCAGTTGAAGAATTGGCCGCGGAACTTCTTCATGCGCTGCATCGTCGCCAGCGTCGCCTCGATGCGTTCGACGGCTTCGATCCGGCCGAGCCAGCCGAACTCGCGGGCGGATGCCGTCGCCAGCAGCACGAGCCCGAGGTTGGTGGGCGACGTCCGCCGGGCGACGACCGGCGCCGGATCCTCCTGGAAATTGTCGGGCGGCAGCCAGTTGTCGGCATCGGTGACGAAGGTCTCGAAGAAGCGCCAGGTGCGACGCGCCACGAGCCGGAGCGCTGCGGCATCGGCCGGCGCCACGCGAAGGCTGGCAGCGTCGCGCGGCGCTCGGCTCACCCAGCGGGCGACCGCAGGCGCGGCGAACCACGCCAGCACGAACGGGGCTGCGACGGGCAGCGCGGCCGAACCGGCCCAGGCAACGAACAGGGCCGCCAGCGCCGCCACCACGAGGCTTCCGGCCATGGTGACGTGGGTGCCGAGCCAGCCGGCGCGCCGACCCTGGCTGGATTGCGCGGCCGTGATCCACTCGAGCAGGCGGCGCTGGCTGACGACGAGACGGAACAGCGTCCGGCCGATGGCGTCGGCCATGAGCCAGGCATGGTGGGCGAGGAAGACGACGAGCAACGAAGCCTGGGCGCTTGCCGCCAGGATATCGGCTCCGAGTGCGCCGAAATGGCTGCGCATCGTGATGGCGGCGTGCCGCGGCAGCATGGCGGCGATGATCGGCAGGATCGTGGGCATGGCGATGACCAGAACCACGAAGACCGTCCACAGGAATGCGGCCGGCAGCGGCAGGGTCCAGCCGGCGAGCAGCGCGACCAGCAGGGCCGGCGCCGACAGCGTGCGGCGCAGATTGTCGAACATCTTCCAGAAGCCGATCGCGGTGAGATAGCCCGCGCTGCCGTGCACCGTCGTCCCTCTCACGAGCCCCAGCATCCACGGCAGGAGCTGCCAGTCGCCCCGCGCCCAGCGATGCTGGCGCGCCGCGGCCACGTCGTAGCGCGCCGGGAACTCCTCGACGACCTCGATGTCGGACACCAGCCCGGCGCGGGCAAAGATGCCCTCGAAGAGATCGTGGCTCAGCATCATGCTGTCGGGCACGCGGCCGTGCAGCGCCGCCTCGAAGGCATCGATGTCGTAGATGCCCTTGCCCGAGTAGGACCCTTCGCCGAACAGATCCTGGTAGACGTCGGACACGGCCGAGGCATAGGGGTCGATGCCGCTGTGGCTCGAGAAGATGCGCTGGAACAACGAGCCTTCCCTGCCGACCGGCAGCGAGGGCGTAACCCGCGGCTGCAGGACGCCGTACCCCTCGACGACCCGGCCGATCGCCGCGTCGAGCCGCGGCCGGTTGAGCGGATGGGCCATCTTGCCGACCAGGCGCACGATTGCGTCGCGCGGCAGGCGGGTATCCGAATCGAGGGTGACGACGTAGCGGACGTCTGCCGGCAGCGGCCGTGCTGCGGACGCGACGAAGGTGGTCTCGCCTGAGCCACGCAGCAGATGGTTGAGCTCGTGCAGCTTTCCGCGCTTGCGTTCCCAGCCGATCCACCGCTCCTGCGCCTCGTTCCAGCCGCGGCGGCGATGAAGCAGGAAGAATCGGTCGAAGCCGTCGGCGTCCGGATGGCGCCGGTTGAGGCGATCGATGCCGGCGCGGGCCGCCGCGAGAAGCGCGGCATCCCCGGGCATCGACTCGGCGCGCGAGTCCGTCCAGTCGGACAGAAGGGCGAAGTGGATCGCGCCGTCCGGATTGGCGAGATGATGAACCTCGAGGCGCTCGATCTGTTCCTCGATCGCGGCCGCCGTCGTCAGCAGGGTCGGGATGACGACCATGGTGCGCAGCTCGGGCGGCACGCCCTGTCGCAGGGCGAGCCCGGGCAGGAGCGTGGCACCGAAGCCGCCGGTGATCAGGCGATTGACCAGCAGCAACGCGGCATCGAGGGTGGGCAGCAGCCCCGCCAGGGCCATCGCGACGAGTGACCAGCCTTGCACGCCGAGGAGCGCGAGACCGACCACGGGCGGGACCAGCCCGATCGCCGCGGTCGCGGCAACGCAGCCGACATAGCCGGCGATCCCGGCACGCACGAACCGCCGGCGCAAGGTCAGCCCCTTCGGACGAAAGCCGATCGCGCGCTCGAAGGCGCGACGCCCGCCGCCGATCAGGTGATAACCCACCTCGACGCGCCGTTGGCCGCCCTTGTCGGCCGCAACGGGTATCGCCGTGGCGGCCAGGGCACGCCGGGCGATCTCCGGTTCTGCCAACGAAGTGCCGCGGGCGAGCTGCTCGATGGCGTTGCGGTAGAGGTTGCGGGTGGCGAAATCCATGTCGGCGAAGACGCCCTGCTGGCGCAACACGTCGTCGACCGGGCTGACCGCCTCGAAGAGCGCAGCCCAATCGACATCGGAGATCAGGCGCATGCTGGTGATGATGTTGCGGACGGTGACGTTGGCGGCGCCCTGGAGCTGATGCTCCTGGCGCACCAGTTCCTCCGATGTCTTGCCCTGCCCCGCCAGCCGCCGCTCGAGCCAGCCGACGGCCGGCGTCGCGTCGGGGTCCTGCTCGCGCAGGCGCTGCACGAGCTGGACGACCAGGGCGTCGGGCAGCGGTGCTTCTTCGTAGGGTGCCAGGGCTGCGGGATCCGCCGCATGATCCTTCACGCCCAGCAGGCGATCGGCGAGCAGGTTGGCGCGCTCGCGCTCGGACCAGCGACTCACGATGAGGCTGGACGATCGCCGCAGGTTCTCGACCAGCACGATGCGGAGCGTGATGGCGACGGCCCACAGCTCGCCGATGGTGAGCGACTGAACCGTCTGATAGGCGCGCACGAAGCGCGTCAGCGTCTCCGGATCGAAGCGGCTGTCGGTGTGGGCCACGAAGGCCCAGGCAATCCCGAAGACCCGCGGATAACCCGCGAGGGGGCCGTCGCAGAGCTTCGGCAGCTCGCGATAGTATCCTTCCGGCAGGTCGGTGCGGACCTCCCGGACCTGCTGCTCGACGAGGTGAAAATTGTCGAGCAGCCACTCGGCCGCGGGCGCCGCGGGCCGGCCGTCACCGGCCGTCGCCGCGATCGTGCGATACGCTTCCAGCAGCACGCGCTCGTTGGCGCGCAGGCGGACGACGAGGGACCGGCCGGCGGTGCGGCCGGCATGAACCGGCTGGTTGGCGGCCAGGCTGCGGGCATGCTCCTCCAGCCGCTCAACGCTGAACAGCTCGCCGCAGATGGGAATTTCGTCGTCGCGACTCGAGCTGGGGCGGCCGCGCCCGGGCAGGCGCGACAAGACGGATTCGAACGGTCCTGGCATCTCCGATGTCAGGGTGCCGCTGCCAGCGTCGCCGCCACCAGCCGTTCGCGCGCCGCACGATCAGGATCGATTGTCATTGTTCCCCTTTCCGGGGTTGGTCGCGGACGCCCGGATCGGGCATGGCGACGGGCCACGAGACCAGCAGGCAGCAGTCTGCGGCTCCGCATAAGTGGGGATTGCCGAAGCGATAATGAAGCAGCGAGGGGTACGATCTTCGCGACTTGGTGCAGCGGACCGCGCTCGGTGACCCTGCCCCTATTCTGCGCGGTGCATCACGGATCCGGGTCGGAATCCCGTTCGAAGGCGCCGCCATGTCCGGTATCCCGGATGCGCTGTACGACCGACCGTGCCTGGTCTGACGTGAACCCCAGGCTGCGCAGGGCATAGTCGAGCAGGCCATAGGCAAGCTCCGTTTCGCCCATGATCGCAGCGTCGACGCCCATGCGTTCGAAATGGGCCAGCTCGTCGACGCTATGCGTTCGGATGGCGATCCGGATGCGCGAATTCGACTGGCGCGCGAGCTCGATGATGCGCTGGGTCAGGAATCCGCGCGGTGCCGCCACGATGAGCAGGCGCGCCCGCCTGATTCCTGCCGACTCCAGGACGCCGGGGGCGGTCGCATCGCCGTAAACGGCGGCAAAGCCGCGCTTGCGCAGCGCTTCCACGCGACGCCGGTTCTCCTCGATCACCACGAGCGGCAGGCCCTCGGCCTTGAGTGCCTCGCCGATCACGCCGCCGACGCGACCGTAACCCACGACAATGGCGTGGTCCTGCGGACCGGAGTCATCGGAAGGTGCGAGCACGGCCAGTCGCCCTCCGGCGCGCCCGAACGGTGCGGCAAGACCCGCCCGCTGCTGCAGCCACGCTGCTAGAGGCTCGACCGTGAGGAACACCACTGGATTGACCGCAATCGACAGCAGGGCTCCGGCAAGGATGAGGTCGCCCCCGGCGGGCGGCAGGAGGCCCAATGCCAGGCCGAGCCCGGACAGGATGAAGGAAAACTCGCCGATCTGCGCCAGCCCCGCCGAAACCGTCAGGGCAGTCCGTGCGGGATAGCCGGATGCGATGACGATGGCAAAGGCCACCAGCGATTTCCCCAGCACGATCACCGCCACGACGACAAGCACGCGCAGCGGCTCGCGCACGAGGATCGACGGGTCGAACAGCATGCCGACCGACACGAAGAACAGGACGGCGAAGGCATCCTTCAACGGCAGCGAATCGGCAGCGGCCTGATGGCTGAAATCGGACTCGCTGAGCACGACCCCTGCCAGGAAGGCGCCCAGCGCGAAGGACACACCGAACAGCTCCGCCGAGCCATAGGCGATGCCGAGTGCAAGCGCGAGCACCGTGAGGGTGAACAGCTCGCGCGAGCCGGCACGCGCCACCCGCTCCAGCAGCCACGGCACGGCTCTGGTCCCCACGACGATCACCAGGATCAGGAAGATCGCGAGCTTGGCCAGGGTGAGGGCCAGCATGAGCGCCACGTTGCCGTCGGCCAACCGCGCTGCGAGGCCGCCGCCGGAACCCGCACCCGGCGCCGCGGCGAACGCCGGCAGCAGCACGAGCGCGAGGACCATCACCAAGTCCTCGACCACCAGCCAGCCAACGGCGATGTGACCGTTCACCGTATCGAGCGCGTTGTGGTCCTCGAGCGCCCTCAACAGCACGACAGTGCTGGCACAGGACAGGGCCAGGCCGAATACGATGCCGGCCCCGAGGCCCCACTCCCACAGATGCGCCAGGCCGACGCCGATCATGGTCGCCACGACGATCTGTCCCAGCGCACCGGGCAAGGCAATGCGGCGGACGGCGAGAAGATCCTGGAACGAAAAGTGCAAGCCGACGCCGAACATCAGCAGGATGACGCCGATCTCGGCCAGCTGCCCGGCAAGCGCACTGTCCGCGACGACGCCGGGCGTAAAAGGCCCGATCGCGATCCCGGCCAGCAGGTAGCCCACGATCGGCGGAAGCCGTACCCGACGCGCGAGGAAGCCGCCAAGCGCCGCCATCACCAAGCCCAACACGATCGTCGAAAGAAGGGAGGTTTCGTGCGGCACCGGGCCTCTTTCTCTCCGTCGTCAGCCTGAACCGAGCTGGCCCCGTGTCGAGCGTCGCGATGGATCGGAGAGATGCCGGGGCGTGACGGCCCAGTCCCCAGCGTCCGGCATCCGGTGAATATCGCGTGCAGAGCGGCGCTCGACCAGATCATTCATTATGCGGATCACGCCATATCGGCAAGCAGGGGAGCCTGCAGGATACCGGATAGTCGCCTGGTCGGTTCATTGCGCAGCGCTCCGGAAGGCGCATCGCGCCCTCCTCGGTCACCGCTGCAATCCGCATTGCATCCGAGAAGATGCATCATCCCCGGCCCCTCGCAATCACTGAGATCGTAGCCATGTTCTGTGACGTCGATGTCCAGATGCACGCCGCTCGCTCTGATCGAACGCATCCTGTCGACCGGGCTGCACAGAGGCGGCCTCCTTCTTCAGCTCGGTTGCTCACACCGCAGTTCGACTGCGATCTCGTGATAAGCCAGATCCCCTGGAAGCAGAAAGGACCGAGTGAATGTCCATCCGCACTACCGATACGGCCGTGACTTTTCGACGTCCCTTCTCTCTCAGCTCGATAGAGGGGATCCAGCCCGCCGGCACCTATCAAGTCAGCACGGACGAAGAGCAGATCGCTGGTCTGTCATTTCTCGCCTACACCCGCATAGCGACGCTGCTCTACCTGCCGGCCGGTGCCAAGGGTGACTCCACGCGTCAGATCGTGAAGGTCGATCCAGCGGAACTCGCGGCGGCATTGGAGCATGATGCTCGCAACCCGAGCTAGCCCGGCGGATCTGTCGGAGTGTCGCCCGACGCAGAATGTTCCGTGAAGAATCGCACAATAGGCGGGGCGTTTCAGCCCCTTGGCCATGTCGGAGCCCTGGGGTCTGACGGAGATATGGTAACGCTCTGGTAGCCGGCCGCCCGCAGTTCCTTCAGGCGCTGCTGCGCCTCCTCGAGCGTTGCACAGGTCTCGCCGTGGAACTGGTGAGTATCGGGGTGGACACCCGACACTGTGTAGGCGTCGGCAGGGGGATTGGACATGATGGGCACAATGGCCTTCCACGGTGGCCGGACAGAGGCGCGGCACGGCCCGTAGTCTCGAAGGCGACCCGCCGCGGTCGCCATCCCGCATGACGGATTGACGGTTCGGACGAGTCAGACGCATCCGGATCGAGGATGTGCGCTGACCTTGCGAACGTCAGCTTCAGTCGCCGCGTCGACCGGGATGGCGGGACGACCGGCGAGAACTCGAACGTCGCCGCGGCGCCGACCCGCGCAAAGCGCGAGCACGCGCCTCTGCGATCCTCACTCCGCCGTTCGCAAGAGCGCAAAGCCCACGATCAGAAGGAGCAGGAATATGGGGAAGAGGACAGGCGGGTCGTACCAATTCCAACTTTTCATGGTGTAGTTCTCCGATGACTGGCGCACTGCGTGTCGCCCAGGCCGTGTGTCGTGGATGCTCAGCAAAAGCCAATCAGTTCCAGAGCGAACGGGCCGACGCTCAGCACGACACCCACGACGGCGAGGAGCATCACGGCGACGGCGACATCCCGCAGCAGGGACTGGTCCCACAAGCGGAGATAGTGCTGAAAGCCGCGTGCATCAAAGATGGTGACTAACGCGACGAATATCAGCGCGGCGCTGGCGCTTATATTTGCGAGGCGAGAGCCGAATGTCCTGGACATGCACGCCAATTGTCGGCCCAAAAAAGCCTTGGCGCAGCTCGGCTCGAGCAGATATCGCTTGCCAGTCGCTCAAAAAAAGCACCATTTCTCTGCCAGCTGTTGAATTGCGGGCACTGAGCGCTCCCTCGCAGAGAAACGCGCCATGAAGGTCAGGCCGCTGCACGATCGCGCGCTCGCTCGACGGGTCGATCCCGAAGGACGGCCGGCATAGGGCCGCTCGCAACTCAAAGCTCGAACAGGGGACGAAGACCATGTCAGCGAAAGAAGTACGTTTTGGCGGCGATGCCCGCAGCCGCATGATCCGCGGCGTCGATATCCTGGCCGATTCGGTCAAGGTCACGCTCGGCCCCAAGGGCCGCAACGTCGTGCTCGACAAGAGCTACGGTGCGCCGCGCATCACCAAGGACGGCGTCACCGTCGCCAAGGAGATCGAGCTTTCCGACAAGTTCGAGAACATGGGCGCCCAGCTGGTGCGCGAGGTGGCGACCCGCACGTCCGACAGCGCCGGCGACGGCACCACGACGGCGACCGTGCTGGCTCAGGCGATCGTGCGCGAAGGCGCCAAGTCGGTCGCCGCCGGCATGAACCCGATGGACCTCAAGCGCGGCATCGACCTCGCCGCCGAGCTGGTGATGGCAGAGCTCAAGAGCCGTTCCAGGAAGGTCTCGACCAGCGCCGAGATCGCCCAGGTCGGCACGGTGTCGGCCAACGGCGACAAGGCGATCGGCGACATGATCGCCCGGGCGATGGACAAGGTCGGCAAAGAAGGGGTGATCACCGTCGAGGAGGCCAAGAGCCTGGAGACCGAGCTCGACGTCGTCGAAGGCATGCAGTTCGACCGCGGCTACATCTCGCCGTACTTCGTCACCAACGCCGAGAAGATGCTCTGCGAGCTCGAGAATCCCTATATCCTGGTGCACGAGAAGAAGCTGTCGAGCCTGCAGGCGCTGCTGCCGCTGCTCGAGGCGGTCGCCCAGTCGGGCCGGCCGCTGCTGATCGTGGCCGAGGACATCGAGGGCGAGGTGCTGGCCACCCTGGTGGTCAACAAGCTGCGCGGCGGCCTCAAGGTCGCGGCCGTCAAGGCGCCGGGCTTCGGCGATCGCCGCAAGGCGATGCTC
>LNFM01009073.1_pt1 | contig 14673 bp, 11 predicted proteins | sample 596031 | NCBI WGS metagenome assembly LNFM01 (sample SAMN04254537, study PRJNA301005) | activated carbon metagenome | isolation source: dual media filters at the Ann Arbor, Michigan drinking water treatment plant | place: USA: Ann Arbor
CCTTGCCTTCCTTGACGTTGGGCTCGACGACGTAGCGCGAGTCGCCCATGCGCTGGTGGCGCTGGTCGCGCTCGGCAAGCTTGGCCTCGACGAAATCGCGGCCGTCGCCGGTATGGAATTTCTGCGCGAAACCCTTGTGCAGCTCGTCGTAGAGGTCGCGGTCGCCCCAGAGATAGCGCATCTCGAGGAGCGCCGTGCGGATCGTGTGGTCAGCCTCGGCGTAGCGCAGGCTTTCGGCCACGGTGCGGGTGGCGTGGCCGACTTTGAGGCCAAGGTCCCACAGCAGGTAGAGCATGAACTCGACGATCTGCTCGCCCCTAGGCGTCTGCTTGTAGGGGCGCAGGAACAGGAGATCGAGATCGGAGAGCGGCGCCAGCTCGCCGCGGCCGTAGCCGCCGGTCGCGACCACGCCCAGCCGCTCGGCGGCGCTGGGGTTGGCCGCGGGATAGGCGTAGCGGTCGGCGAAATCGAACAGGACGCGGACGATCTGGTCCATCAGGTAGGAGGTAGCAGCCAGCACGCCAGGCCCGTCGTTGCGCAGCGGGCCGGGTTCCTCGAAGCGGCGGCGGATCTCGGCGCGGCCTTTGGCGAGCGTATCGCGCAGCAGGGCCAGCACCGGCGGCCGGGACGGCTCGCCGCCTGAGGGCAGATCCTCGACCAGCGCGGCCAACGCCTCTTCGAGCGCGCGGCGGCGCACAATTTCGCGGCGGTCGGGAATCTGGTCATAGGGCTTTGCCATCGGCGCCGGATACTACAGGCTGGCGACGGTTTCCACGACTCCCGGAAGGTCCATGCCGCGTCCCCTCACGCTCGCCGTTTTCACCAAGAACCGGGTCAATCCGGCCTATGACGCGGCCCGGCTGGTCGCCGACCGGCTGGCCGCCGAAGCGGGCGCGCAGACGATCCACTACGTGCCGCAGACGCCCGACCATGTCGGCGAGCAGAAGGCCCTGGTGAGCGAGGCCCTGGCTACGCCGCCCGATGGTGTCCTCTTCAATCCGACTGACGATGTGGCGATGGCGGAAGACCTCGAGCGGTTTGCCGCAGCGGGCATTCCGGTCGCCGTCTTCATCAACCGTATGCCCGGCAAGATGCTGACCTTCGTCGGCTCGGACGATGTGGCGGTGGGCTACAAGGCGGCCAGTGCGCTGATCCTGGGGTTGGCCGGTGAGGGCCGTATCGTCGCCCTCGACGGCACGCCGTCGGCGCGCACCGCTCGCGACCGGACCGTGGGTCTGCGGCGCGCCCTGGGCGAAAATCCCGGCGTCGCCTTGCTGGAGTCACGGGTCGGCTATCTGCAGGCGGCGCCCGCGCGCACGGCAATGGCCGAGCTGCTGAAGGACCATCCGCAGATCGATGGCGTCTGGGCCGCCAACGATGTCATGGCCTTCGGGGCGTTGGAGGCGCTGGCCGATGCCGGACGGACGGCCGAGGTGGTGGGCGTGAACGGCCTGCCGGCCGCCATCGACCACATCGAGCACGGGCGCATGCTGGCCAGCGTCGATTTCAGCGCCTTCAACATCGCTGCCCTCGCGACGCGTGCGATGCTGCGCCACCTCGAGGGCAAGCCGGTGCCACCGGAGATCATGGTGCCGGCCGAGCTGATCGACCGCTCGAACTGCAAACGCTGGAAGGTGCCGTTCGCTGACCGGGCCTGTGCCACCTGGGACGAGATCGTGCGATAGTACGGTCCATCCGATCTTGCCGCCCACCGCGCCGCGTAGTACGTTTCTGCCGTGATCCGCTCCTGGACCAACAGCGCGAGCCGCAAGGTGTGGGAGGGCGAAAAGCCCAACCGGTTCAGGGGGGCTGGATTTCGATGTCGCCGTCGATCTGCTGCTTGCGCTAAACGTGGCGCGGGCGCCGACCGATCTAGGGGCACTCAACAGCCTCGGGCTACATCGGTTGAAGGGCGACCGTAGGGGCCAGTGGGCGATCAACGTCAATGCGCGCTGGCGTATTTGCTTCGAGTTTCATCGCGGCGATGCCCACAACGTCGAGATCGTCGACTACCACAAAGGATGAGTTTCATGCCTCCAATCGCCCATCCGGGCCGTCTCCTGAAGCGCGAACTCACCGCCCGCGCGCTCAGCGCCAACCGCCTGGCCCTGGCGATCGGCGTGCCGTCCGGCCGCGTCACCGATATCTTGAACGGCCGCCGGGCGATCAGTGCCGACACGGCGGTTCGGCTCGGACGATATTTCGGCAACCGGCCGCAATTCTGGATGGATTTGCAAGGGCAGTACGACATTGCCGTTGTCGAGCGCGACCGCGGCCGTGAGATCGCCCGGCGTGTCCAGGCCGCGCCGGCCGCATGAGGCGACGGAGCTTTGTGTCGGGAATGGCGCTCGTTCTTGGGGCGTCGGGCGCCCTTGCCCAGACCGGCCGTCCCGCACCCGCTGCGCCGCCGCCGCCGGCCGCCAATCTGATCGACCTCAACAACGCGAGCCGGGACGAGCTGATGACGCTCGACGGCATCGGTGAGGTCCGAGCCGATGCCATCATTCGGGCGCGGCCCTTCAAGGCCAAGACCGAACTGGTCGAGCGGCGGCTGATCCCCGAGCATCTCTATGAAAAGATCGCCGACAAGGTGATGGCCCGGCCGCCGCCCGGTCCGGCGCCGACGCCGGCCCGCCCGCCGGCGCAAAAGCGGACCTAGATGGACGGCGCCACCATCTATGCGTTGGGCACCTCAGTGCCCTCTCGGGCGCACCCGGGCGCCCTGTCGGTCATTCGCGTGAGTGGGCCCAGGGCGCCCGACGTGCTGGTCTTCCTGACCGAGCCGCGCGCCTTCGAACGCGGTCATTCGGCGCGCGATCCCGCGTTGCCCGAGCCCCGCCGCATGGTCGTGCGCACGCTCTACGATCCGCTGAGCGGCGAGGCCATCGACCGCGGCCTCGCGGTGTGGTTCGAGGCGCCCAATAGCGAGACCGGCGAGATGATGGCCGAGCTGCACCTGCACGGCGGCCGCGCGGTGGTCGGCGCCGCGCTGGAGGCGATCGGCCGGCTCGGCCTCTGCCGCCTGGCCGAGCCCGGCGAGTTCACGCGCCGCGCCTTCGAGCACGGCAAGCTCGACCTCACCGAGGCCGAGGGCATCGCCGACCTGGTTGCCGCCGAAACCGAGCAGCAGCGGCGTCTGGCGCTACGGCAGATGGACGGCGCGCTGCACCGGCTCTACGAGGATTGGCGCACCCTGGGCCTCGCCACGCTCGCCCATCTGGAAGCGGCGATCGATTTCCCCGACGAGGATCTGCCCGCCGGCATCGCGAACCAGGTGCGCGACGGCGTCGTGCAGCTGCAGACCGAGATCGGCACTCATCTCGGCGACCGCCGGGGCGAGCGGCTGCGCGAGGGCGTGCATATCGCCATCATCGGCCCGCCCAACGCCGGCAAGTCCTCGCTGCTCAATCTCTTGGCGCGCCGCGACGCCGCCATCGTGTCGGAGACCGCCGGCACGACGCGCGACGTGATCGACGTCCATCTCGATCTCGGGGGCTGGCCGGTGGTGCTGGCCGATACGGCAGGCTTGCGTGAATCGCGCGATGCCATCGAACAGGAAGGCGTGCGCCGCGCCCACGCCCGCGCCGCCGGGGCCGATCTCCGTGTGCTCGTGCTCGACGCCTCGGGCGACTGGCAAGGCGCACGGCGCGATCTCATCGCCGCGACTGAGAGCTGGAACGAGGCGCGCGACATCGTCGTCGTGAACAAGGTCGATCTCGCGGCGCCTGAAGCTGCGGCAGATATCGTGCTGCTGTCGGCCAAGAGCGGCGCCGGCCTGCCGGAGTTGTTGGCCCGTCTGGAGCGCTCGGCCGGCCTGCTGATGGAAGAAGGTGCTTCAAGGCCGCCGCTCACCCGGGCGCGCCACCGCGAAGCGCTGGCCGAAGCCCATGCCGCTCTCGGCCGCGCGCTGCTGGCGCCGGAGGTGGCGCTGGCCGCCGAGGATTTGCGGCTGGCCCTGCGCGCCATCGGCCGCATCACCGGCACGGTGCGGGTCGAGGAATTGCTCGACGTCATCTTCCGCGATTTCTGTATCGGGAAGTAACCACCGGAGTCGGAACCGAGTCGCCCAAAACCACGTTCACCCCCTGGTCTAATCGGGAGTGGTGGTAATGAAAAAGGCGAAGCGGCAGCCGAGTGCTACTACCGGCGGGGGTAAGGGCGGCGAGACACACCAGACCACGGTTTCCGCCAAGAACACGCTCACCACCAATCAGGGCGTGCCCATCTCCGACAATCAGAACTCTCTCAAGTCGGGCGCCCGCGGACCGACCCTGCTGGAGGATTTCGTCCTCCGCGAAAAGATCACCCATTTCGACCACGAGCGCATTCCCGAGCGTATCGTCCATGCCCGCGGCAGCGGCGCGCACGGTTACTTCCAGCCGCTGAAGAACCTGTCGCGCCTGACCAAGGCCGACTTCCTGCAGGACCCGAACAAGCGCACCAAGGTCTTCGTCCGCTTCTCGACGGTGGCCGGCGGTGCGGGTTCGGTTGACACGCCGCGTGACGTGCGCGGCTTCGCCGTCAAATTCTATACCGAGGAAGGCAACTTCGACCTCGTCGGCAACAACATCCCGGTGTTCTTCATCCAGGATGCGATGAAGTTCCCCGACCTGGTGCACGCGGTGAAGATGGAGCCGGATCGCGGTTTCCCGCAGGCAGGCTCGGCGCACGATACCTTCTGGGATTTCGTCTCGCTGATGCCCGAGAGCATGCACATGCTGATGTGGGCGATGTCGGACCGCACCATCCCGCGGTCGCTGCGTCACATTGAAGGTTTCGGCGTCCATACTTTCCGCTTGGTCAACGCCAAGGACGAATCGACCTTCGTGAAGTTCCATTGGCGGCCGAGCATCGGTGCCGCCTCCACGCTGTGGGAAGAAGCGGTGAAGATCGCCGGCGCCGATCCGGATTTCACGCGCCGCGATCTCTGGGAAGCGATCGACGGCGGCGATTTCCCCGAATGGACACTGAGCGTCCAGGCCTTCGACCAGGCGACCGCCGACAAACTCGACTTCGACATCCTCGACCCGACCAAGATCATTCCCGAGGAGATCATCCCGCTGACCCCGATCGGCCGCATGGTGCTCGATCAGAACCCGGTGAACTTCTTCGCCGAGACCGAGCAGGTGGCGTTCCATCCTGGCCATATCGTGCCCGGCATCGATTTCACCGCGGATCCGCTGCTGCAGGGCCGCCTGCATTCCTACATCGACACGCAGCTCAGCCGCCTGGGTGGCCCCAACTTCCACGAGATCCCGATCAACCGGCCGGTCTGCCCGATGCGCAATTTCCAGCGCGACGGCCACATGCGCATGGCCGTGCCGCCGGGCCGCGTGAATTATGAGCCCAACTCGCTCGACCCCGACAGCCCGCGCGAGAACCATCTTCGCGGTTTCGCGAGCTTCCCCGATCCCAACGCCGGCCCGAAGCTGCGGCAGCGTCCGGAGACCTTCGCCGACCACTATTCGCAGGCGCGGCAGTTCTGGCGGTCCATGACGGTGCCGGAGCAGGGGCACATCGTGGGCGCCTTCACGTTCGAGCTGAGCAAGGTCGAGACTCTTTCGATCCGCCGCCGCATGCTAGGCCATCTCGACCTGATCGAGCCCGAGCTCGGCAAGCGCGTCGCCGCAGCCATGGGCATGACGGGCGAGGCAGAAAAAATCACGCCGGCCGTCGCCCCGCGCGATGATCTCGATCCGTCGCCCGCGCTGAGCATCGTCGGCAAGGCACCGGTCACCCTCAAAGGCCGCTGTGTCGCCGCTTTGGTGACCGACGGAAGCGACGCCAAGGCGATAGAACGTCTGCGCCAGGCGCTCGCCAAGGAAGGCGCCAAGCTCAAGCTGGTCGCACCCAGGATCGGCAAGATGACCAATGGCCTGGTACCCGACCAGACGTTGGAGGGAGCGCCTTCGGTGCTGTTCGACGCGGTCGTGTTGCTGCCTTCCGAGGCGGGCGCAAAGGATCTCGCGGCCATGGCCGCCGCGATCAACTGGGTGCGCGACGCGTTCGGGCATCTGAAGGCGATCGGCTTCAACGAGGCGGCCAAGCCCCTGCTCGACAAGTCGGGCGTCGCGCCGGACGACAAGCTCGGCGTGATCTCGTTCGAGGCGGGACGAGGCCTCGAAGCATTCATCGCAACGGCGAAGAAACACAAGGTCTGGGATCGGGAGAAGCTCGTGCAGCCGCCGCGGTGAGAGATGCGCAACGACAGTCTCACGAAGTATCGCGCCAAACGCGATTTCACCAGGACCCAAGAACCGTCTGGCAGGAAGCGCTTTCCGGCTTCTGGCCAGTTGCGTTTCGTCATCCAGCGCCACGATGCCACGCGCCTGCACTATGACCTTCGCCTCGAACTGGGCGGCACGTTCAAGTCGTGGGCCGTTACGCGCGGCCCCTCGCTCGATCCGCACGACAAGCGGCTCGCGGTCGAGGTCGAGGACCATCCGCTCGACTACGGCGACTTCGAGGGCACGATTCCCAAGGGACAGTACGGCGGCGGCACCGTGCAGCTCTGGGACCGTGGTTACTGGCTGCCCGATGGCGATCCGCACCAGGGACTGAAGCGTGGCGACCTCAAGTTTGCCCTTGCGGGCGAACGTCTCAGCGGAAGCTGGGTGCTTGTGCGCATGAAACGGGATCGCAAAGGAGGAACTCGCACCAACTGGCTGCTGATCAAGCATCGCGACGGCGCGGCGCGCGAAGGCGATGGTGACAAGCTGCCAAAAGATCCCAAATCGGTGGCGTCAGGCCGGAGTCTGAAGGAGATCGCGCTGGGCGCCGGCAAGGCACCGACCCCTTTCATGACCGCAAAGAAGCGCGCGGCCGGTGCCGTGTGGGATAGCGAAAAGCAGGACGGCGGGGCGACGGCCCGCGCCCCGAAAGCCGCGACCAAGACCAGGAAAGCCGCGGCGACGCCGCGCTTCGTCGAACCGCAACTGTGCAAGCTTGTCGATCGCGCGCCCGGGGGGACGGGCTGGGCGCATGAGATCAAATTCGACGGCTATCGCCTGCAGCTTCGCGTCGAGGACGGCGAGGCCGAGCTTCGCACGCGCAAAGGCCTGGACTGGACGGAGAGGTTTTCCGCGATCGCCGACGCCGCGACCAGCTTGCCGAATTGCATCGTCGATGGCGAGGCAGTCGTGCTCGATAAAGACGGTGCACCGGATTTTGCCGCGCTTCAGGCCGCGCTCTCTGAGGGCAAGAGCGAGGATCTGATATTCTTCGCCTTCGACCTGCTGTTTGCCGAAGGCGAAGACTTGCGCGAGATGCCGTTGCGCGACCGCAAGGCACGACTGCAGACGCTGATCGAGGGTTTGAAGGGCAAGCACCCGGCGCTACGCTATGTCGAGCATTTCGAGACGGCGGGCGATACGGTGCTGAGCTCGGCCTGCCGAATGCACTTCGAAGGCATCGTCTCCAAGCAGCTCGACGCGCCCTATCGATCCGGCCGACCCGGCAGCTGGACCAAGGCCAAGTGCCATCATGGCCAGGAAGTGATCATCGGCGGATGGGCGATGACAGGCCGCAAATTGCGCTCGCTGCTGGCGGGAGTGCATCGCGGCCAGGGCAAGAACAGCAAGCTGGTCTATGTCGGCCGGGTCGGCACGGGCTTTAGCGAAGCCGTGATGCGCAAGGTCCTGCCGCGACTGCGGGAGGTCGAGAGCAAGACCAGCCCCTTTGCCCAGGGCGCCAGCCCTCCCAAGGAAAGCAACTTGCATTGGGCGCGGCCCGAGCTGGTGGCCGAGATCGCGTTCGCGGGCTGGACGGGTGACGGCAATGTGCGCCAGGCCGCCTTCAAGGGCTTGCGCGATGACAAGCCGGCCGACGAAGTGGAGGCCGATGAGCCCGTCCCGGCGGACAGGGCGGAATTGGCAGAGCCCAAGCCGGCCGCTCGAAAATCCGTCAAGGCGAAGCCGGTTGCTTCGGGCTCCGCTGTCGTGATGGGCGTTTCGATCTCGCATCCCGACAAGAAGCTGTGGCCGGACGAGAAGCCGCCGGTCACCAAGCTCGATCTCGCGCGGTACTACCAAGCGGTCGGTGACTGGATGATCGATCATCTGAAGGGTCGGCCCTGCTCGATCGTGCGCACGCCCGACGGCATCACCGGGCAGACCTTCTTCCAGCGCCACGCCATGGCGGGATCTTCCCATTTGCTCGAGGAGGTGAAGGTCAACGGCGACAAGAAGCCTTACCTGCAGATCGACCGGGTCGAGGCTCTGGCCGCGACGGCCCAGATGGGCGCCACCGAGCTGCATCCCTGGAATTGCCAGCCCGGCAGTCCCGAGCTGCCGGGCCGCCTGGTGTTCGACCTCGATCCTGCCCCCGAGGTGAAATTCACCGAAGTGATCAAGGCCGCGCTGGAAGTCCGCAAACGCCTCGAAGCGCTGGGCCTCATGGCCTTCTGCAAGACCACGGGCGGCAAGGGCCTGCATGTCGTGGTGCCGCTCACCGCCGACAAGAAGAGCCCGGACTGGGGCCCCGCCAAGCTGTTCGCCAAGGAGATTTGTAGGCGGATCGCCGACGCCGACCCCGAGCGCTTCGTACTCAGCATGGCGAAGAAGGACCGAACCGGCCGCATCTTCCTCGACTACCTGCGCAACGACCGCACGGCCACCGCGGTAGCGCCGCTGTCGCCGCGCGCCCGGCCGGGCGCCACCGTGTCGATGCCGATCGAGTGGCGCCTGGTGAAGGCCGGCCTCGATCCCAGAAAGTTCACCATTCGCACGGCGCCGGCGCTGCTCGAGAAGAGCAAGCCGTGGAAGGACTACGACCAGTCGGCGCGGTCGCTGCGCGGCGCCATCGAGAAGCTGTTGAAGTCGTAACACCTAAAGATCCCTCACTGCGTTCGGGATGAAAGTTTTTCGTGCCGCACGTTCCTTTGTCATCCCGAGCGTAGCGAGGGATCTTTGAATGGAGACCACAATGGCAAAGCAGCAATCCAAAGCTATGAAGCCGACCTGGGAGGGCCATCTCCGGCTCTCGCTGGTGACCTGTCCCGTCGCGCTCTACACCGCGACCGAGCGCGGCGCCGACATCCACTTCAACCTGATCAATCCCAGGACCAACAACCGCATCAAGATGCAGACGGTTGACGCCGGCACCGGCGACGTGGTCGAGCGCGGCGACCTGGTGAAGGGTTTTGCCGTGGCCAAGAACAAATATGTGCTGCTCGAAAAGGAGGAGCTCGATGCGGTGAAGCTCGAGTCGACGCGGATCATCGACATCGAGGAGTTCGTCGATGCCGCCACCATCGATCGCATCTACTGGGACGAGCCCTACTATCTGGCCCCGGCCGGCAAGACCGGCATCGACGCCTTCGCCGTGATCCGCGCCGCCATGGTCAAGCAGAAGAAGGTGGCGCTGGGCCGCGTCGTGCTGCACACGCGCGAGCGCGTCTGCGCGCTGGAGCCGCGCGACTCCGGCATCCTGCTGACGACGCTGCGCAGCCACGACGAGATCCGCGACAGTGGCGAGGTGTTCGACCGCAACCTGCCCAAGCCCGACGCACGCATGCTCGACATCGCCGAGAAGATCATCGACCAGCAGGCGGCCAAATTCGACCCGACCCGGTTCAAGGACCGCTACGAGGACGCGCTACGCGAGTTGATCGCCCGCAAGAGCAAGGGCAAGCCCGTGGTCTCGACCGCGCCCGAGGAGACGGACGAGAAGGTGGTCGACCTGATGGAAGCGCTGCGCCGCAGCCTCAAGGGCGGCGGCGGTCCGTCGCGCGACAAGGCCGACCGCTTCATTGCGGCGCGCGACAAGGCGGGCAAGGCCACCAGTGCCAAGAAGAAGACGGCCACAAAAAAGCGGGCGGCGTGATCACGCCGCCCGCCCGTTTCGACTAGCCGAGCTTACTGGATAACGATCTCGACGCGGCGGTTCTGCGGCTCACGGACGTTGTCGCCCGTCTGAACCAGCAGGCCCGCTTCGCCACGGCCGACGACCGAGATCACGTTGGCCGGCACGCCTTCACGCACCAGCGCATCCTTGACCGTGTTCGCACGACGCAGCGACAGCGCCATGTTGTAGGCTTCCGTGCCCGACGTATCGGTGTGGCCGGTCGCGGTCACGCGGGCGGTACCCTTGGTCTTGTAGGCGTTGGCCGCCTGCTTGATCGTGTTCAGGGCCTGCTCCGAGAGATTCGCGCGGTCCCAGTCGAAGAACACCATGAACGACGGCGGTGCGACGGCGGCAGGAGCCGGCGCCGGCGCCGCGGCTTCGGGCTGGCCGAACTTCACGGTCATGCCCAGCATCGCGGTGATGTTGTTGTTCTGGTAGGCGCCCGGGCTGGTCGTGCCGTAGTAGCGGCCGTCCAGGTTGATGCGGAAGTTCCGGTCGACGTTCCAGCCGAGGCCGACGATGCCCTGATAGGCGAACTGGGTGCTGCAGAGCGAGCAACCGTTGATCGACTGATCGGCGAAGGCGATGCCGGCGCCGGCACCGACATACGGCGTGATCGTGGCGCCGGGCGCGAAGTCGTAAAGCAGGTTGGCCATGACGGAGAGCTGCTCGATACGGCCGCTCACATTGCTGAACACGTTGCCGAAGTTGGCGGTGCCGCGGCCGTTGTTGCTGCGGAACACGCCTTCGAGTTCGAGACGGGGACCGACGAAATCGTAGCCGACGACGCCACCGGCGGCGTAGCCGATGTCCATGTTGTAGTTGTTGCTGTTCAGCAGCCAGTTGCCGCCGCCCTCGATGCCGACGTAGACGCCCGGCGTCGAGACGCCCGGTGTGAACATCTGGGCCTGGGCGGTTGCGGGCAGGAGGAGGACTGCCGCGGCAGCCAATAGAGCCTTCTTCATTTGGTATTCCCCGAGAGTTGGATGACTGGAGTCGAGACGTGCGAGAGGCCAACGGCAGTTCGGGGCAGGCGTTGCCGGGTCCGATGCGATGAGTTCCCTCGTGTGGCGGATGGGCAACAGTGGCTAAACTGCGGCTATGACCAAGATCCTGCTCACCCGTCACGGCCACGTCGAAGGCATCCACCCGGCGCGCTTTCGCGGCCGGGCCGAGCTTCCCCTCACCGATCTTGGCCTTGCCCAGGCCGACGCTCTCGCCCGCCGCATCGCGGCGCACTGGAAGCCGGTGGCGGTCTACACCAGCCCGCGGCAGCGCTGCGTGGTGACGGGGGCCAAGATCGCGGCGGCCTGCGGCATCTCCGCCTCGGTGCACGAGGGGCTGGGCGACATCGATTACGGCGCCTGGCAGATGCGTACCCATGAGGAGGTCAAGGCCGAGACGCCGGTGGCCTATCAGCTCTGGCGCGAGCAGCCGCACCTCGTGCGCTTTCCCGGCGGCGAGTCGCTGCAGGATGTGGTGGCGCGGACGTCCGATGCGCTGCGGGCGATGCTGGCGCAGCATGCCAACGACACCGTCGTCCTGGTCGGCCACGACAGCGTCAACCGCGCGCTGCTTCTGCAGCTCCTCGACCAACCGCTGTCGGCCTACTGGCGGCTGTCGCAGGACCCCTGCACGCTGAACGAGATCGAGGTCGCGGCCGACGGCGACGTCCGGGTGGGCTTCATCAACGACACCAGCCATCTCTTGACCTGAGGCGGCTCTTCCCCGACTTAGGGCCCGTGACCCAACGGGCCTTCCCTTATGACGTGATCGTGGTCGGCGGCGGCCATGCCGGCTGCGAGGCCGCGGCCGCGTCGGCGCGGCTGGGCGCACGCACGCTGCTGCTGACGCACCGGCTGGAGACGATCGGCGAGATGTCTTGCAATCCGGCCATCGGCGGGCTGGGCAAGGGCCATCTGGTGCGCGAGATCGATGCGCTGGATGGCATCATGGGCCGGGCGATCGACCGGGCGGGCATTCAGTTCAGGACGCTCAATCTGTCCAAGGGGCCGGCGGTGCGGGGACCGCGCGCGCAAGCCGATCGCAAGCTCTATCGCCAGGCCGTGCAGGCGCTGCTGGCGGAGCAGGCCGGGCTGGAGATCCGCGCCGAGGCGGTTGCCAATATTGTTCTGGATGCAAGCGGTGCGTGTGCCGGCGTGGCGACGGAATCCGGGGCTGAAATCGGCGCGGGGCGCGTGATCCTGACGACGGGGACGTTTCTCCGGGGCCTGATTCATCTGGGTGAAACCAAGACTCCGGCCGGCCGGGTGCGAGGCGATGGGGTTGAAGAACCGTCCACGCTGCTCGCGCAGACGTTGCAGCGCTTCGGCTTCGCCTTGGGGCGCCTGAAGACGGGCACGCCAGCCAGGCTCGACGGCCGCACGATCGACTACAGTTCGCTCGAGCGCCAGGACGGCGACGATCCGCCGGTGCCGTTTTCGTATCTCACGGAGCGGATCACCACGCCGCAGATTGCCTGCCACATCACGACGACGACGGCCGCGACCCACGCCATCATCCGGGCCAATCTCCATCGCGCGCCGATGTATTCCGGGCAGATCGAGGGGGTGGGCCCGCGCTACTGTCCCTCGATCGAGGACAAGGTCGTGCGCTTCGCCGCCCGCGACCGGCACCAGATCTTTCTCGAGCCGGAGGGGCTGGACGATTTCACCGTCTATCCCAACGGCATCTCGACCTCTCTGCCGCGCGATGTGCAGCTCTCGCTTTTGCAGACCATCCCGGGTTTGGAGCATGCAGCCATGCTCCGGCCGGGGTACGCCATCGAATACGATCATATCGACCCGCGTGAGCTGCACGCGACCCTGGAGACCCGTCGGATTCCCGGCCTCTACATGGCGGGCCAGATCAACGGCACGACAGGTTACGAGGAAGCGGCCGCCCAGGGCCTGATCGCCGGGCTGAATGCAGTGCTGGCAAAGCCCTTCATCGTCGACCGGGCCGACGGCTATCTCGGTGTTTTGATTGACGATTTGGTCTCTCTGGGTGTGACGGAGCCTTACCGGATGTTTACGTCCAGGGCCGAATACCGCCTGTGGCTGCGCGCGGACAATGCCGACCAGCGTTTGACTCCCCGCGGTCTGGACATCGGCTGCATCGGGTCCGAGCGGACAAGAATGTTTCACGTGAAACAACAAGCTTTGGCTGATGCCCGGGATTTGGCCTGCACCCTCAAAGCCAGCCCCTCGGCGCTCGCCAAGCGTGGAGTCACCATCAATCAAGACGGCGTGCCGAGATCAGCGTCGGATCTTCTGGCATACCCGGAAATCACTTGGTCTCGGCTCATCGAGCTTTGGCCGGAGCTGGCTGCCATTCCCGCAGACATCGCCGAGCAGCTGACGATCGATGCCCGCTACGCCGGCTACCTTGATCGTCAGCGTCAGGACATCGGAGCCTACCGCCGCGACGAGGCTTTGGAGCTGCCGGAAGATATCGACTATGACGCGGTCGGCAGTCTTTCCAATGAAGTCCGCCAGAAACTGCAAACCCATAGGCCCGCAACGTTGGGTCAAGCGGCGCGGATTTCGGGTGTGACTCCTGCGGCCTTGGTGGCCTTGCTGAAATACGTTCGACGCCGGGCGGCCTGAGTGAGTCGCGATCTGTTCGTCCGCGAAATGCGGCATATCGGGGTCGATGTTTCACGTGAAACACGGGACCAGCTGGAAGGGTTGGTCCATACGCTGGTGCGCTGGCAAAAGGCTATCAACCTGGTCGGCAATGCCACTATGGACAGTATCTGGGTCCGCCATGTCCTGGACTCGGCTCAGCTGAAACTCCTGATCCCGCAAAATGCCAAAACCCTGACAGATCTCGGCAGCGGCGCAGGGTTTCCCGGCCTGGTCGCGGCGGCGATGCGGCCCGATCTTGAGGTCACGTTGATCGAAGCGGATGCCCGCAAAGCCGCCTTCCTGGGCGAAGCGGGCCGCCGCATGGGGCTGGAAAAGCAGCCCAAAATCGTGGTCGGCCGCATCGAAGCCGTGCCGCCGGCCAAAGCCGATGTCGTCACGGCCCGCGCGCTGGCGCCGCTCGGGCAGTTGCTGAAATGGGCCGAGCCGCACCGGACGGATACCGCTATTTGCCTTTTCCACAAGGGGAAAGGCTGGCAGGCCGAACTCACCGAGGCCATGAAGGAGTGGGACATTCCCGGCAAGCCTTTCACCAGCGTGACCGACCTTGATGCCGTCATCCTCCGAATTGGCCCCTATGGTCTTCGCAATCGCCAATCAAAAGGGCGGCGTCGGAAAGACGACGACGGCGATTAACCTCGCTACGGCCCTGGCCGCAGTCGGCGAAAAGGTCTTGCTGATCGACCTCGACCCCCAGGGCAATGCCTCGACGAGCCTAGGGATAGCGAGAAGTGAGCGCTCACCTGGTGCCTATGAGTTCCTGCTCGGCCTGTCACCCCTCGACGCCTGCGTCCGTCCCTCGCAGATCCCGAACCTCTCCGTGATCCCGGCCTCGACCTCGCTGGCCGGCGCCGAGATCGAGCTCATAGACATGGAGCGCCGCGAGCATCGCCTCGTGGAAGCGCTCGCCACCGGCGACGCGCGCGCCCGCTGGACGACGGTGCTGATCGATTGCCCGCCTTCGCTCGGCCTGGTGACGCTCAATGCGCTGGTCGCCGTCGATGCCGTGCTGGTGCCGCTGCAGGCCGAGTTCCTGGCGCTGGAAGGCATCGGTGCCCTCGGCACCACCATCGACCGCATCCGGAAAAAACTCAATCCAAGGTTGCACATCGCCGGCGTCGTCCTGACCATGGTCGACCGCCGCATGACTCTCAGCCAGCAGGTCGAGGCCGACGTCCGCGCC
>LNFM01009075.1_pt1 | contig 14671 bp, 8 predicted proteins | sample 596031 | NCBI WGS metagenome assembly LNFM01 (sample SAMN04254537, study PRJNA301005) | activated carbon metagenome | isolation source: dual media filters at the Ann Arbor, Michigan drinking water treatment plant | place: USA: Ann Arbor
AGATCCGGGCAATGTGGACCGCATCATCGCGCTCGGTGTGGCACAGTCGGGGGCTCGGCAGTTCCGGGAGGCGATCGCCACGTTCACGAAAGGGTTGGCGCTTCATCCGGATCATCCCATGCTGCTGCGCTGGCGCGGGCACCGCTACCTCTCGGTCCGCGAGTTCGACCGTGCCGAGGCCGACCTGCTGCGCGGTGCGAAGCGCGACAGCACGATCTATGGCATCTGGTATCACCTGGGGATCGTCCAGTTCGCGAAGGGCGAGTTCGACGCGGCGGCCAAGTCGTTCGCCCGTGCACAGCCCATTGCCCCGGATGCGGGAGAACTCGCCGGCTCGACCGACTGGCTGTGGATGTCGCTGGCTCGCGCCGGGCGCGGTGCGGACGCGAAGGCCATGCTCGACGGGCGCCCCGACTCCCTGGAAACGACCGTCGCGTACGCGCAGCGACTTCGGCTGTATCGTGGCGAGATCACCCCGGACGCGGTCCTGACCCCCGCGGACACGGCCGACGTGCAGCTCGCCACGCTCGCCTTTGGCGTGGGGAACTGGTACCTCGTGCAGGGCGACAGCGCTCGGGCGCGGAGGTGGTTCGAGCGCTCTGTGCAGTCCGGCGGATGGCCGGGGTTCGGGTTCATCGTGTCGGAAGCGGAACTGCGCCGGACGCGCTGAAACGGTCCATGAAACGGTCCATGAAACGGTTAGTGAGACGCCTCGTGACCCTCGCGTGAACAAGCGACTAAGCAAGCCGCTGGCGCGACAGCGAGGCGACAGCGATCTGTGGAATCAGCACTGCAGGTGACGCCATAAAATCAATTATGACATCACTTACAATGATTGTGTAAACGTATGTAGTTCAATCGTTCTCTGCCGTTTCATCCTGCGGGCCGAGCTGAAGTTTTCCACATCACTTCATAAGCCCGCTTTCCGGAAGCCCCCATCCGATGCCCCGACGTCCACCTGCAGATCCGGCCGCTGACGCCGCCGAGAAGAACCGACCGCTCATGGAGGACATTCGCCTGCTCGGGCGAATCCTCGGCGACGTGATCCGCGAACAGGACGGCGTCCCCGCCTTCGAGCTGGTCGAGCGCGTGCGGCAGCTGTCGGTGGCCTACCGCCTCAAGAGCGATACGGAGGCCGGGCTGGCGCTGGACGAGCTCCTGCGCAACCTGTCCAACGACCAGACGGTCAGCGTCATCCGCGCCTTCAGCTACTTCTCCCACCTGGCCAACATCGCTGAGGACCGGCACTACGTGCGCCGCCGGCTCCACCACGAGGAGGCCGGTCGGCTGCAGGAAGGATCGCTTCGCATGGCGTTCGAGCGCCTCGCCAGTGCCGGGGTCGCCCCGTCGGTCATCGCCGAGACGCTTCGCTCCGCCCACATCTCGCCCGTCCTCACCGCCCACCCGACCGAGGTGCAGCGGCAGAGTATCCTCGCCGCCGAGGGGGCGATCGCCCAGCTGGTCGGCGAGCGCGAGTCGCTCCGGACCGAACGCGAACGGGGCGACAACGAGGCGATGATCAAGGCACGCGTGACGCAGATCTGGCAGACGCGCATGCTGCGCCTCGCCAAGCTCACCGTCACGGACGAGATCGAAAACGCGCTCCAGTTCTACCACGCCACCTTTCTGCGCGAGATCCCGCGCATGTATCGCGGAATCGAGGAGAGGCTCCCCGGCGAGCCGATCGCTCCCTTCTTCCGCATGGGGAACTGGATCGGCGGCGACCGGGACGGCAACCCGTTCGTCACGGCCGACACGCTGCGCACGGCCCTCGAACGGCAGGGGGCGACGATCCTGCAGCACTACCTGACCGAACTGCATGGGCTCGGCGGCGAGCTGTCGATGTCGGCGTTGCTGGCCCAGGTCACCCCCGAAATGGCGGCGCTCGCCGAGCGGTCGCCCGACGGCAGCGAACACCGCAAGGACGAGCCGTATCGCCGTGCCCTGATCGGGATGTACGCGCGATTGGCCGCCACGCTCGAGTCGCTCACCGGGACCACCGCCATTCGGCAGGCCGCGGTCGCCTCGGAGCCCTATGTGACGGCGAGCGAGTTTCTGTCGGACCTGCGGGTGATCGAGCGCTCACTGCGTCACCATCACGCCGACCCCTTGATCCCGCTGCGACTCGCCCCGCTGCTGCGCTCGGTCGAGGTCTTCGGCTTTCACCTGGCCACGGTGGACCTGCGGCAGTCGTCGGACCAGCACGAGGCGGTCCTGTCCGAACTCCTGCGAGGGGCGCAGCTGGAGCAGTCGTACGAGTCGCTGGACGAGCGCGCCCGATGCGCCCTGCTGCTGCGGCTGCTCGACGACGCCAGGCCGCTGCGGGTGCGTGGTGCCGTGTACACCCCTCGCACGGTGAGTGAACTGTCGGTCTTCGAGGCGGCGGCAGCGCTACGGCAGCGCTTCGGCCACGACGCCATCCGGCACTACATCATCTCTCACACCGAGGAGGTGAGCGACATGCTGGAGGTGCTCCTGCTGCTCAAGGAGACCGGGCTGATGCACGGGACGCTGCGCACGGACGGGGTGAGCGATCTGGTCGTGGTCCCGCTGTTCGAGACGATCGACGACCTACGGCGCGCCGCGACCATCATGCGAGCCTTCTATGCAAGCCCGGGGATCTCCGCACTGGTGCGCGCCTCGGGCGCCGAACAGGAAGTCATGCTCGGTTACTCGGACAGCAACAAGGACGGCGGGACGTTCACGAGCAACTGGGAGCTGTACAAGGCAGAGATGGCGCTCGTGAAGCTGTTCGACTCGCTGCGCGCGGAGCACGGCGTGACGCTGCGCCTCTTTCACGGGCGCGGTGGAACGGTGGGGCGTGGTGGAGGCCCCAGCTATCAGGCGATCATGGCCCAGCCCCCCGGGACGGTGAACGGGCAGATCCGGCTCACGGAGCAGGGGGAGGTCATCGCGTCGAAGTACTCCAACGCCGAGATCGGGCGGCGCAACCTGGAGACGCTGGTGGCGGCCACGCTCGAGACGACGCTGCTGCCGCCGGCACGGCGAGCGCCGCCGCGCTTCATCGCCGCGGCCGAAGCGCTGAGTGTGGCCAGCATGGCGGCATATCGTGGGCTGGTGTACGAGACGCCGGGCTTCGCCGACTACTTCTTCAGCGCGACCCCGATCCGCGAGATCTCCGAATTGAACATCGGATCGCGCCCCGCCTCGCGAAAGGCGACGCGGGCCATCGAGGACCTGCGCGCCATACCGTGGGGGTTCAGCTGGGGTCAGTGCCGGGTCGCCCTGCCCGGGTGGTGCGGCTTCGGCTCCGGTGTAGATGCCTACCTCGCGGTGGACCAGGGTGAGCGCGACAAGCGACTCGCTCTGCTACGCGCGATGTACGAGCAGTGGCCCTTCTTTCGCACGCTGCTGTCGAACCTCGATATGGTGCTCGCCAAGACCGACTTCGGGATCGCTCGACGCTACGTCGCGCTGGTCGAGGACCCGGCGCTCGGCGAACGCATCTTCGGGGCGATCGAGGCGGAGTGGCAACGCACCAATTCGGCGCTGTCGCTCATCACGGGCGAGGCGCAGCGACTCTCGTCCAACCCTTCGTTGGCCCGCTCGATCGAGCACCGCTTCTCGTATATCGATCCGCTGAACCACCTGCAGGTCGAGTTGATGCGACGGCACCGAGCCGGGGGCGAGGCGGCGACGGAGCGCGTCAAGCGCGGCATCCACATCTCGATCAACGGGGTAGCGGCGGGGCTGCGCAATACGGGATAGGTCAGCGCTGCCTCGCATCGATGCTGCCCGGCGTGGCGCCGCTCGCGTCGCCTACTCAGCGCGCCCTGCGGGTCGGCTCCAGTGCGACCGGCGCGAGCAGCGCAGCGAACGGCGGCCACAGCCGCAACGGGGCAAACGCAGGCTCGGCGTGCACGGACGGCTCGATGCCCAGGCCGAGTCTTCTCGCCTCGCTCAGCAGCGCGACGGCCGCCGCCGAGTCGCCGAGTTGCGCGGCGATGACCGCTCGCCGGTAGTCGGCTTCTCCGGCCGACAGTCCCCGCTCGGCCGCGGTCATTGCCGCGGAACGCGCGGCCAGCGCCGCCATCCATCGGCGCGCGGTCGTGGTATCGCCGGCCGCCGCCGAGGCCACGCCCGCGGCACCGAGCGTGGCCATCGCCGGGGGCGGAGTCACGCCGGAGGCAAGCAGTGGAGCAAGCCGCGCGAGCGCCCGATCGGGCTGGCCGGCGATCGTCAGCAGACGCGCATGCAGCCGACGGACCGCTGCTGCTGAATCCTGATCGGGCGGCAGCTGGTCGAACCACGCCGTGACATCCTGAACCAGCGCGTCCGCGTGCGCTCCACCATGTGCCAGCCATTCCGTGACTGCGGTCAATCGCGCGCTGGCGCGAGCGGTCGCCGACGTCGGCGCTGCCTCGAGCGACGCCAGGCTTTCGTCGAGGGCGTCTCGATCCCCGAGGGCTGCGTGGGCGCGCACCTCGTAGGTGATCATGGCGACGTCCGTGGGATAGCGGCGCCTCGCCTCGCGTGCGGCGGTGAGTTCTTCCGCGTGGTTCCCCCGCAGGTGCAATGCGAAGGTCAACTCGCGCCAGTACGGTCGCCACCCTCGCAGTTCGCCGCGATCAGGACCGAGCCCGCGCAGGACGGCAATGGCCTCGTCGGGGCGATTCATCTTGCGCGCCAGCTCGCCCACCATGTACTCGCCGATCGTCCCCGGGGCGATGCGAGACTGGCGGACCACCGCGTCGTACGTGCCGGCAAGGTCGCCCTCCAGCATGCCGCGTATCATGTCGAGGGTGGCGCGCTCGAGGGGACCGAGGCGATCCCGATCGCTCAGGAGGGGGGCGAGAATCCGCGCGGCGCCGTCGGCATCGTCCAGATTTGCGTACGTGATCGCGGCAGCGATGCGCGGCATGGCGTACGTCGTGTCCGCCGACGCGGATCGCGTGAACAGATCGAGCGCACGCGGCGTGTCGCCCGCCACGAACGCCTCGAGGCCGGCCACGTAGTCCCGATATGCCTCGTAGGTTGGAGGGGCGACCGCCAGGCGAAGATGGGTGACCGTATCGGTCAGCGGGGCGATGGCCGCGAGCACACGACCACGCAGTCGGTCGATGCCAACCATGATGCTGTCCACCGGAACGCTCACGCGCTCCACCGGACGCAAGAGGGTGCCGAGTGCCACGCTCGCGACGTTCGCCTGGAAGTGCAGGGTGTCGTCGGCCTCGTACACGACGCCGTACACCGCGACTCCGGCGCCGAGTTCGCTCGCCAGCGCGCGCCATTCCGTGCGCTGCCCTGCCGGCGTCGAGTCTGCCGAGGCACTCGCGGCAGCCAGTACCGCGGTGACCGGGACCACTTCGATGTCGGGGATGCGCGAGATTCCCTCGAGGATCCAGTCGGCGGCCATGCGGCCGACCGCGGCGCGCGAAGGGTCGCGAATGTCGACGCTCAAGGGAATGACGATGAATCGCGTTCGCGCAGGACGGGCGTCGGCGAGGTTGGCCGATGGATTGGACGCGGGGGTGGAGCGCGCGCTCCACGCGGCCCACATCAGTCCGGCCGCTGCGAGCAGCGCCACGATCGTCAGCCCGCGCCTGCCGCGGACCCACGAGAGTGGCGTGTGCGACGTGCCGCGGGAGGCGCGCCGCGGTGCGTCTTCCGACTCCGCGACGTCCGCCTGCACATGATCGCTGGTCGTGCGGACGATTCCCGGGATGCGCGAGTCGGCGGGTGCGGCGGGACTCACCCGCTCGGTATCCGACGAGTCGATCCTGGAATCGTGGGATACGCTTCGCGGAACGGTGCGCTCGCGCAGCGCGGCGACCAGCGCGACGGTCTCCGGCGCCGGCGCGACGTCGAGCTCCGCGCCCAGCCGTGCCGCGAACGCCTCGTGCTCCATGATCGCGCCGGCGCGATCACCACTGCGGTCGAGATACCGCAGGAGGCGGCGGTGATGCTCCTCGTCGAAGGGGGCAATCGCCTGCGCTCGGCGCGCGTGGGCGATCGCGCCACTCCAATCGTCGTGTGCTGCCCGGTCCTCCGCGACATGGGCCGCCGCGAGCGCGGCGTCGCGCGCCAGCGACAGGCGTAGCGACGCGCACCACTGCTCGAACTCCGGGGACTCCGCGACGATCAGGCCCGCCAGCAGCTCGCCGCGATACAGGGCATCGGCGTCGGCAAACCGTCCCTCGCGCATGGCGCGGCGAAATTGTCCGACATCGCACGCCAGGTGCGCCGGGTCGATGCCGACACTGGCGTCGCTCCCGCGGCGCAGGATATCCGTGCCAATGGACCGGCGCAGGAACGCCAGCGCCTGCCGCAGCGCCGCCCGCCCTCGAGTCTCGTCCGACTCCGGCCAGAACATTCCGAGCAGGGTGTCGCGCGCGACGTCTCGATCACTCGCCTCGATGGCGAGGTACGCCAGCAGCGCGGCCCGACGCGGCTGGGCCAAGAGAGGGGACACCGGGTTCCCGGCCTCGTCCCGAACGTCCAGCGAGCCGAGCGCGGTGACCTGGATCATGTGGCCGGGAGGCGGGACAGCGTGGGGTGCGCCCGTCAGGGCGCCGGCACGCCAGCGAGCGGGCCAGGTCACGCCTGGATCACGCGGCGGTTGCGCGTGGTGTCGAGTGTGGGGGAGAAAGTCGCGCCTCACTCGGTGGCCGACAAGGTGCCGCTTGCCGCAAGAAGAACCCCTCTCACCATCGAGCCCGACATGTCCCCGCTCCCGCCTACCGCCGTCCGGCGCACCACACACATCCTGACGGCACTCGTCGCGCTTGTCGCAGCGCTCGCAGCAGGTCCGCTCGGCGCACAGGGGGATCCCCCGACCGACCTGCTGGCGCGTGTGCGCGCCCTCGGGACTCCCACGTCCACCGACCGCATCACCGTGTACTACGATCGCGGTCACCAGGCCAAGGCGGTGCGCCTGCGCGCCCTCGTTCAGGACGCGATGACGTTCTTCGCCGACTCGTTGGGTGTCGCTCCCGACCTCTCGCTCGCCGTGGTGGAGCAGTCCACGTGGGAGCGCATCTTCACGTGGCAGCCGTACGGCATACCTGGTGTCGAGGGGACGCCTCCGGTCGCCTTCCTGCCAGCCACCGACGACAATGTGGCCGCGAACGACGCGCTCAGCATCGCGGCAGGGGTGTCGGACTCGGCGCACGCCCTGCTTCGCGCAGCGGGCACCACATGGGACGAAGCCTCGCGGCGGTACGTAGACCTTGTCGGGCTGCACGAACTCGGGCACGCGTTCGCCGCCGCGTACGGCATCTCGGTGCGCTCGAAGTGGTTCAATGAGTGGCTCGCCACCTACTTCGCCTATGCATACCTGCGCGCCATGCGAGAGCAGTCGGCGCACGTGTGGGACGGGGTGCTGCAAGGCTACACCGATGCCGTGCGTCCCGAGCACCGAACGCTAGAGGCGTTCGAGCGACTGTATTTCGGCGTGGGCGCGCAGAACTACGTGTGGTATCAGGCGCAATTCCAGGCGCGCGTGTCCGAGGTGTATGCGGCGCGGGGGGTGGACTTCCTGCGAGCGTTGCGGCGCGCGTTTCCGCGGGGTGGGGCGCCGGTGACGACGCAGGAGGAGCTCCTGGGTCGACTCGATGGATTGCAACCGGGGTTCAGGGCGTGGGCGCAGGCGCGACTAGTCGGCGGGACGGCGCGATGACGTGGGGAACCTGGCGCGGCCGGTCAACCCGCGGGACGCGCGGCTGCGGATGGAGGTCGCACCAGCCGGTGCATGCCGGTCACGACGCCGCCAGCCCCGGTGCGCCGCGGTCGTCGCTAGCCCGTGCTGCGTGCCATCCCGCTCGCGATGAACTGCCGCGTCTCCTTCGTGACCGTGACGGGCATGCGGGCGTACGCCTTGACAGGGTTGGCGACGTGGCGGCACTGCGGGTTGACGCAGCCGGCGCACCGCAGCCCGTACTGCGGTGAGCAGGCCTCGCCGCTGTGCAGATGCTCGCGCACGATCGTCGCCATGGCGTCCTGCAGGAGCGCCGAGCCGTTCATGGCCGGGGCGCGGCGGAAGTTGGTGATGCCTAACGACCTGGCCAGGTCGCCGTACTCGCGGTCGAGTTCCGAGAGCGTCTCGATGTGGTCGCTCGTGAACGCGATAGGGACCACCAGCACGTTGCGTCTCTTCTTCGACGCCAGGCCGTGCAGCACGCGCTCGGTGCTGGGGCCCAGCCACGATACGGGGCCCACTTCGGACTGGTACGCCAACAGGTACTGGTTGCCGACGCCGAGGCGCTTCATGACCTCGTGGACCGAGGCGCCGATCTCCTGCGGGTATGGGTCGCCGCGGTTGACGATGCGCAGGGGGAGCGAATGCGCCGAGAAGAGGAGCAGGGCGTCGTCCCGGTCGGCGGGTTCGAATTCCGAGAGCCCCTGCCGCACGGTTTCGGTCATGGCGTCGATGAAGCCGGGGTGCGTCGGCCAGCGATCGATCACGCTCCACTCGAACGCGTCGGTGAGCCCCGTGCGGGCCGCGGCGCGCCACAGCTCGTTGAGGCTGGAGCCGGTCGTGGCGCACGAGAATTGGGGATACTGCGTGAACGCGACTGCCCGGCGCACCCCATCGCGCTGCATGGCACGCAGCGCGTCGTCGCTGCTGGGGGAGGTGTAGCGAAAGGCGATGTAGTACTTGTGCGGCGCTGTCTCGGGGGAGAGCCGGTCGAGCCGTCGCACCATGCCCTGCGCCTGCACCTCGGTCCACCACTTGATGGGCGATCCGCCGCCGATCGCCTCGTACAGCTTGCGAACCTTTGGGCTTCGTCGCCGGGCGATGAACGGGCCGAGCGTCCCCTGAAACGGGAGCTGGATGATCTCGCGGTCGGCGAAGAGCCGCAGCAGGAACGGCTCGACGTCATCGAGCGTCTCAGGACCGCCGAGGTTCAGGAGGACGATCCCAGTCGGGGCGCGATCAGCAGCGTTGAAGGCGTGGCGAGGGGTCACGTTCGGGCGTGGTCGGAGGCGAGGGGACGGCGAGATAGGCATCGAGCAGGCAGCGTTCCAGCGCCGGCAGCTGCAGCGCCGGGTCGCCGAGCGGCTCCGCGTCGCGCGCCATGGACTGGAGATGGGTCAGGGGACGGTGCAGCAGGCGACGCACCAACGCGTCGGCAAAGCGTTGCAGGCGTTCCCGGTCGGCGTCGTCACCGCGCCGCACCTCGCGCTCGACGGCGAGTCGTGCCTCGGCGAGGTAAGCCTCGCGCATGCGACGCGCGGCGGGCACCAGGTGGCGGTAGTTGCGCCATCCTTCGAACTGGCGCACTTCCTCCTCAACGATGCGCTCGGCGTCGGCAATGTGCCCGGCGCGCTGCGCGCGTGTCGTCGCGAGCCGCTCGTGCAGCGCGTCGAGGTCGATCCGCCGCGTGCCGGCGAGCGTGGCGCATGACGGATCGATGTTGGGCGGGCTGCCGAGGTCCACGAGCTGCAGCGGTGCGGCGTTCGCCGTGCGCGCGGCTGCCAGCGTGTCGGCGTCGATGACCGGTGCGGTGCCACCGATCGCCGTCACGACCACCGAGGCCGCGGCGAGCAGCGCGGGGAGCTCGGAGAGGGGGTGCGCCGTGGCGTGCAGCGCTCGGGCGAGCGCCTGGGCGCCGTCGGCGGAGCGATTGACGATGGCCAGTCGCTCGAAGCCGCGCCCGCGCAGGTGTCGCGCCGCCTGCCGCGCCATCCGTCCTGCGCCCACAACGACGGCGAGTGCGTCGGGGGCGGGGGCCCCGGATTCCGTCACCACGGACGCCGCGGCAAAGCCGAGCGTCGTGGCGCCGCGGCCGATCGGCGTCTCGTGGCGCACGCGCGCCCCGGCGGCTAACGCACGCTCGAGCAGGCGATGGACCAGCGGTCCGCCGACGCCCAGGGCTGCCGACAGCTGCAGCGCCTGCCGAACCTGTCCCATGATCTCGTGCTCGCCGAGCGCAATGGATTCCAGCCCGGCGGCGATGCGCAGGAGGCGCCGCGCGGCGTGCACGCCGTGCAGCGCCTGCAGCTGCGCGAGGACGGGCGCCGGGACGCGTCGCCTCTCCTGCAGTGCGGTCAGGATGGCCCGCACTCCCTCGTCGGGGTCGCGCACCTCGGCGTAGACGTCCGTCCGGGAACAGGTGGCGAGGATGGCGAGTCCCTGCACCGCGGGGTGAGCGTGCGCCCTCACGAGCGTGTGGCGTACCCCCTCCTCATCGAGGAGGAGCGCTCCCCAATCGACGATCGGCGCTTCCGCGTGCGAGATGACGACCGCAACCAGGTGGCCCGGGGTGCCGGCATCGCGCTCGTCATCTGGCGTGGGTGACTCGCTCACGCGAAGAAGTCTCGGTGCCGCCCGCGCGCCCTGCCATCCGCAGCACTACGTACGGGGGGCTACGTAGCGCGCGACAGGGTGGGGGCAGGTGGCGTGCGCGGTGGGTGGGGCATTGCGGAGCGCATGCGCCCCGGCGCGCCCAGCGCATTGGGCGGGCCGCCGTCTCCGCGCGCCAACCAGGCGCCGCCGGTCCACCCGCGTGACGCGCCGGGGACGGCGATGGTTGCACCTGTCGGCGCATGCGCCGGTTGCGCCGGTCACCCCGGCGGGAGGATCGGTCCCGAGTAGATCGTCGTCCCCGCCTTCATGCCTCGCGTGCTGTCACCGTACTTCGTGATGACGGTCAGCTTCCCGTTCTTCACGAGGTACTGGATCTTGCCGTACTTCCGCATCTCCTGATTGTGTCCGACCGCTGACAGCTTCTTGAGGGTAGCGTCGCGCGACGACCGAGCGCTCGCCGACGCGTTGAGCAGCGACTGTCCCTCGTCGCTCTTCTTCCAGGCGGATTCGTTTTCCTTGTATTGCTGGTCCTGCTTGTCCTGGGGAAGGAGCGTGCCACCCACGGCGGCCTTCATGGATTCGCGCTTGGCCTTGTCGGCCTCGGCGATTTCCATGTTCACGTCGATCATGTCCTCGTGCTCGACCAGGGCCATGCCGGTCCCCGAGTCGTGCTGGATCTTGCCGGTGACCGCACTCATGCGCGCCTTGATGCCGTGGTCAGTGACCAGGGCGTGCAGAAGGCGATAGGCAAAGGAGGTCACCAGGTGGCCCTTCGGGATCATGCCTTGGTGATCCACCTTGGCGCTCTGGTACTCCTTGCAGCGGGCGCCATAGCACATGACGAGGGCGAGGTTGTACTCGTGCTTTCCCGACGTGAGCACCTGGGAGAGGAAGGCCGCGAGCTGCTTCGGCGTCGCCAGTGGGTGCACGCCCGCGGCGCTCCCGACGTTGTTGGTGTAGCACATGTCGGTGTTGCGCGGATCGCCGTGCATGACGAGGTAGACCTTCTTCGCGGACGAACAGGCGGCGCGGATTGCGGCAATGGCGGTGGTGTCGGTCGTGAAGCCGATGACGGGCGCCGACGTGACGGCACGGTATTCCGTGACCGAGTTCTTGGCGGTGAATAGCTTGGCCAGCCCCTTGGGTTGCTTCCGGACCTCGTAGCGCCCCTTGAGACCGGAGATGGTGCTGTCGGCGGCCCCCTTCTGCGTATCGCCGATCTTGTCCTCGAGGTTGAGGACGACGAACTGACTCATGGCTTCTCACCTGTCAGGAGTGAGCATCAAGGAGGCCGCGGTTCGCAGCCAAGGGGCGCGCACGCAGGGGCACCGGGGAAAGCGCCCGAACGTACCGCACTGTTGCGCCCGACGCCACCCTTGCATCCGGCTGCCCGCCGGCGGGCCGGCATTCATGTGTCAGGGCCGATTCCGCGTCGCCGTTGGTCATGACTGCAGCCCGCCGGACGAACCATGGGAAGTCCGTCAGGCGCGCGCCGTCACCGCACGATCACGGATCCACGACCACGCCCTTGGTCGCCGCCTCCACGACGGAGCGCTGCACCCCCGCGCTCCCGAGCGCACCGCCGAGCGAGCCGCTCGCCGCGACTCCCGGCCCCAACGGCCCGCCCCCGCCTACGAACACGTTGCCGGCGAGCTGCGCACCGGGCAGGCACCTGGCGATCGGGCCACCGCAACCGTGCAGGGAGTAGCGCCCGCGCGTGAGAACGTTGCGGCGAAACGTAAGTCGCACCGCGCTGGGCGGCGGGGTCGCCACCATGAAGTCGTTGCGGATGTCGCTCCCCGTGAGGGTGTTGCGCTCGATGGTGATGTCGGTGGCCGCCTGCATGATGCTCACGAGCTGTTGGGCCCCGGTGTACGGGGCACGCCCGATCTCCTCGGCCCAGTTCTCACCAATGTAGAAGCGCCGGCTGAGCGAATCGACCCGCCTGTTCGAACTCCCCTCCTTTCCCGTAATGCCGAAGACCCCCGCGGCATGGCGGATGAGGTTGCGCCGGATGGTGATGTCCGACGCCGAGCACCAGGTGCAATTCCCGGACTGGTTGGCGGACTTGAGGACGAAGGCATAGCCGACCTGTCCGTCGGACCACGACCCCTCGAAGACGTTCCCCTCGACGAGGATGCGTCGGGCGTTCTTCGTCTCGAACAGGTTCTTCTTGGTCCACCGCCGGTTCCACGAGGGCGGGGTGACGACGTGATTGCGGGTGATCGTCCAGTCCTGCGGCGAGACCCCCGGTTCGCGCGCGTCCGCCCCGCCAAGCATGATGTTCTCCCCCGCACCGGCCAGCGTGTTGTTGTCGAGCAGGACCGGGCCGTCGCTTTCCCAACTTACCACTGCCTGCGAGTCGTAGCCCTTGGCATGGCACTCGTCGAGCCAGGACGAGACGACGCTGGTGCTGGCGCTGTTGATGACCAGGCAGCGTTGCACCTGCTGGTCGGCGCCGGCACGCAACAGGACGCGGTCGAGCACGAGATCCGACGCGCCGCGCGGGAAGTTGACGATCGTGCCGAGGACCTTGTCCAGCGACGGGTCGATGGTGACCTCGAGCAGGGCGAGGTACCATCCCCGCGCCCCGCGCTCGACACGGATCGCCGCGGCGCCCCCGCCGTTGTTCGTCGCGATCTGGGCGAGCGACGAGGCCTGCGACGGCCGAATCCGGATGCCCGGCGCCGGATGCTCCGGCGCCGGGGCGGTGCGGATCACGACCCAGCCGTCGTCCTTGCGCTGAGGCAGGCCCAGTTGTCCCGTGAATCGCTGCCCCGGGGCGAGGCACAACACCGCCCCGGCGCGGGCCCGCATCACGGCGGATTGCAGCTGGCTGCCGGTGACCGTCTGCGTGCAGGCGGCGCTGGCCAGCTCGGCGGGGTACTCGGGAACCGCTCGCGGCAGCTCCGCCTCACGTTGCGCGAGCGCCTGGTGCGGCGACAGGAGTGTCGCGGCCACGGCGATCCCCGCGACCGTACCCGGCAGCGTCGACCGCCACGCCCCTCCAGAGCCGAGACGGCGCATGGAGGCGCTCACGTCGAGCCGCCGGACGATCGGGGTCGGGATGTCGAGGTCAGTGGGCATGCGCGGTGCGGGGAGTGCGGGAGGGCAGCGGGGGCCTGGAGCGGCGCCTACGGAGCGCGGACGAAGCGCGGACGGGTCGCTGCGGCGGTTGGCGCAGCGATTGGTGCAAATGTGACGCCACTGTGCAATACACCAGCGCGGCGCCAATGATAGCGGGGAACTAGGCGACGCTTCCGCCCCCGCCGACTCCTTCGCCACCGCCGGCTAGGGGCGCGGCCGTGCGCCGGTAGATGGTCACCCGCGAGTTGTCGAAGGTGAGCAGTCCCTGGCCGCGCGGGAGCGCGTGCGATACGGCGTGCTCTACGGCGAGCACGCGCGAGAAGCGCCGCTCGTGCCAGATGCGGACCAGCCAGTCGAGCTGCTTCGATTCGTACGGTGGGTCCGCGAAGCAGATGTCATAACGATCCGGCGGGAGGGCATCCGCAAAATGGATCGCATCCTTCACGAAGATGCGGGCGCGCTCCTTGAGCCGGAACTTCGCCACGTTGGCCTTGAGTGCGTGGAGCGCGGAGTTGTTCATCTCCACGAAGTCGGCGTACTTCGCGCCACGCGAGAGCGCCTCAAGCCCTAACGCGCCGGTCCCGGCGAACAGGTCGAGGACACGCGCATGCTCCACATCACCGCGCAACGCATCGAGCAGCGCGGCGCGCACATGCTCCGACGTGGGACGCACCCGCGTCTTGCCCGGTGAAGTAAGGTCGCGTCCCGCGAATTTTCCGCCGACGATGCGCATGCTGGATGTGGAAGGGGCCGGCCAGCTGACGCCGAGGTGACGCCGAGGTGACGCCTGCCCGTAGCATTGCTCGCATGACCCAGTCAACCTATACTCGGCCCATGGCTCCCGCAGCGCTCATGACCGCCGAAGAACTGCTGCGCCTGAACATTCAGGACAAGCGCAGCGAACTGGTGCGCGGTGTACTGCACGTGCGCGAACCGGCGGGCTTCCAGCACGGCGACGTGGCGATGCAGTTGGGGGCGCTCATCACCGTGTTCGTTCGCCAACACAAGCTCGGCCGCACCTTCGCCGCAGAGACCGGCTTCACACTGCAGCGCAATCCTGACACCGTGCGCGCCGGCGACGTGGCCTTCATCGCGAACGATCGGCTTCCCGATCGCGGTACCCGCGGATTCGCAGAGATCGCCCCCGATCTTGTCGTGGAAGTGTTGTCGCCCGACGCGCGTCCTGGTGAGGCGCTGGCCAAGGTCGCGGACTGGTTGACTGCCGGCTGCCGCCTGGTGTGGATCCTCGATCCAATTCGGCGTGTGGGGCGCGTCTATCGCGCCGATGGCACCCAGGTACAACTCGGCGAAGAC
>LNFM01010045.1_pt1 | contig 14669 bp, 13 predicted proteins | sample 596031 | NCBI WGS metagenome assembly LNFM01 (sample SAMN04254537, study PRJNA301005) | activated carbon metagenome | isolation source: dual media filters at the Ann Arbor, Michigan drinking water treatment plant | place: USA: Ann Arbor
TCAACACAATGCGCTCTAAATCGCGGCCTTTTTGAATCAAATCTTCTACTTGGTCGCGGTGCGAAATGCGGTCGATATCCTGCTCAATAATCGGGCCTTCATCTAACACTTCTGTTACATAGTGGCCTGTGGCGCCAATCAATTTAACACCACGTTCAAACGCGCGATGATACGGTCGCGCGCCAATAAATGCGGGTAAGAATGAGTGATGAATATTAATGATTTTTTGCGGATAACGCGCCACAAAATCGGGTGATAGAATCTGCATATAGCGCGCCAACACAATTAAATCAATATTGTAATCGGCAAATAATTTAAACTGCGCGGCTTCAATATCTGCCTTGTTAGATTTTGTTGTCGCGCTGTCCTTTGTCACTGGCAAATAGTGAAAATCAATGCCGTAAAACTTAACTAACGCTTCTGTATCGCGATGATTGCTAATGACCAACGGGATTTCGCAGGCTAATTCACCACTTTTATGGCGATGCAATAAATCGGCCAAACAATGATCATATTGCGACACCATAATCGCCACGCGCGTTTTGTGCTGTGAAAGTTTAAGCTGCCATTGCATGCCAAATTTAGCCGCAATTGGCGCAAAAGCGGTACTAAAATCGGCTTCACTAAGATTAAAATTAGCTACGTCCCACTCTACACGCATTAAAAATAGATTATTTTCTGCATCTTGGTGTTGGTCTGCGTGTAAAATATTGGCATTATGCTGATATAAAAAATCGGCAATTGCCGCCACGATGCCACGTGTATCAGGGCAAGTTATTAATAAAGTTGCTGTATTTTTCATCATATTTTACAGGCGATTCATTTAAAAAATTTGTGACATTATACCCAATTAACAAGGCGTTAACGATTTGAATAGTAGCCAACAAACTGAAATTAAAGCAGAAATTGTGCTTGCTAACCCACGAGGCTTTTGCGCGGGGGTAGACCGCGCGATTATTATTGTTGAACAAGCTTTAGAAAAATTCGGTGCGCCTATTTATGTGCGCAACGAAGTGGTCCACAATAAATTTGTGGTGGATGGCTTGCGTGCCAAAGGCGCTATTTTTGTAAACGAACTAGACAAAATCCCCGCAGGTAGCACCGTAATTTTTAGTGCGCATGGTGTTTCTAAAGCGGTCAGAAAAGAAGCCGAAGCGCGCGGATTAACAGCATTTGATGCCACTTGCCCGTTGGTCACCAAAGTGCATATCGAAGTGGCCAAAATGCGCCAAGCGGGTATGGAAATCGTGATGATTGGCCATAAAGGTCATCCAGAGGTTGAGGGGACCATGGGTCAAGTCGAAAGGGGTCAAGCAGACAATGACGACCATCCTGAAGATGACGCCGCCAATTTAGGCATGTATTTGGTTGAAACGCCGCAAGATGTGGAAAACTTAACCATTAAAAACCCTGAAAATTTAGCTTTTGTGACGCAAACCACGCTGTCTATGGACGATGCGGCGCTGGTGATTGATGCACTAAAAGCGAAATTTCCGCAGATTAAAGCGCCAAAAAGTGACGATATTTGTTATGCCACGCAAAATCGCCAAGATGCTGTCAAAATTATGGCCAAAGATTGTGATTTAGTCATTGTTGTCGGTTCGCCCAATAGCTCAAACTCTAACCGCTTAAGAGAAGTCGCCCAAAATCAAGGCGTTGAAGCTTATATGGTGGATAACGCCAGTTATTTAAAAGCCGAATGGCTCATCGGCAAAAAGAAAATCGGCGTTTCTGCGGGCGCGTCTGCTCCCGAAGTGTTAGTGAAAGAAGTGATTGCAAAACTAGAAAGCTTGGGCGCTGCCAACGTGACAGAGTTGCAAGGCGTCATTGAAAGTGTGGTGTTTCAGCTACCAAAAAATTTAGTCAATGCAACTTTGCCTGCTAAAAAATAGTCGATTACAGTTCTTTTTACTTTAGAAACTAACGTGTTTAAAACGCCTATTTCAGCCTTGGTGCTGATTCACACCAACGATTTGCAAGTACTTATTATGGAACGTGCCGATAAAGCTGGCTATTGGCAATCAGTTACAGGTAGTTTAGAAGGCAATGAAACGCCGCAACAGGCTGCCATTCGTGAAGTACGCGAAGAAACAGGGCTAGACGCCAATCAATACGATTTTCAAGATTGGCAAGCCAGCAATGTATACGAAATATACCCGCATTGGCGGCACCGCTACGCACCCGGTGTGGTCGAAAATACAGAACATTTATTTGGGCTAGCCCTGCCGAAAACGCTGCACGTTACACTAGCACCAGATGAACACACCCGTTACGAATGGGTGGATTGGCGTGAAGCGGCGAACCGAGTTTTTAGCTGGACTAATATTGACGCGCTGAAAAAACTAGGTGAAAGACATCAATTAACGTTATAAAATCAAGTATGCAAACTGCCACCATAAAATTTGAAAAATACCAATCCTTTGATGACGCCGACTGCCAGCGCCGTATTATTGCTGCGCGCAATAAGCTGGGTAAACGCTTGGTGATTTTGGGTCATCATTATCAAAACGAGGCCGTCTATCGCCATGCGGATTTCACAGGCGATTCACTTAAATTATCGCGTTATTGCGAAGATTTAGATGCAGAATTTATCGTGTTTTTAGGCGTACATTTTATGGCAGAGGTGGCCGATATTTTAAGCCGCCCTGAGCAAATCGTGGTACTCCCCGATTTGGCCGCAGGTTGTAGCATGGCTGATATGGCGAATTTGGCCAAGGTTGAGCGTAGCTATCGCGAATTGAGCAAAGTGCTGGATTTTGATGAAACGATTACGCCTGTCACCTACATTAATTCAGCCGCGGATTTAAAAGCATTTTGCGGTGAGCATGGCGGTATTGTGTGCACCAGCACCAATGCACCGAAAATATTGGAATGGAGTTTTGCGCGGCGCGAAAAAGTATTGTTTTTTCCCGACCAAAACTTGGGCCGATGGTCTGGCCACAAAATGGGCATTCCATTAGAGCAAATGCCGATTTGGGACCCTGACCAGCCAATGGGTGGTTTGACGGTTGAACAAATCAAAAATGCTAAGATTCTATTGTGGAAAGGCCATTGTGCCGTTCATCAGATGTTTAGATTGCAAAATATCACCAAATTCCGCGCGGATCATCCTGAAGGTATTGTGATTTCACATCCTGAAGCACCATTTGAAGTGTGCTTAAATTCAGACTATGTGGGCTCTACTGAATATATTTTAAAAACTGTCAGTGACGCGGCGCCCAACACCAAATGGTTGGTGGGTACTGAACTAAACTTGGTGAATCGCTTGGCCGAACAAATGAAACCGCAAGGAAAATTGGTGCAGTTTATGAGTCATGTGGTGTGCGAATGTAGCACCATGGCGCGTATCGATCCGCAACATTTGGCTTGGACGCTAGAAAACTTGGCGGATGGCAATATTGTGAATCAAATTAAAGTGCCTGAACACGATGCGAAATTAGCCAAACTAACGCTAGACCGCATGCTTGATGCTTCATAAGTAACTGATTACTGAATGGTTGATTGCGATTTATGTAAGCCAAGCCCGCACCACATTTTATGGCAAGATGATTTTTGCCGAGTGGTGCTGCTTAATGATGCCGATTATCCAGCGTACTGCCGTGTTGAACTGCTTGAACATATTAAAGAAATGACCGACTTGCCGCCGCTACAGCGCGCAAAAATGATGAAAACCGTTTTTGCAGTTGAACTGGCATTAAGAGAAGTCACACTTGCCGATAAAATCAACTTAGCAAGCCTTGGCAATAAAACGCCGCATGTGCATTGGCATGTGATTCCGCGTTTTGAAAATGACAAACATTTTCCACACTCACATTGGGGTGAAGCGCTACGAAAAGGGCAACCTTTTATTTTAGATAGTGCCACTTTAGAAGATTTAAAGCAAAAAATAAAAGCGCATATTGAATGCGCTTTGCAATTAGATTAAAACTAAAATGAGTCAAAACTTAACACTAAAAATGGGTTAAGTTTTTTAATCATTCAACTAATAATCGATTCACCACTTTGCCATTGATTAAATGGCTTTCAATAATCTCATCAATATCGTCGTTATCTACAAATGTATACCAAATCGCTTCTGGGTACACCACTAACAACGGGCCTAATTCACAGCGGTCAAAACATCCTGCACGATTAACCCTAACCTTGCTTGCGCCGTTTAAACCCAACTTTTTGACACGCGATTTCATATAATCAAATGCCGCTTCCGCGCCTTTATCTTGGCAGCAAGATTCACCATCTGGCCGCTGATTGAGACAGAAAAAGACGTGGTTTTGATAAAAATTTTCAGTCATAGTCAGCTCAATTAAAAAATGGACTCCCGCCTACTCGGGAATCACGGTCTGTAAGACATTCAGATTTCGCTTTTAGGCTAGGCATTTTTGCGCAGACAGTACAGGTTGTACGGCAAGTAAAAATAACGACGTATAAAAGCGAAAGATAATGGCTATTGGGTTGCAATTGCATCTTCCTGCGTAAATGTCCAAGTTCGGGTGATACCTAAAATATCGGTATTTTTCTTCATTTCTTCTGAAAACTTGGCGTATGGCGCTGCTAAATTGACAATATTTTTGGCCGCTTCATCCAAAATTTTAGAGCCCGAGCTTTTATCAATCACAATGCTTTCAATACTACCATCTGCTTTAATCGATACCGTCATACGTAATTGACCATATATTTTTTGGTCTTTTGCCACGGCGGGATAATTCAAATTACCAATACGCTCCACCTTTTGCCGCCATGCTTCCAAATACATGGCATCACTGGCTTCTTTAGTGCGCGCGCCAATAAATCGGCGTTTTGGCCGCTTTTGATACTCATCTTGCTGTTTGGCTATTTGTGCTTCTAAGCGATCTATTTCAATGCTTGCCGCAATTAAATCAGCGCGATTTAAAGTTTTGGCAAATGCCTTTTGATCACCCTGCTCAGGCTCAGCTGATGCAGCATCTTGGGTTGGATTCGACTCTACTTTTTTAGCCGAATTAATTTGCGTGAGTAGCTCTTGTGCCTGCTTTTCTAGCGCATCAACCCGCTTTTGCTCACGTGCTTCTTGTGCTTTCAGCTTAGCCGCTTTAGCCGCACTGTTTGCCTCGGCACTTGGCCTTAATTTCACTTCTGTGTTTTTTTGTTTGGGGGCTGGCAACGCCGTTTTCATCTGGCGATTCGCATCTGTATTGCCGCCACGGTCAAGATTTGCTTGCGCTAATAACTCGGCTTTATCGGGCGAATTTTTGGTTTTTGCATTCACTAACACTACATTGAGTGAAGGCAATTTGTTGGCCAGTTTTTTAAGCTCTGGCTCAAAATGAATAGTTAATATAACGGCATGGACAATAATCGAAATGGCAACAGCAACACTCAATGCACTGATTGTTTTTGCAACACTCACTGCTGCAGCTTGAGCCGCAATTTCTGTTTGTTTCAATTCAGCTTGTTTAAGCACAGCACTCAAACTTTATTTTTCCGTTAAAGAAACATTTAGTGCATCCAGTATTTTTTGATGCACTCCACCAAAACCGCCGTTGCTCATCACCAAAATATGGTCATTGGGTTTGGCAACACTCACAATCGCTTGTACTAATAGGCTTAAATCATCGAATGTTTTGGCTTTATTTGCAATCGGTTTTAATGCTTCTGCCACATCCCAGCCCAAATTGGCACCATAGCAAAACACCAAATCCGCTTCTTTTAAGCTGGCTGATAGCGCCTCTTTCATTACGCCCAGCTTCATGGTATTGCTTCTGGGCTCAAGCACCGCCAATATTCTGGCTCTGCCAACCTTGGCACGCAAGCCAGCTACGGTGGTATCAATTGCAGTTGGGTGATGCGCAAAGTCATCATAAACGGTGACATTATTCACAACACCCTTGGTTTCCATGCGACGCTTCACATTTTTAAATTCGCTTAAGGCCGCGATGCTCACTTCTGTCGTTACACCCACATGGCGCGCCGCCGCAATGCTGGCCAATGCATTCATGCGGTTATGCTCACCCAGTAAATCCCAATTCACGCGGCCTTGCGCTTTGCCTTGATACATCACATCAAAACGTCCATCGCCTGAGGCATTTTCCGCTTGCCAATCAGCATCGGTGCCAAATTTTTCTACAGTGCTCCAGCAGCCTTTTTCAATCACTCGGTTCAAACTGTTTTCTTTACCGTTGGCAACCACCAAACCCTGCTGCGGAACGGTACGCACCAAATGATGAAATTGTTTTTCAATCGCCGCCAAATCATCAAAGATATCAGCATGGTCAAACTCTAAATTATTCAGTACAGCGGTGCGCGGACGATAGTGCACAAATTTTGAGCGCTTATCAAAAAAAGCCGTGTCGTACTCGTCGGCTTCAATCACAAAGAATGGCGAGATACTTTTTTTATCCTGAGTTGGCGCTTGTGGCAAACGTGCCGAAACATCAAAGTTTTGTGGCACGCCGCCAATTAAAAAGCCTGGCGCCAAACCGGTATATTCCAATATCCAAGCCAACATTGAGCTGGTGGTGGTTTTGCCATGTGTACCAGCAACCGCCAGCACCCACTTACCTTGTAGCACATTCTCTGCCAGCCATTGCGGCCCAGAAATATAAGGCAAGCCAAGGTTCAGAATGGCTTCCATTAAGGGATTTCCACGCGAAACCACATTGCCAATCACATAGATATCCGGATTCAGCTTGGATTGCTCAGGCGAAAAACCTTCAATCAACTCAATGCCTTGTGCTTGCAATTGCGTACTCATTGGCGGATAAACATTGGCGTCACATCCCGTAACGCGATGCCCCGCCTGCTTTGCCAGCACAGCGATACCGCCCATAAATGTGCCGCAGATACCTAATATATGTATATGCATAGTTAATTGAGTGATGATTTTTTAATGTTTAGATGATGCTGCATTTGATTCAAAGTCTTTTGTACATATGCGGGGTCGCTATTACCATTGACGTTGGTAATGGTTAATTTTCCTTCGCCATGATGCATGATATTTGTAAAATCATACACGGCTCCAATCACGGTTAGTTTATGTGCAGTGATATCTTTAGAAAATTTTCTTAAAGCAAACTTTACTTGATGATTGACATTGGCTTTTACACCTTCAATCACCTGCTGTTCATCTTGAGTATTAATCTTTTTATTTAGCTTAATCGTTGATAACTCTCGTTTAATCGGCGCGGTTTCCTCTGAATAATCTCCGCCTGCTGCTATGATTGCACCACAAGCTGAGTGGCCTATAATCATTAACAATGGGGTATGTAAATGATGTACGCCATATTCTACAGAGCCTTCTGAGGTATATATTTGATTGCCAATATTTCGTACGATAAACAAATCGTTGTCGGGCGATTGCTCTAGGGCTTGGTCGTGCACTCGCGAATCCGCACATGTGATAACTGTAGCTCTGGGGTGTTGAATTTTAGCGAACTTTTCAAAATACTGATGATTATGATGACGAGAAAAATCAGCATTATCATGCAATATCGTCATCATTACCTCCTCCACTTGCTTTAGCTCATCAGACTGTGGCATTGAATAGGCAGAATTAATAAATGCAAAAGTTGCAAACCCTAAAATAACCAATCGTTTTTTCATACATATCCTTAACAACTGTGACATTACCCCAAACTCGGGCTTAACCAGCGCTCTAAATATTCTTTTGGTAAATTTCTACGTTTTGCTATATCTTCTAGTTGGTCCATACCGATTTTATCAACACTGAAATATTTAGCGTGCTTATGCGCAAAATAGAAACCAGAAACAGCTGCGGCGGGTAACATGGCGAACGATTCTGTGAGTTGCATGCCGATTTCTTCCGCTTGCAACAGGTTAAACATATCGGGTTTTACCGTATGGTCTGGGCATGCTGGGTAGCCTGGTGCGGGGCGAATACCTTGATATTGCTCTTTAATTAATGCGGCTACGTCTAGTTCTTCATCTGCTGCGTAACCCCAAAAATCGGTACGCACACGTTCGTGCATATATTCGGCAAATGCTTCCGCAAAACGGTCGGCCAAGGCTTTAAACATAATGCCGCTAAAGTCATCATTGGCATCTGCAAAGCGTTTTTCGATTTTCTCAGTGCCCAGTCCGCCTGTTACTGCGAACAAACCAATGTAATCGTCAGTGCCTTTAGGCGCGATAAAATCGCTTAAGCACTGGTTGGGTCTAGGCACGCCGTCAATCACAGGCTTTACGGTTTGCTGGCGCATGCCGTAGTAGGTAAAAGCAACGTGTTGCCTTGTGTCATCCGTATAGATTTCAATGTCGTCGTCATCCACGGTATTGGCAGGTTGCAATGCAATCACGCCATTGGCAGTTAGCCAGCGACCATCGATGATTTTTTTTAGCATCGCTTTACCCTCAGCAAATACTTTAGTCGCGGCTTCGCCGACGACTGCATCGGTCAAAATGGCGGGGTAAAAACCCGCTAAATCCCAGGTTTGAAAGAACGGACCCCAATCGATATATTGCGCAATTAAGCTTAAATCAATATTTTTAAAGACACGGCGGCCAATGAATTTTGGTTTTACAGGCGCGAATTCGCCTGCAAAAGAAAGCTGCAATTTGTTTTTACGTGCTTCTGCAATCGTGAGTAGCGGCACGCCTTTTTTATTGGCGTGTTGGGTGCGGGCTTTTTCGTAATCCGCTTGAATTTCGGCTAAATAGGCACCGCGCGTTTCAGGCGTCAGCAGGTTTTGCATCACCGTGACTGAGCGTGAAGCATCTGGCACATACACAATTGGGCCATCGTAATGCGGGGCGATTTTTACCGCAGTATGCGCGCGTGAACAGGTTGCGCCGCCAATCAACAGCGGCGTTTGCATCTTGCTAAAATACGGGTCGCGCTGCATTTCTTTGGCGATGTACGTCATCTCCTCTAAGCTTGGCGTAATCAAACCGCTCAAACCAATAATGTCGGCATTTTCAGCTTTCGCCATGGCTAAAATCTCCGCCGCTGGCACCATTACACCCATATTCACTACTTCAAAGTTATTGCATTGAAGCACAACGCTGACAATATTTTTGCCAATATCGTGCACATCGCCTTTAACGGTGGCAATCACCATTTTACCTTTAGGCTTAGCAACCACGCCTGTTTTGGCCTCCTCCGCGGCTTTTTCAGCTTCAATAAACGGGATTAAATGCGCCACTGCGGTTTTCATTACGCGGGCAGACTTAACCACTTGCGGCAGGAACATTTTGCCTTGGCCAAATAAATCGCCCACTACGTTCATCCCGTCCATCAATGGACCTTCAATCACATGAATCGGCCTGCCGCCACTTGCCTCAACCGCTGCACGGGCTTCTTCGGTATCTTGCACAATAAAGTCAGTAATGCCATGCACCATGGCGTGGCTTAGGCGTTTATCTACAGGTGTTGGATTTTCAGGGGTACCGCGCCACTCTAGCGTTGCGGCTTCTTTTTTGCCGCCAGCCACCAAGGTACCCGCAATTTCAATGAGGCGTTCCGTTGGTGCAGTCAAGTTATCAGGGTCGGTGATCCGATTTAACACCACGTCTTCAACGCGTTGTTTTAGCTCTGGGCTCAAGTCATCATAAACGCCCATCATGCCCGCGTTAACGATGCCCATGGTCATGCCCGCTTGAATTGCGTGGTAGAGAAATACGGTGTGAATTGCCTCACGCGCAGGGTCGTTGCCGCGGAAACTGAAACTTACATTCGATACACCGCCAGAGATTTTAGCGTGTGGCAGGTTTTGTTTAATCCAACGGGTGGCTTCAATAAAATCTACTGCGTAATTATTGTGCTCTTCAATACCTGTCGCAATGGCGAAAATATTCGGGTCAAAAATAATATCTTCTGGCGGAAAGCCTGTGCTGACTAATAAATCGTAAGCGCGTTTACAAATTTCAACTTTACGCGCGTAAGTATCGGCTTGACCTTTTTCATCAAACGCCATCACAATCACCGCTGCACCATAACGACGACATAATTTGGCTTGGCGCAAGAACTCGGCCTCACCCTCTTTCATGGAGATAGAGTTAACAATGGCTTTGCCTTGCACGCATTTTAAGCCTGCTTCAATGACTGACCATTTGCTCGAGTCAATCATAATTGGCACGCGGGCGATATCTGGCTCACTGGCGATCAGATTCAAAAAATGCGTCATGGCTTTGACGGCATCTAACATGCCTTCATCCATATTGATATCAATGACTTGCGCGCCATTTTCTACTTGTTGACGCGCCACACTCAAGGCTTCATCGTATTGCTCGTTAATAATCATGCGCGCAAATGCTTTTGAACCAGTCACATTGGTACGTTCACCCACATTCACATAGAGCGAATTTTCATCAATGATAAATGGCTCTAACCCTGATAATTTGGTGACAGGTTCAAAACTTGGCACATGGCGCGGGCTAAGAGATTTAATGCTATTGTAAATAGCATTAATATGACCAGGAGTCGTTCCGCAACAACCACCTGCCATGTTTAAAAAGCCGCTATTGGCAAACTCTTTTAATAAGCTTGAAGTCACATCGGGCGTTTCATCAAAACCTGTATCACTCATGGGATTTGGCAAGCCAGCATTGGGATAAATACACACGAATGTGTCTGCGATTTTTGAGAGTTCTTCCACATAGGGGCGCATTAAAGTTGCACCTAAAGCACAGTTAAGCCCAATGGTGAGTGGCTTTGCATGGCGGATTGAGTGCCAAAATGCGGTCACTGTTTGGCCTGATAAAATGCGGCCAGAGGCATCAGTCACGGTGCCAGAAATCATCAACGGCATGGTGTAACCGACCGTATCAAAAAATGTATCAATCGCAAACAAAGCGGCTTTGCAATTGAGCGTATCGAAAATGGTTTCTACCATTAAAATATCTGCGCCGCCTTCTACCAAGCCGTAGATTTGTTCTAAGTAAGCGCTAACTAACTGGTCAAAACTCACATTGCGCGCAGCTGGGTCGTTCACATCGGGTGAAATACTAGCGGTTTTTGGCGTTGGGCCTAATGCGCCCGCTACAAAACGCGGTTTTTCTGGTGTGCTATATTTTAAACAGGCAGCTTTAGCCAGCTTGGCAGATTCCACGTTTATCTCATGCACTAAATGCGCCATGTGATAATCGTCTTGCGCAACAGAGGTTGCACCAAATGTATTGGTTTCAATCACATCGGCGCCAGCGGCTAAATATTGCTCGTGAATTTCTTGAATAACGTGCGGTTGCGTTAAGCTTAATAGTTCGTTATTGCCTTTTACAAACAACTCGCGCTCGCCTGCTGGGGCTGTAAATTCTTTAAATCGCTCGCCCCTGTAATCGGCCTCAGACAATTTGTATTGCTGAATCATGGTTCCCATGGCGCCATCTAAGATGAGGATACGCTGATTGAGTAATTCGCGAAGTTGGGTTTCTATGGCAGATTGCATGAACAATACTTTAAGAATGAGGTAAGTTGATTAATATTTTAACATGCGAATCGTTTAGCTTCGTCACAGGGGCCAGCTAAAAATAGTTAAGCTTCATTGCGCCTGTATTGAACAGCCTCTGCGATATGGGCAGCTTTAATGGCTGCATCATTACTTAAATCTGCAATGGTTCGCGCTACTTTTAAAATGCGATGATAGGCACGCGCGGATAAGTTTAATTTTGAAATAGCGGTTTTGAGTAAAGTTAAGCCTGCTTCATCCGGCTGGCAGTGCGCATCTATTTCTAAACTACCTAATGCAAAATTGGCTTTACCTTGACGATTGAGCTGGATTTGGCGCGCTTTTTTAACGCGTGCACGTATTAAGTCGCTACTTTCAGACTGTTTGCTTGCCGTCAACTCATCTTCTTTGAGTGCAGGAACAGTAATTAACAAATCGATTCTATCCAAAAGTGGCCCAGAAATTTTGGCGCGGTAGCGTGCAATATTATCTGGTGTGCAACGACATTTATTATTGTAATGACCTAAATAACCACATGGGCAAGGATTCATGGCCGCCAATAGTTGAAATGATGCTGGGAAATCAGCTTGCCGTGCGGCGCGTGAAATGGTGATATGGCCACTTTCTAAAGGCTCACGCAAAACTTCTAACACTTTGCGGTCAAATTCGGGCAACTCATCTAAAAATAATACACCATGATGCGCCAATGAAATTTCACCAGGGCGGGGAATGCCGCCGCCGCCAACTAAGGCGACACCAGACGCGGTATGGTGCGGTGCGCGATAAGGGCGCCGCTTCCAATTTTCTAGCTTATATGCACCGTTAAGTGATTGAATCGCCGCGCTTTCTAACGCTTCTTGTTCGGTCATGCTGGGCAAAATGCCCACAAAACGACTGGCCAACATACTTTTACCAGTGCCAGGTGGGCCGCTCATCAACACACTGTGACCGCCAGCAGCGGCAATTTCCAAAGCGCGCTTTGCCTGAGATTGACCTTTTACTTCATTAAAATCCGCGTAATCACTGCTTAGCACTACCGTTTCTGCAACATACTGCTGTAATGGCGTATGTCCGCTTAAATGCGCGCAAACTTCCAATAAAGAATTCGCTGGATAAATCAGTGCATCTTTGACCAGACTGGCTTCTAACGCACTATTTTGAGGCAATATAAACGCACGCTTATGTTGCGCAGTTTTGTGCACCATATGATAAGTCATGGCTAATGCACCACGAATCGGCCTTAAATCACCAGTTAACGCCAATTCACCTGCAATTTCATAACGCTCTAATGCGTCTTTTGGTATTTGCCCACTGGCTGCCAAAATACCTAATGCAATCGGTAAATCGTAGCGGCCACTTTCTTTGGGCAAATCTGCGGGTGCTAAATTAACGGTAATGCGTCTGGCGGGAAACTCAAATTGCGCGGTTTGAATCGCTGCACGCACGCGATCTTTGCTTTCTTTTACTTCAGCTTCCGGCAGGCCAACAATCGTAAAGCTGGGCAGGCCATTGGCCAGATGTACTTCCACCACCACTTCTGGCGCGTCCATGCCGCTTAATGCGCGGCTATACAAAACCGCTAAACTCATTTTTGCTTCAGCTTTTCTTCTAACACCCCAAGCTTAGCCTCAAGCTTTGTCAGTTGCTCACGCGCATGGCGCAATACCTCAGTTTGCACATCAAACTCTTCGCGCGTGACAAGCTCCATTTTGGTGAGCGCGCCCTTAATTAGTGCATTAATATTTTTATCTACATCAGCCAAAGGAGAGGATGCGACTATCTCTTTGATTTTGTTAGATAATTCTTCTATTTTTGATGCATTAATCATAGCAATTCCCTTTATTTTTTTATCAGTTTAACAGATTTTTAATGCACTTTTATATCTCAATTAATTATATGTAATACTTAAGCCATCGATTTTTATGAACATTTAATTGGCATGCGGATTGCTAGTCAATAACGTGGTTAAAACTACTTCATTTTTTTAAAACAACGTTAGGGGATACACAATGCGTAAATCGTTATTATCAATCGCAATGTTAGGTGTTTTTGCAGCGCCAACATTTTCATACGCAGAAGATGCGCCAGCAGTAGCTGCCGCTGAGCCAGCATCTGCATGGACAGTAACTTCACAAAACTGGCATAAACCAGCTGTTCAAGGCGGCTTTGACATTGCACACTCAAGCGGTTTTTTCGCAGGTGTTTGGGGTTCAAGTGTTTCACCAAACACATTTCCTGATGCAAGTGTTGAGTTAGATCTTTATGGCGGCTACAACGGTACTATTTCTGCTGTAGAAGGTTTGGGCTACAGCATCGGTGCAATTGGTTACTTTTATCCGGGCGGTAGCTGGAAAAAATATAACTATTTAGGCGTACCTGATCAAACGCCAAATGGTGGCCGTTGGGACACTTATGAAGCAAACTTTGGTTTATCATACAAATGGATAAGTGCTAAAGCTTCTGTAACGCTAGGTGACTGGTTTGGTGCTGAGACTGACACAGGCTGGGATGGCGGTACTAGTGGAACAACTTACTTAGAGCTTAACGCTGCATATCCTTTGCCATGGTTTGGCTTAACAATGATTGGTCATGTTGGTCACCTTAATGTTACGGGTAAACTTGATTTGAATGTACCAAGTAGTCAAAACTCTATAAACGAAGATGACCCTGATTACACTGACTACAAAATTGGTGTTAGTAAGTCATTTAAAGTTGCCAGTTCTGAGGGTTGGAATGCTGGCCTATATTACGTAGGTGCTTCTGATACCGGTTATTGGAGTGGTCGTGGTTTTGGCGGTGCAAGCTTTAATGGTAGCTCAGATACTAAAGACTTATCTGACAATCGTTGGGTAGTTACAGTAGGTCGTACTTTCTAAATTAGTTTAATTTAAAAAATAAAAAGCCAATTTTAACGAATTGGCTTTTTATTAACCTGCCAATAGGGGAATATTATGAAATTTGTATCGGCAATAATCAAGCCTTTCAAGCTTGATGAGGTGCGTGAAGCCTTATCTAATATAGGCGTTCAAGGCATTACAGTAACTGAAGTTAAAGGCTTTGGTCGTCAAAAAGGGCATACCGAGCTGTATCGTGGCGCGGAATATGTCGTCGATTTTTTGCCAAAAGTTAAAATTGAAATTGCAATCAAAGATGACATGCTTGACCAAGTAGTAGATGCAATTGAAAAAGCAGCTGCGACTGGCAAAATTGGCGATGGCAAAATTTTTATATTTAATTTAGAGCAAGTTTATCGCATCCGTACCGGTGAAACCGGACCTGAAGCACTTTAAG
>LNFM01009076.1_pt1 | contig 14667 bp, 15 predicted proteins | sample 596031 | NCBI WGS metagenome assembly LNFM01 (sample SAMN04254537, study PRJNA301005) | activated carbon metagenome | isolation source: dual media filters at the Ann Arbor, Michigan drinking water treatment plant | place: USA: Ann Arbor
AGAGCACGCGATGAAGGAGAACACCGGGCAGGTGCTGGTACAGGCCCCGCCGGAAATCGCCAACTACCTGCTCAACGAGAAGCGCCGCGCCCTGATCGAGATCGAGCAGCGCCACGACGCGCCGGTCGTGATCGTCGCCGACGACCAGATCGAGACGCCGCACTTCAACATCAGCCGCCTGCGCGACAACGAGCTGGGCGAAGAGTCCGGCAAGCCGAGCTACCACCGCACCACCCCGCGCAAGCTGGCGGTGCATTCGCTGACCAAGGCGCACATCAACGTGCCCGACATGCCGGCCGTCACCGCCGTGCGCCCGGTGAACCCGGCGCCGGTGCGCGAGGAAGTCGAGCTGGAAGTGGCGCCGGCGCCGGTGTTCTCCAACAAGGTGGCCGAGCCCAAGCGCGGCTTCTTCGCGCGCCTCGCCGCGCTGTTCACCGGTGGCGAATCGTCCGGCGAAGCCGCTCCGGCCAAGGCGGCCCGCGGCGAGCGTGGCGAACGCCCGGAACGTGGCGGTGCCGACCGCGGCCCGCGCGCCGGCGGCGAAGGTCGCCGTGACCGCAACGGTCGCGGTCGCGATCGCAGCGAACGGGGTTCGCGCGGTGGCGAGCGCGGTGAGCGTGGCGACAAGTCCCAGGGCGCCGCCAAGCCGCAGCAGGCCGCCGCCCAGGCGCGCCCGCCGAAGCAGGAGCGCACCGAAGACCAGAAGAAGCAGGACGAGCAGCGTCGCCTCGAGGGCCAGCAGCGCCGCGAGGAAAACCAGAAGAAGGAAGCCGAGCGCCGTGAACAGCAGCGCCAGGAGAACCTGAAGCGCGAAGCCGAGCGCCGCGAGGCGCGTGCCGCCAAGCAGGCGGCCCAGGTCGCCGCCGGTGGCGCCGCCTTGCCCGATGACGAGAGCCTGGACGCGCCGATCGAAGCCGCCGAAGGCCAGGTCGCCGCGGGCCTCGAGAACACCGATGCCGGCAACGATGCCGCTGGCGCCGATGGCACGGCGCGCCGTCGCCGCGGTCGTCGCGGTGGCCGTCGTCGTCGTCGTCCGGAAGACGGTGCGGCCGAAGGCGGCCAGGATCCGTCGCTGGACAGCGAAGCCGACTTCGAGGACGAAGAGCCCGGCCAGGCCACCGCCCGCCACGCCGCGCCTGCGGCGACGGTGAGCGCCGCCGAGTCCGATTTCGATGACCTGGGCCCGGCTCCGAAGCCGGCGCCGCGTCCGGTGCCGGTCTCGGCGCCGGTGGCCACGATGGCGGCAGCGCCCGTCGCCGTGCCGGCGCCCGCGCCGGTCGTGCCGGCGGCGCCCATCGCCAGCCCGCAGGAAGCCGTCGAAACCCGCGTGGAAGCGCCGGCCCCGGTCGCCCCGCCGGCCCCGGTGGTCGAAGCGCGTCCGTTCGTCGAGATCGCGCCGGCGGTGGAAGCCGCACCTGCGGTCGAAACGCCGGCCGTCGCCGAGGTGGCGAAGGTGCAGGCCCCCGCGCAGTTCGCCCCGCCCGCGGCCGTCGAGTCGCCGCGTGCGGCCGAACCCGCCGCCTTCGCACTGTCGACGCCGCCGTCCGCGCCGATGCAGGCCAGCCTGATCCCCGCCGAGCCCGCGCCGGCCAGGCCCGAGCCGGTGGCGCCGCCCGCACCCGCCGCGCCGGTGAATCCTTTCCTGCGCACGCAGCCAGCGGTGTTCGATGCGCCGCCGGTGGCCGAAGCCAAGCCGGTGCTTGCCGCGAACCTGCCTGAGCCGCCGCCGGCCCAGGACGAGATGCCGGAAGAAGCGGAGCTCCAGCTTCCTCCGGCACCGAACTGGTCGCTGGAAGGCCAGGACGAGTCCAAGCCAACCGGCAACCAGAACTGAGACGAAGGGCGCCGCGAGGCGCCCTTCTTCTTTCTGCGCTCAGATCGCGTAGATCGGATCAGAGACGCCGTGCTGCCCGGCCATCCGGGCCAGCGCCACGGTGTCCTTGATGCCGAGCTTCTCGTACAGCCGGTACTTGTGCGTCGCCACCGTCTTTCCGCTCAGGCTCAGGCGCCGGCCGATTTCTTCCATCCGCAATCCCTGGCAAAGCATCCGCGCCACTTCCAGCTCGCGCGGTGACAGCAGGTCGAAGGGCGAGTCTTCGCCACCCAGCCGCGACAGCGCCATCCGCTGCGCCACCTGGCTGGCGAGATAACGCCGCCCGCGCGCGACTTCCCGGATCGCGCGCAGCAGCTCGTGTGCGTCGCAGCCCTTGCCGAGGTAACCGCTGGCGCCGGCCTCGATCAGGCGGCGCGGCATCGGTCCGTCCTCCTGCACCGACACGATCAGCACGCGCGTGCCGTATTCGCCGCGAACGATGCGTTCGGTGATGTCCAGGCCGCTGATGCCCGGCAGGTGCAGGTCGCAGATGACGACGTGCGGCTTGAGCTTGCGGATGGCCGGCAAACCTTCCTCGCCGCTGCCCGCCTCGCCGACGACCTGGAACTCGGCCTCGCGCTCCAGGATCAGCCGGTAGCCGGTGCGAACCAGGGCGTGGTCGTCCAACAGGAATACTCGGATCATCGCGCTCTCCCCTGAGCTTTTGGTCCAACCTACGCTGCCCCTCGCCCGCGGCGACATCGCCATCCACCACGCCAGCCGGTAGGAATTCCGCCCGGCCCGACGAAACTAGCGGAGCGAAACGCGGATTTGCACGAAGACCGGAAATCCGCCCCGAATCACTAACGGGGTAAGCCGCCCACGCGCCGCCCCCGCCGCTATCCTTCCTGCGCACCAGTGAATTGCGACAGGGGAAAACCGATGAAACCGCACCGCCGCCTCGCGCTGCTGTTGCTTGCGCTGTGCCTGCCGCTGGTCCACGCCGTGGCGCTGCGTGGCTTCACCTACGCCGAGATGCACACCGCGGGCGCCGACCGCGCACTGGTCTGGGTCGAAGGCACGCCGACCCAACTCGAAGCCCTGGCCACCCGGGTGGATGCGCGCCACGGTCGCGTTCCGGCCGGGCGGGCGCGCACCGCATCGGCAGAGCTCCCGCCGCCGGAACCCTGCGGCCCCGGCGCGCGCGAGTACTCGATCGGCGCGTTGAACGGCGACCAGAACCATCCCGCCCGGCAGCTGCTGGAACAACTGGCCACGGAGGCAGGCGCCGGGGTCTGCCGCAGCTACATGTTCATCTTCAACGAACGGGAGATGCCGGAAGAGAGGAGCCTCGGCGAGAACGCCGCATCGGTCGCGATGCAGTCGCTGCTGCTGCCGGCCGGCTTCGTCCTCGCCGGCTACTGGGCCTGCGCGCGCCAGCTGTCGCTGCCCGGACCCAACGCGAGCGCATTGCCGCTCCGGCAACAGCTGGCCCAGGGCATCGGCGTAGCGGCGGGCCTGTGGATCGGGCTGAAGCTGCTCGGGCTTCTCGTTCCCGGTGCCGGCATCGACAGCGGCTACACGATCGCCGCGGTCGGGCTGCCGATCGCACTGTCCATCGTCCTGTTCGAACCGCTGATGCAGGAGCTCGCGCTGCGCCTGTGGCTGGTCACCCTCGCCGAACGCGCGGTTGGCGCCTGGCCCGCCGCGCTGATGTCGGGCCTGGCCACGATCCCGGTCTACTACTCACTAGGCTGGACCACCACCCTGCCCGCCGCGGGCGTCGGCTGTGCGCTCGCGGCGCTTTACGTGCGCACCCGCTCGCTCTGGGCCTGCCTGGTGGCGAACTCCATGCTGGGGCTTGCCCTGTTCCTGCCCTGACGCGCCGCGCGTTCAGGATCAGGTCGTTTGCATGATGGCCTGCGCGCGTCCAATGCAGCTTGCAGCCCTTTTTCCGCTTCGATAGCGCCAGCGCTTCCTCGCTGCCGCTCGGGCGCCGCGAACAGTCAGCCCATGCAGCACGGCATGCGCGCGTAGCCCGCGTGGCACGGGTCTTGCTGTCAATCCTTCACACCAGAAGGAGGGACCGATGCGCGCATCTTGTTCGACGAGAAGCCGGAGGACTGCCGCAAGGTGATCCTCACGCCGTGACATGGCGGGCGATACGCGTTGCCCGCCATGCCGTTTGACCGTTCCACCCTCCCCCCCCACCGCCTAGCCGAGGTATGCCATGGCCCGCGACATCCTGAAAACCCTGAAGTCCGAGCACAACGTCCTGCGCGAGCTGTTCAAGCAGATGGAGGACACCACCGACCGCGCCGAGAAAGGCCGCGCCGAGCTGCTGACGAAGATCGAGATGAACCTGATGCCCCACGCCAAGTGGGAGGAACAGGTGTTCTACCCGGCGTTCAAGGAGCGCGCCGATCGCGATGGCCTCAAGACGCTCGCCGAGGCCCTGCTTGAGCACGCGACCGTCGAGGAAACCGTCATCCCCAACGTCAAGGGCGCCGAACTCACCACGCCGGAGTTCGCCGGCCGCATGAAGGTGTTCGGCGAGCTCGTCGACCACCATGCGAAGGAGGAAGAGTCGACCATGTTCAAGATGGCGCGCGAGATGTTCTCCGCCGCCGAGCTGGCCCAGCTCGACGTGGATTACGAAGCGTGGAAGAACTCGCCCGCCGCCGCCAATGCCCTTGCCGGCTCGAAACTGAAGACCGGCGTCCAGGGCATCGTCAAGAAAGTGTCGGACAAGCTGTCGGCCTGAAGCCTGTTGGCACGATACGTGCAGCGTTTCACCTGGGCGCGCAATTTCTCGCGCCCATCCCCCCAAGCGAAGGAAGTCAAACATGACCACCAACAACAACGACCAGAAGAACAACCAGGGCGGCCAGGGCAACGACCGTGACGACCAGGGCCAGGCTGGCCAGAAGCAGGGTGGCCAGTCCGACAAGCAGAACCCGGGCCAGGCCGGCCAGCAGAAGCAGGGCGAAGCCGAAAAGCAGGCTCCGGGCCAGCAGGGCCAGGGCGCCAAGAGCACCGACAAGCGCTAATGCGCTGATCGCTGCTGCCTGATCCAGCAGGAAGGCCTCGATCCCCCGATCGAGGCCTTCTCTTTCTGCACGATCAGCATGCAGAAAGCGGCGGGTAATCTGCATGGGCGCTGGCGCACCGAGCGCCAGGTCGGTCTCGACTACAGTCACTTTTCCAACAGGAGCACACCCTCGTGAATGCCAGCATCCCCGACCGCCGCCACTACCAGCAACCGCGCGAACGCGTGCTCAAGCTCGGCATCAACGACGAGCAGCTGGGAACCCTGAATACACTCGAGCGCTTCGGATGGTCAGTGAAATTCGTCCGCGCGACGTCCGCCGGCCCCGTGGCCGTGGTCCGTGACCCGGACAAGCAGTGCCTGGTGGTGATCGAGCCCGACGGCCAGCTCAACGAGAATCCGCCGACGAGCTTCCGGGGCTGAGCCGAGCGTCGCGGAGGGAACCTCCGACGCCGCCGTACCGTGACCGATGACAATCCAGGCATCAGGCTTGGAGGCAGCTTGAATCCAGCCCGGGCGGGGTGGAAACTCCGTCCATGATCAGCCGAGAGAACCGGAGAGATTCAGTGTCCACAATCGAGATCGGACCCGAATCGAAGGGTGGCCTGCACGATGTGTTGGTCGACGGCAAACTGGTCGGCAAGATGCAGACCATGCAGGACGGCACCGGCTTCCTGTATCGCCGGGGCCCGGCAGGCGGAATGATCGTGAACTACTCCCTGCGGGCCGAAACGATCCCCGACCTGAAGGCAATGATCCTCGCGGATGTGCGGACGGGCGGCTGAGCCGACGCGAGCCACCAGGTTCCGCCCGATGACTTTCAGGCTGGATTGATCGGGGCGATGAGCTGTTCGCCCTGGTTGCGCGGATTGCCCACGGCCAAGCCGACCCGGTAGACCTGTAGCGGCACCTCTTGTGGCTCAAGCAATGACTCTGCCTCCGCGGCAGTGCCCGCCAGCCAGGCCTGCCAGTCGCGATCGAGCAGCACCCGCGGCGATCGGTGGTGAATCTGCCGGATCGCGCCCAGTGCCTCCGTGGTGAGGATCGTGTAGGTCGCGATCTCCTTGCCCTCGGGCCCGGTCCAGCGCGAGAACAGCCCGGCGAACATGATCGGGTTCTGGCCGTTGGCGTCCTGGATGAAATACGGCTGCTTCTTGGCGCCGCCCTCGTCCACCCACTCGTACCAACCCGACGCCGGCACCAGGCAGCGCTGGTCGCGCTTCCATGCGTCGCGGAAGGCCGGGGCCGTGCGGACCGTCTCCGCGCGCGCGTTGATCGTGCTGTAGGCCTTCCTGGCATCCTTGGCCCAATGCGGCAGCAGGCCCCATCGCATCGACTCCAGGCCGGGGCCATCGCCGCCCAGCGTGCAGACAGGCAGGATCTGCGTGGGCGCGATGTTGTAGTGCGCCTCGATGCTCGCCAACGGATTTCGGATCCGATCGGTGTAACCATCCTCAATGCCGCTCGGGAGGGTGTCCTCACCGCGCTTCGGGTTACCGAACAGGGCGTAGCGTCCGCACATCGCCCGAGTCTACATCGCCGTAAGCACGACCAGCCTGGGATCGAAAACTGGCGGAGAGAGTGGGATTCGAACCCACGGAAGGTTTGACCCTTCGGCGGTTTTCAAGACCGCTGCCTTAAACCACTCGGCCATCTCTCCAAATAGGTTTTCCGCGAAAAGCTTCGGGGCTGAAGCCCCTCCTACATTTTGGTGCCGGGTGGGCACGGGAGGCCGCCCTTGGTGCCGCACTTGAGGCGGCTGTCTTCAATGATGCCCGGCAGGCGCTCGGCAAGGAAGTCGATGAACACGCGCACCGCCGGCAGCAGGCCGCGGCGGCTGGGATAGATCGCGTGGCAGATGCCCTGGGGCAGGCTCCACTGTGGCAGCACGACTTCAAGTTCGCCGCGGCGGATCGCTTCGGCGCAGGTCAGCTCCGGCAGCAGCACCACGCCGAGGCCGTCGCGGGCGGCGGCCATCAGCAGCGGGAAATCGTGGGCCATCAGCAGCGGCTGCAGCTCGACCTTCTGCACCTGGCCCTCGGGGCCGTGCAGGGTCCAGCGCTGGCGGCTGTCGTCCTCGCTCATGCTGAGCGTGGTGTGGCCGGCCAGGTCCGTGGGCAGCTCGGGGCGGCCGACGCGGTCGAGGTACTTCGGGCTCGCCACCAGCAGCTCGCGCAGCTGGCCGAAGCTGCGGGCCACCATCTCGCCGTCGTCGGTGAGCTGGCTGCGCACGCGGATGGCGATGTCGAAGCCTTCCTGGATCACGTCCACCCGGCGGTTGCTGACGTGCAGCTGCAGGCGCACCTGCGGGTGCGTCTTCATGAAGTCGGGCAGGATCGGGCCCAGCACTTCCTGCGCGATCGAGACCGGGCAGCTGACCTTGATGCTGCCGCGCGGCGAAGCGCTGACGCGGTCCACCGCCTCGCGCGCGGCCTGGGCCTCGGCCAGCATGGTCTGCGCATGGCGATAGACGCTTTGCCCGACGTCGGTGACGGCGAACTTGCGGGTGCTGCGCTGGAGCAGGCGCACGCCAAGCTCGTTCTCGAGCTGGGCGATGCGGCGGCTCAGGCGGCTCTTGGGAATGCCCAGCGCGCGTTCGGCGGCGGCGAAACCGCCGTGCTCGACCACCATCGCGTAGAACTGCAGGTCGTTCAGATCCGGGTGGTTCATCCGCCGATCCTTTCCAGGCCGCCGAGATAGGGACGCAGGGCCGTCGGGACGGCGATGCTGCCGTCGGCCTGCTGGTGGTTTTCCATCACCGCGATCAGGCAGCGGCCGACGGCCACGCCCGATCCATTGAGCGTGTGCACCGGCTCGTTCTTGCCGGTGGCCGGGTTGCGCCAGCGCGCCTGCATGCGGCGCGCCTGGAAATCACCGCAGTTCGAGCAGCTGCTGATCTCGCGATAGGTGCCCTGGCTGGGCAGCCAGACCTCGAGGTCGTAGGTCTTGATCGCGCCGAAGCCCATGTCGCCGGTGCACAGCAGCATCTTGCGGTAGGGCAGCTCGAGCTTTTCCAGCACGACCTCGGCGCAGCGGGTCATCCGCTCGTGCTCTTCCGCGGAATCTTCCGGCCGGGCGATCGTGACCAGCTCGACCTTCTCGAACTGGTGCTGGCGGATCATGCCGCGGGTGTCGCGGCCGTGGCTGCCGGCCTCGGCGCGGAAGCACAGCGAGTGCGCGGCCATGCGCATCGGCAGCTCGGCGTCATCCACGATCACGTCGCGGACGATATTGGTCAGCGGCACTTCGCTGGTCGGGATCAGGTAGCGTTTGCTGTCGCCGAAATCGGTGGCGAACAGGTCTTCCTCGAACTTCGGCAGCTGGCCGGTGCCGCGCAGGCTGTCGGCGTTGACGATCAGCGGCACGTTCACTTCCAGGTACTCGTGCTGCTGCGTGTGCAGGTCGAGCATGAACTGGGCGAGCGCGCGGTGCAGCCGGGCCAGCTGGCCGCGCAGCACGGTGAAGCGGGCGCCGCTGAGCTTGGCGGCGGTGTCGCCATCGAGCCAACCGTCGCGGGCGCCCAGTTCGACGTGGTCCTTCACCGGGAAATCGAACTCGCGCGGCACGCCGTAGCGGCGGACTTCCTGGTTGCCGGCTTCGTCGTGCCCGAGCGGCACGCTGGCATCGGGCAGGTTCGGCACCGCCATCGCGATCGCGTCGATTTCGGCGCGGATCAGCTCGAGCCGGGTTTCCCCTGCCTTCAGTTCATCGGCGATGCCGGCCACCTCGGCCATCAGGGCGGTGGTGTCCTCGCCCTTCCCTTTCGCCTGGCCGATCGCCTTGGAGCGCGTGTTGCGCAGGTTCTGCAGCTCCTGGGTGCGGGTCTGGATCTGCTTGCGCTCGGCCTCGAGGCGCTCGAGCGAGGAGACATCCAGCGCGAACCCGCGCGAGGCCTGCAGGCGCGCGGCGGTCTCGGCCAACTGGCCGCGCAGGAGGTTCGGGTCGAGCATGGGTCATTCCAGATATGAAACGGGTGCCGCGATTATCATCCGCTGGACACCAGGGGCGCAACGAGGAATGCGTTGCGGCCGCCCGCCAATCGGGAGCGATGCACCTCCCCATGGCCTTCGTGTGGTTGCCGAACCCGGCGCCCGACACGGTCCTTTAACACCTCCACGCCACCAGAACGTGTTCTCGCCGTCCTGCGCGGCGGGCTGCACTCAGGTGGCGGTGCAGTGCCGCCCTCCCACTTCGAGCGGCCCTCCCGATTCCAGTCCACGGATCTGAACCGCCCCCTTCTGTGCCCATGCCCGGGTGGCCGTACCGTGACCGTCGTCACGTTAGTCTGAACTGAGCGCGCCAATCGGCATGTCGCTCACCCCTCTCCGGAGTACCCAGGCATGACCACCAAAGTCGTCTTCTCCCTGTCCCTCGCCAGCGCCATCGCGTTCGGCCTCTGCGCCACCGCCTCGGCCGCCCAGCCCGGCGCCCAGCTCTCCAAAGCGAAGACCCAGGCGCCCGCCCAGACTGCGCAGCTGAGCCCGAAGCAGCGCGGCAACCTTGCCCGGCAGCTGGTGCGCAAGTGGGGTCCTTACGTGCAGCAGGTCCATGGCGTGCCGGTTCGCACCTGGGCCGAGCGCATGGTGCCCAACCTGATCGTTGCCGACTCCAGCAACTTCCGGGCCGCCCTGGAGCGCACCACCTTCGAAGGTGCGATGGCGGAACTGGCCGGTACCGGCCACCGGATCAACGACGACGGAGTGATCACCAAGCTCGCCTTCGGTGACGACGACCGGATCCAGACCCTGGGCGCCCTGGGCAACGACCTCGTCTATACGCCGGTCGCGCCCTGCCGCATCCTGGACACCCGCAACGTCGCCGCCGGCGCGATCGCGGCCAACTCCACCCGCAACTTCGTCGCGTTCGGCGTGTCCAGCTTCACCAGCCAGGGCGGCAGTGCGACCAACTGCGGCGTCAACCCGCTGGCCGCCACGGCGGTCGCGATCAACCTCACGGCCGTGACGCCGGCGACGGCCGGTTTCGCGACTGCGTATCCGTTCGGCACCACCCAGCCCGTGGCTGCCAGCATCAACTACGCCGCCGGCGCCATCGTCAACAATGCGCTGATCGTTCAGACGCCCAACCCGATCGCCTCGTTCGACTTCACGATCTACACCTTCGCGCAGTCGCATTACGTCGCCGACATCGTCGGCTACTTCGCGCCGCCGGTGGCCACGGCCATCCAGTGCGTCGAGACCGCCAACACCGTCGTCAACGTGGCGGCCGGAGGCACGGCCAATGCAAGCGCGCCGGCCTGCGCCGCCGGTTACACCCAGACGGCGACCAATTGCGAGGCGTCGGACTGGCTGGTGCCGTTCGTGTTCTTCAAGAACGGCACGTGTTCGGCGCGCAACAACAGCGGCGTCGCTCAGGACATTCGCGCCTCGCGTACCTGCTGCCGAGTCCCGGGTCGCTGATCCGACCCTGGCGTGACCCAGGCCGGGCATCGGTGATGCCCGGCCTTTTCTTTGGCCCGTCAGCCGGGCTTTGCGCGCGAGACCCGGCGCTCGCCTTATGGTCGGACAATCAGCGTGGACATCCAGCTTGATTGCCTGCGGCCCGGACTGGGCGAGCACCCGCGGGTGAGCCTGATCCCGACGGATGCCTGCGCGGCCTTCCGGCAGTTGCGGGCGATGATTGTCCCGCACGAGCGCCCGGGGCCCTACGAGGCGATTGAAGCCGTCGTGGCGGAGAACCCGGACTTCGAGGTCGACCGCAGCCAGGAAGCCCGGTTCATCAGCTGGAACCCGAAAGGCTTCCTGAAGTGCCGCGGGCCGACGCCGGCCTGAACCTGCCGGCTACCTGGCGCGCTTGCGGCCCAGCCACCAAGCCATGACCAGTCCGGCCAGGAACCAGCCGATCACGGCCTGGGCGAGCCCGCTGAGCACCATGTCGGTCGGGAACCGGTACCAGTTCCACTGCGGCACACTGATGATCAGCCAGCCGAACAGTCCCGCCGCCACCGAAATCCCGACCCGGCGACCGAAGGAAAACGGCGCCAGCATCAGGATCCAGGCCAGCACGCCGGCCGAGATCACGTTGGTGGCGAACTCGGTACCCAGCTGCGGGACCATCGCCATGCCGTCGCGGCCGACCGGCTGGTAGATGATGAAGGCATTGGGATTGGCGATCGCCTTGGCGGAGTAGGCCGCGGCCACCGCCGGGTCCGCCAGCTTGGCGTGGTCGATGCCCGGGACGAAATAGGCCCCTTCCCTCGCCGGCAGGCCCTCCTTCAGGGCCGCGATGACGCGGTCTTCGTCCTGCGCCACCTGCACGCCCATCTCGCCCAGCGGCAGGAAGGTGTGGGAGACGTAACCCCAGAAGAATACGATGATGCCGCCCAGGAAGGCGGCGATGAGCAGGCGCATGGCGTGACTCCTTTCCCCAAAGGAAGTTCGAGCCTACGCCGGGCGCAGCCACTCCGCCATACGCGCGCCGCTCCAGACCAGGAGGAAGCCCGCGACCAGGGTCAGCCCGAGGTAGGCCACCAGGAGGCCCGGCCGCGCGGTGCGCGCATACAGCAAAGTTTCCAGCATCAGGGCCGAATAGGTCGTCAGCCCGCCCAGCACGCCGACGATCAGGAAGGCGCGCAGGTAGGTGGCGCTGGTGCCGCGCCCCTCCAGCCAGACCAGCAGGAAGCCGGCCGCGAAACTGCCCAGCAGGTTCACGGCCAGCGTGCCCCACGGCAGGCCGTCGCCGGCCTGGCGCAGCAGCCACGCGCCGATCAGGTGGCGGCCGCCGGCGCCGAGGGCGCCGCCGGCCATCACCAGGAGCAACAGGTTCCAGTTCATCGCGAAAGACTAACCAAGAACGGCTGCGGGCACACCGTGTTCTGCAATCACCGCCATGCAGGCTGCATGGGCGACCCACCCGGATCGGGGACCGAAACCGGCGGGCGCCCGCCCTGCCCGCTTGGCACGGGGAATGCAGGGCATAACTACACCCTTATCCAGGAGAAACCCCATGTCCGAGAAAACCGCCAGCATCCAGTGGGAAGGCGCCGGCAAGGAAGGCACCGGCAAGATCAGCACCGACACCGAGGCGCTACGGGCCTATCCCTACGGCTTCGGCAGCCGCTTCGGCGATGACCGCAAGGGCACCAATCCCGAGGAGCTGCTGGCCGCCGCGCACGCCGCCTGCTTCACGATGGCGTTCTCGTTCGCTTGCGAGAAGGCCGGCTTCGCGACCGGCAAGGTCGACACCCAGGCCCACGTGCGCCTGGTCGAGGAGGGCGAAGGCTTCAAGATCGATCGCATCCGGCTGGTGCTCGAGGCCAGCGTCGAGGGCATTGATGAAGCCAGGTTCCAGGAGATCGCCGAAGGCGCCAAGACCGATTGCCCGCTGTCAAGGGCGCTGGCAGCGGTGCCGGAGATCACGCTGGAAGCCACGCTGCGCAACTGAGGCCAGTCGGCGCCGTGGACCCTGCCCACCGCCCCTGCGTCACCGGGGGGCGGCGTTTTTCGTGGGCCGGCAAACAGGTAACCTGAGCCCCTTCTTTCCGGGTGGGGTTTGGCATGCGGGCATGGGCGGCTTCCTTCTTGTTGATGGCGTCGACGGTCGCGGCGGATGACGCCCTGGTCACCGTCTCGGAACGGTCAGGTTTCACGCAAACCGGGCGCTACGCCGAAGTGGGCGAACTCTGCGAGGCCTTCGCCACGCGCTACCCCAAGGCGGTCCGCTGCTTCGACTTCGGCACCACGCCCCAGGGCCGGCGGATGAAGGCGCTGGCGGTCTCCACCGCGGGCGCGCTGGACTCGCCGACGGCGCGCAAGCGCGGCCTGCCGGTGGTGCTCATCCAGGGCGGCATCCACGCCGGTGAGATCGACGGCAAGGACGCGGGCTTCCTCGCGCTGCGCGAGATGCTGGCCGGCGACGCGGCCCCGGGCGCGCTCGACAAGGTGGTGCTGCTGTTCGTGCCGGTGTTCAACGTGGACGGGCACGAGCGCTTCGGCGCCTGGAACCGCCCGAACCAGCGCGGCCCGGTCGAAATGGGCTGGCGCACCACCGCGCAGAACCACAATTTGAACCGCGACTACCTCAAGGCCGACTCGGCCGAGATGCAGGCGATGCTGGCGCTCGTGAACGCCTGGGATCCGCTGGCCGTGGTGGACCTGCACGCGACCAATGGCGCCCAGTTCGAGCACGACATCGCGATCCAGGTCGAACCCGTGCACGCCGGCCCTGCGGAACTGCGCGCGATCGGCCGCCAGTGGCGCGACGGCGTGATCGCCGATCTTGCCGAGCAGGGCTCGCTGCCGCTGGCCTTCTATCCCTCGTTCGTTACCTACGATGATCCCGCGTCCGGCTTCAGCGACTCGGTCGCCCCGCCCCGCTTCTCGACCGGCTACTTCTGGCTGCGCAACCGGCTGGCGATGCTGGTCGAGACCCACTCCTGGCGCCCCTACCCCGAGCGCGTGCGCAGCACCCGCAACACGGTGGTGTCGGTGCTCGAGCATCTCGCCGAGCACGGCCAGGCCTGGCAGCGCGTGGCGCGCGAAGCCGACGCCGCCGCCAGCCAGCCGGACGCCGCGCCGGTGCCGCTGACCTTCGCGCCCACCGACCAGGTGCGCATGATCGCGTTTCGCGGCTACGCCTACACGCGCGAACCGTCGGACGTCTCCGGCGCGCTGATGACCCGCTACGACGAAAGCACGCCCCAGGTCTGGACCGTGCCGATGCGCGACGACGTGCAGCCGGTCCTGTCCGTGCCGCTGCCGGGCGCGGGCTACCTGGTGCCGGCCGAGCACGCGGCGCTGGTGGCCGCCAAGCTGCGTACGCACGGCGTGCACTATCGCGAGCTGCCGGCTCCGGCCGAGCTGGACGTGCAGGTCTTCCGCGCAAGGACGCAGCAGTTCGGCGCCAGCTCCGTCGAAGGCCGCCAGACGCTCGCCGTCACCGGCGCCTGGGCCCCGGAGAGGCGCAGCGTTGGCGCCGGTGCCTTGTTCGTGCCCATCGGCCAGCCGCGTTCGCGCCTGCTGATGGCGCTGCTCGAGCCGCAGGCCCCGGACTCGCTGCTGGCCTGGGGCGCCTTCAACAACCACTTCGAGCGCAAGGAATACATGGAGGCCTACGTCGCCGAGGACGTGGCGCGCGAAATGCTGGCGAAGGATCCGGCGCTGCGCGCCGAGTTCCAGCAGCGCCTGGCCGTAGATGCCGCGTTCGCGGCGAGCCCGTCGGCGCGGCTGGAGTTCTTCTACCGCCGGCATTCGTCCTGGGACGAACGGTTCGGGCTTTACCCGGTGCTGCGCGTGGACGTCGCGCCGCGCTGACCGGCAGCGGCCGGCGGGTCGAACCAGGCGGCCGGCATGCGGACGTTGCGCAGGTGCGCCGTCGCCAGGTGCGAGGCGTGGATCGGTTCGGCGAAGAAGGTCATCAGCAGGCTCCGGCGCCGGCCGCCGGTCGCGTTGAGGCTGCCCGCGTGGACCAGGTCGGCGGTGAACACCAGGATGTCGCCCGCGCGGCCCGTGAGCTGCAGCGCCCGCGACGTGTCGTTCAAGTCGAACGACGGCAGCCGATGGCTCCCCGGCACGATCCGCGTCGCGCCGTTGTCAGGGCCGTAGTCATCCAGGAAAGCGATCGCCAGCACGGTGTCGCCAGGCCGCTGCGCCGAGAAATCCCGGTGCAGGCCCTGGTGGCCGCCGCCGGGCAGCGGCTCGCGGCCCTCGACCTGGGCCAGGAAGAAACGCTCGCCGATCAGTGCGCCAGCGGCCGCCAGCACGTCGGGCAGACGGCATACGGACTGGACCAGGGGCGAGTGGTCCAGCAGCGCATGACGCCAGTCCGGCCCCCGCGGCACGGGCCATTG
>LNFM01009079.1_pt1 | contig 14664 bp, 17 predicted proteins | sample 596031 | NCBI WGS metagenome assembly LNFM01 (sample SAMN04254537, study PRJNA301005) | activated carbon metagenome | isolation source: dual media filters at the Ann Arbor, Michigan drinking water treatment plant | place: USA: Ann Arbor
AGGCCGAGCGGATCGACCACGACCAGCAGCGTGACCAGCGCGGAGATGATGAATTCGAACGGCATAAGGCGATCTTACGCTCCTCGTTTCCGGGGCGCAGGCGGGGCGAAAATCATGCCGCCGGGGGATGCAGCCCATGGTTCGCGCCAGTCCCGGACACCTCCCTATAACTGATTGTTTTATCGAATGAAATAAGCCTGTTTCAGCAGGGCTTTGCGGTAGCAAAGCGGTCTTGAATCAGTTACAAACCGCCAGCTTCGAACCGTTTTTCGGGATCCCCATCTTGGCCGACACTGATACTCCCAAATCCGGGGACGGAAGTCCCTCGGACGTGCGTCCGGTCTCTATCACCGACGAAATGAAGCGCAGCTATCTCGATTACGCCATGAGCGTGATCGTGTCGCGCGCGCTGCCGGATGTGCGTGACGGCCTCAAGCCCGTGCACCGGCGCATTCTCTATTCGATGCACGAACAGGGCCACACGCCCGACAAGAAATACGTCAAGTCGGCGCGCGTCGTCGGCGACGTGATGGGCAAATATCACCCGCACGGCGACAGCGCGATCTATGACGCGCTGGTGCGCATGGCGCAGGACTTCTCCATGCGCCTGCAGTTGATCGACGGGCAGGGCAATTTCGGCTCGGTTGACGGCGATCCGGCGGCGGCGATGCGTTACACCGAGTGCCGTCTGGCGAAGCCGGCGATGGCGCTGCTCGACGACATCGACAAGGACACCGTCGACTTCCAGGAAAACTACGACGGCAGCGAGCATGAGCCGGCCGTGCTGCCGGCGCGGTATCCCAATCTTCTCGTCAACGGCGCCGGCGGCATCGCCGTCGGCATGGCGACCAATATTCCGCCGCACAATCTCGGCGAAGTCATCGACGCCTGCATGGCGGTCATCGACGATCCCGCCATCAGCACCGACGATCTGATCAAGATCGTACCGGGACCGGACTTCCCGACCGGCGGCATCATCCTCGGCCGCGCCGGCATTCACAGCGCCTACCACACCGGCCGCGGTTCGGTGATCATGCGCGGCAAGGTCGCCTTCGAGACCATCCGCAAGGAACGCGAAGCGATCATCGTCAGCGAGATTCCGTACCAGGTGAACAAGGCCACCATGGTCGAGCGGATCGCCGAACTGGTGCGCGACAAGAAGATCGACGGCATTTCCGACCTGCGCGACGAGAGCGACCGCGACGGTTACCGCGTCGTGATCGAGCTGAAGCGCGATGCCGAACGCGACGTCGTGCTGAATCAGCTTTACCGTTTCACGCCGCTGCAATCGAGCTTCGGCGTCAACACCGTGGCGCTCGACGGCGGCCGCCCGCTGGTCATGACGCTGAAGGACCTGCTGGTCGCCTTCGTCGCCTTCCGCGAGGAAGTGGTGTCGCGGCGCACCAAATTCCTGCTCAACAAGGCGCGTGACCGCGCTCACGTGTTGGTGGGTCTGGCGATCGCCGTCGCCAATATCGACGAAGTGATCAAGCTGATCCGCGCCTCGGCCGACGCCAAGGAGGCGCGCGAGGCCTTGATGGCGCGCGACTGGCCGGCCAAGGACATGATCAACATGGTGCTGCTGATCGACGATCCGCGGCACAAGGTGTCGCCGGAAGGCAATACCCGGCTGTCGGCCGAGCAGGCGCAGGCGATCCTCGATCTGCGGCTGCAGCGCCTGACCGCGCTCGGCCGCGACGAGATCAAGGAAGAGCTGGACAAGCTGGCCGCCGAGATCGCCGATTACCTGGAAATCCTGCGCTCGCGCGCGCGCATCCAGACCATCATCAAGGACGAACTGAGCAAGCTGAAGGAACAGTTCGCCACGCCGCGGCGGACCGAAATCGCCGAGGCGATCGGCGACCTCGACGACGAGGACCTGATCCAGCGCGAAGACATGGTCGTGACCGTCTCGCATCTCGGCTACGTCAAGCGCGTGCCGCTGTCGACGTACCGGGCGCAGCGCCGCGGCGGCAAAGGCCGCTCCGGCATGCAGACGCGTGACGCCGATTTCGTGTCGCGGCTGTTCGTCGCCTCGACCCACACGCCGGTGCTGTTCTTCTCGTCGGCGGGACAGGTCTACAAGGAAAAAGTCTGGCGGCTGCCGCTGGCGGCGCCGCAGGCACGCGGCAAGGCGATGATCAACATCCTGCCGCTCGATCCCGGCGAGACCATCACCTCGATCATGCCGCTGCCCGAGGACGAGACGAGCTGGGCCAATCTCGACGTCATGTTCGCCTCGACCAAGGGCACGGTCCGCCGCAACAAGCTGTCGGATTTCGTCGACGTGCGCCGCTCCGGCATCATCGCCATGAAGCTGGCGGAAGGCGAAGGCATTGTCGGCGTGCAGATCTGCACCGAGAAGGACGACGTGCTGCTGACCTCGAACGGCGGCCAGTGCATCCGCTTCCCCGTGACCGACGTGCGCGTCTTCACCGGACGCACCTCGATGGGCGTGCGCGGCATCGCGCTCGACAGCGACGACCGGCTCATCTCGATGACGATACTCCGCCACACCGACGCCACGTCGGAAGAGCGCGCGGCCTATCTCAAGCGTGCCAGCGCCATCCGGCGCGGCACCGGGGCCGAACTCGAAGCATCGGCGCTGCCCGAGGCCGAGGAGGCGCCGGACACCGCCGACGTCGCCAATATCGAACTCGGCGAGCAGCGTTATGTCGAAATGTCGGAAGCCGAGCAGTTCGTGCTGACGCTGTCGGAACGCGGCTACGGCAAGCGGTCGTCGTCCTACGAATACCGGATCACCGGCCGCGGCGGCAAAGGCATCGTCGCCATGGATATCTGGGAGAAGTCCGGCGGCACCTTCAAGCTCAAGCCGAAAATCGGCCGGCTGGTCGCCTCGTTCCCGATCGAAGAAGACGACCAGGTCATGCTGGTCACCGACGCCGGCAAGCTGATCCGCACGCCGGTCGCCGGCATCCGCATCGCCGGACGCTCGACGCAGGGCGTGATTGTGCTGGACACCGCCGATGACGAACGCGTCGTCTCGGTCGAACGGCTCAGCGAGGATGAGACGGAGTAGTTTCTTCCCTCGCCCCGCCTTGCGGGGAGGGGCGAAGGGGAACCCATGAACCTCGAACTGTTCTCCGCCTTCGTGCTTTTGACCGTCATCCTGGTGCTGACGCCGGGGCCAATCGTGACGCTGGTGATCTCGACCGCGGCGACGCGCGGGGTGCGCGCCGGGTTGATCACGGTGGCCGGCAGCACGCTCGGCAATGCCATCCTGATCACGGCCATCGCGCTCGGCCTGAACCTGGTCATTCAGCACGCCGGCGTCATCTTCGAATGGCTGCGCTGGATCGGTGCTGCTTACCTCATCTGGCTCGGCATCCAGGCGTGGCGCCACGCCGGGGAGGCGGCCGCGGCCGCGCCGCCCGCCGGCCACGTGCATTTCCGCCGCGGCGTGCTGGTGGCGCTGTCGAACCCCAAGACCATCGCGTTCTTCACGGCCTTCCTGCCGCAGTTCATCGATCCGGCGCTGCCGGTCGGCCATCAGTTGCTGGTGATGTGTTCGGTCGCGGTGTCGCTCGCCGCCGTGATCGACTGTGGCTGGGCCATGGCCGCCGGGGCCGGCCGGCGGTTTCTGCTGCGCAGCGCGAGCGCCAAATGGCTGGACCGGGTCTCGGGGCTCGCTTTGATCGGCGGCGGTATCTGGCTGTCGCTGGCGCGGCGGCCGGGATAGCGCTCAGCGTGCGCCAGCGGCTTCGAGGATGGTCACCATCTCGGCAAAGCCCCGCTTGCGCGCCAGCGTCAGCGGCGTGTCGCCATTGCGGTCGGCCAGGTTGACGGTTGCGCCGGCCTTGACCAGCGCCGCGAGCGTCGCCGTGTGACGCCTCCCGCCATTGCCCAGCACAATCGACTCGATCAGCGCCGTCCAGCCCAGATTGTTGACGTGATCCAGCGGCGCACCGGCCGCGATCAGCAACCGCACGACCTCGTCGTGGCCGAGATGGGCGGCGGCGATCAGCGCGGTGCCGTCATAGGGGCTGGTCATGTTGGTGGCCTTGCCGCCGCCGGCCAGCGCCACTTTCAGCATGTCCACGTCGTCGGCGACCGAGGCGATGGTGACGATGTCGTATTTCTGGGCTTCCAGCGCGTTGGGATCGGCGCCGAGCCGCATCAGCGTGTGCGCGGCGTGAGGCTGGCGGCGGAAAACGGCGACATGCAAAGGCGTCCGGCCATGGCCGTCGCGGGCGTCGATCGGCGCGCCGGCCTTGACCAGTTTCTCGATGGCCGCCGCGTCGCCCTGGGCGGCGGCGGCGTGCAGGCCGCGATAGCCCGCGAGTTCTTCCGGCGACGGGGCGACCTGACCGGAGGCGGGCAGGGCAAGGACCAGCAAAAACAGGCTCAGCAGCATTTTCATAAAAAAGTCCCCGGACGACATCTCGTCCGGGGACTAACACCGCGGGAGGCGGCCTATTCGTTTGGGTCGCTTAGCGGCCAGGCAGGCGATCGGTGGTGACCAGCCTGATCTTCGGGTTGCCGACCGAGGTGCCGACACAGTTCAGGTAAGGCCAGGCCTGCTGGGTGCACTGCTTCAGGACGGCCTGATCGGGCTTTTCCAGCGGGCCGGCGTCGACTTGCCCGCCCGGTGCGAGGAAAAGGGTAAACGCGGCGGCAACAACAGCGGCTGACAAAACGGCTGAGATGGTCTTGAGCATGGCAGTCCCCTGTCCTTGACGGTCCGACAGTGTGTCGTCCGGCAGGCTCGATCGGTTCAATTGTGCAGCGTGTGTTCGCCGTACTAACCGGCCAACGGCAAAAAGGTTCAGGGCCCGACCAAAAAACGGCAAATCGATGGTCTTGCCGGGGGCGGGACGGCGGGCTAGACCCGCAATTATGCCCAGAATCGCGCTCTACGCCGGCTCTTTCGACCCGGTCACCAATGGCCACCTTGACGTGATCCGCCATGCCGTGAGGCTGGCCGACCGGCTGGTGATCGCCATTGGCGTCCACCCGGGCAAGGCGCCGCTTTTCCCAACCGAAGACCGGCTGGCGATGCTCCAGGAGGTCTGTGAGCCGCTGGCGCGGGAGGCGGGCTGCGAACTGGCCAGCGTCACTTTCTCGGGGCTGGTCATCGAGGCCGCCCGGGAGGCCGGGGCCACCGTGCTGATCCGCGGTCTGCGCGACGGCACCGATTTCGATTACGAAATGCAGATGGCGGGCATGAACGAGGCCATGGCGCCGGCGATCCAGACGGTGTTTCTGCCGGCCTCGCCGGCGGTGCGCCCGATCACTGCCACATTGGTCCGCCAGATCGCGGCGATGGGGGGCGACGTGTCGTCCTTTGTGCCGGCCAGAGTGGCTGCGCGGCTGAAGCAGAAATTCGCCAAGTAGGCGCCATTGTTCGTTCAATTCCGGGAGAGACCATGATCCGCATTCTCGCCGTCGCTGCTGCGCTGCTCTGCGCTGCGCCCGCCGTCGCCCAGGTCAAGCTGCCGGCCGGCGCCGATCCGCAGAACACGCTGCTGCTCGACACCAGGCACGGCCGCGTCGTCATCAAACTGCGCAACGATCTGGCGCCGCAACACGCCGAACGGCTGAAGACGCTGACCCGCGAAGGTTTCTACGACAATGTGCCGTTCCATCGCGTCATCGCCAACTTCATGGCGCAGACCGGCGACGGCGGCAAAGGCGACGGCACCGGCGGTTCGAAGTATCCCAATCTGCCGCCGGAATTCACGCAGACGCCGTTCAAGCGCGGCACCGTCGGCATGGCGCGCGCCAGCGCGCCGAACTCGGCCAACTCGCAGTTCTTCATCATGTACGGCGACGGCTCTTTCCTGAACGGCCAGTACACCGTGATCGGCGAGGTGCTGTCCGGCATGGATGCGGTCGACAAGATCAAGAAAGGCGAACCGGTGCGGGATCCCGACCGGATCGTTAAAATGCAGGTCGCCGCCGACGCGAAATAATCCGAAATCGACAAATCCGAAATTCAAAAAGAGAGAACGACAATGGCCAAGCCGGAAGACACGCTGACGCTCGAAACCACCAAAGGCAACGTGGTCATCGCCATGCGCCCCGACCTCGCGCCGGGCCACGTCGCCCGCATCAAGGAACTGGTCAAGGAGGGCTTCTACGATGGCATCGTCTTCCACCGCGTGATCGACGGCTTCATGGCGCAGACCGGCTGCCCACAGGGCACCGGCACCGGCGGTTCGGGCAAGAAGCTCAAGGCCGAATTCAACAAGGAGCCGCACGTGCGCGGCACCGTGTCGATGGCGCGCGCCTCCAATCCGGATTCCGGCGACAGCCAGTTCTTCATCTGCTTCGACGACGCCACCTTCCTCGACAACCAGTACACCGCCTGGGGCAATGTGATCGAGGGCATGGAGAACGTCGACAAGATCAAGCGCGGCGAGCCGGTGTCCAACCCGGACAAGATCATCAAGGCGACGCTGGGGGCGTAAGCCGCCGGCGAAACGTCGATTTCTGCGTCATGGCCGGGCATAGCCCGTCGACGACGGGCGTGAACGCCCTGTTGTCCCGGCCATCGACGTCTTTAAAGCTGGACCGTCAGGAAGACGTGGATGCCCGGCACAAGGCCGGGCATGACGGCGGATAGTCATGCGCACCGACCTGTTCGACTTCGAGCTGCCCGCAGACCGCATTGCCCTGCGGCCGGCCAGCCCGCGCGACTCGGCGCGGCTGCTGGTGGTGAAGCCGGGTGGCAGGAAAGAGGGCGAGCCCCAATCGCCGTTCACCCCCGCGCAAGCGGGGGTCCAGAGCGGTGGGGACAGAAATAGCGGCCCCTGGGTCCCCGCTTCCGCGGGGACGAGCGGGCATATGTTGGACGATCGCTCCATCCGCGATCTCCCCGATCTCCTGCAGCCCGGCGACTGCCTGGTGGTCAACGACTCCAGGGTGATCGCGGCGCGGCTGAAGGGCCGCCGCATCGGCCGCGGCACGGAGCCCGCCATCGAGGCGACGCTGCACAAGCGCATCGACGGCTCGACCTGGCGGGCCTTCATCCTCGGCGCCAAGAAGGTGCAGGTTGGCGACACGCTGCGGTTTGGTGACGAGGGACGGGCCTGTTTCCTCGGCCAGCTCGACGCTGAAGTTTTACAGAAAGATGATGGCGGCGAGGTAACGCTCTCGTTTTCTTTCCATGGTCCGGTCCTCGACCAGGCCATCGCCGAGCGCGGCGAGATGCCGTTGCCGCCCTATATCGCCGCCCGGCGCACGCCGGACGCCCAGGACCGTGCCGACTACCAGACGGCCTTCGCCACCGAGGAAGGCTCGGTGGCCGCGCCAACCGCCGGGCTGCACTTCACGCCGGCGCTGCTGGAGAAGCTCGCCGCCCGCGGCGTGGCGGTCCACAAAGTCACATTGCATGTCGGCGCCGGGACCTTCCTGCCGGTCAAGGCCGACGACACCGCCGACCACAAGATGCATGCCGAATTCGGCACCCTGACCGCCGAGACCGCCGCGACGCTCAACGCCGCCCGCGCCCAAGGCGGGCGGATCGTGGCGGTCGGTTCGACGGCGCTGCGAACGCTGGAGACGGCCGCCGGCGACGACGGCCAGCTACGGGCTTTCTCGGGCGACACCGCGATTTTCATCACGCCGGGCTACCGCTTCAAGGCGGTGGACCTGATGCTGACCAATTTCCATCTGCCGCGCTCGACACTGTTCATGCTGGTGGCGGCCTTCAGCGGGCTGGAGGCCATGCAGCAGGCCTATGCCCATGCCATCGCCCGCGGTTACCGGTTCTATTCCTACGGCGATGCGTGTTTGTTGTATCCGCAGAAATAGCGGCCGTCATGCCCGGTCTTGTGCCGGGCATCCACGTCTTTACAACCCACGCCAGACTTTATGCGTGGATGGCCGGGACAAGCCCGGCCATGACGAAAGAAAACAATGTCCGACTCCTTTTCCTTCACCCTGCACACCACCGACGGCGCCGCCCGGCGCGGCGAGGTGGTGACGCCGCACGGCCTTGTGCAGACACCGGCCTTCATGCCGGTCGGCACCCAGGCGACGGTGAAGGGGCTGGCGCCGGAGGCGGTGGCGGCGACGGGTGCCGAGATCGTGCTCGGCAACACCTATCACCTGATGCTGCGCCCGGGCGCCGAACGCATCGCCGCGCTCGGCGGTCTGCACACGTTCATGAACTGGCCAAAGCCGATCCTGACCGACTCCGGCGGCTTTCAGGTGATGTCGCTGTCCAGCCTGCGCAAGCTGACCGAGAAGGGCGTCACCTTCAAATCGCATCTCGACGGCGCGATGTATGACTTGACGCCCGAGCGCTCGATCGAGATCCAGGCGCTGCTCGGCACCGACATCACCATGCAGCTCGACGAATGCCTGCGGCTGCCGGCGACGCGCGACGAAATCGAGCGCGCCATGCAGCTGTCGCTGCGCTGGGGCGAGCGCTCCAAGCGCGCCTTCGAGGCGCGCGCGCGCGACGGCTACGCGCTGTTCGGTATTGTGCAGGGCGGTGACGACATTGCCCTGCGGCAGGCCAGCGCGCGGGGGCTCACCGACATCGGCTTTCACGGCTATGCCATCGGCGGGCTGGCCGTGGGCGAGCCGCAGGAGGTCATGCTCAAGGTGGTCGAGGAAACGGCGCCCGCGCTGCCGGCCGACCGGCCGCGCTACCTGATGGGCGTCGGCACGCCGCACGACATGCTGGAGGCGGTGGCGCGCGGCGTCGACATGTTCGACTGCGTCATGCCGACCCGCAACGGCCGCCACGGCATGGCCTTCACGCGGCGGGGGCCGGTCAATCTGTCCAATGCGCGGCATGCCGACGATCCGCGGCCGCTCGACGCGGACAGCGTGCATCCCGCTGCCCGCATTTATTCGCGGGCCTATCTGCATCACCTGACCAAGGCCGGCGAGATGCTCGGGCAGGTGCTGCTGTCGACCATCAACATCGCCTACTACCAGGCACTGATGGCCGGCATGCGCGAGGCGATCGAGGCGGGACGTTTTGCCGGGTTCCATCAAGCCACGATGGCCGGGTGGGAGCAGGGCGACATTTCGCCGAGGATCTAGGGCCTTCCGCGGGGTTGTTTCACCAGGCTGCCTTCGCTATGCCAGCCCGGCACGCAGAAGGTTGCCTTATGCAAATACCGCCCGAATTCCTGGCCAAACGCCGCAAGCCGCGCTTCAAGCTTCCCGCGGGGGCGACCGACGCCCACTGCCATGTGTTTGGACCGGGCGATGTGTTCCCCTATGCGCCGAACCGCCGCTACACGCCGGAAGACGCGCCGAAGGAAATGCTGCGTGCGCTGCATGATTATCTCGGTATCGATCGCGCGGTCATCGTACAGGCGAGCTGCCACGGCACCGACAACCGGGCCATGATCGATTGCCTGACCTCCGATCCGAAGCGCTACCGCGGCGTCGCGATCGTCGATGACAGCTTTACCGACAAGGATTACGACACGCTGCACGCGGCCGGCGTGCGCGGCGTGCGCTTCAATTTCGTCAAGCATCTCGGCGGTGCGCCGGACATGGCCGTCATCGACCGCGTGCTCGACCGCATCAAGGACCGCGGCTGGCACGTGGTGCTGCATGTCGACGCGCCCGACATCATTCCGCTGTCCGATGTGTTCCGCAAATTTCCGCTGCCGTTTGTAATCGATCACATGGGCCGCGTGCCTGCTGCGGCCGGGGTCGATCAGGCGCCGCTGCGCGCACTGATCGAGCTATCCAAACTGGAGAAGTGCTGGATCAAGGTGTGCGGTTCGGAGCGCATCTCGATGCCGCCCTACGCGGCGGCGGTGCCGATCGCCCGGGCGCTGGTCGAGGCGTCACCCGACCGCGTGCTGTGGGGCACCGATTACCCACATCCCAACGCCACCCACGAAGCCGACGAAGGCGAACTGGTCGATCTGGTGCCGCAATTCGTGTCTGACCCGCTGGCGCAGCGGCGCCTGTTGGTGGACAATCCGGCCCGACTTTATGATTTCGACTGATTTTTCGACATTTTGAGAGAGGAAACAACACGATGACAAATAGAAATATGGGAATTTCTCAGGTTGTCCGCCGCGGCGTCTTGTTGGCCTTGCCGGCGGCGCTGGTTCTCGCGTTCGCGCCGTTTAGCGCGGCGCAGGCCAAATGGCCGGAGCGGCCGGTGAAGATCGTGCTGCCCTTCGGTGCCGGCGGCGTCGCCGACGTAACCGCGCGCATCATGGCCGAGAAGCTGAGCGACAAGTTCGGCCAGCGCGTCATCATCGAGAACATGCCGGGACCCGGTGGCATCAATGCCGCGCGCAGCGTTGTGACGTCGCCGGCCGACGGATATACCATGGGTCTCGTCACCAACGGCACCGCGATCAGCGTCGCGGCGTTCAACAACTTGCCGTTCGATCCGGTCAAGCAGTTCGCGATGGTGTCGACCGTCGGTCTGTTCGATCTGGTGTTCGTGGTCAATGCCGAGTCGAAGTACAAGACGCTGTCCGATTTCATCGCCGCAGCAAAGGCGGAACCCGGCAAGCTCAACATCGGCACCATTGCGGTCGGCTCGACGCAGAACCTCGGCGCCGAACTGTTCAAGTCGATGGCCGGTGTCGACGTGCAGATCGTCCCGTACAAGGGCTCTCCGGATATCGTGATCGGTCTGTTGCGCAACGACGTGCAGGCGATGTTCGAGTTTCCGCCGGCCGTGCAAGGCCAGGTCAACGACGGCAAGCTGAAGATCCTCGGCACCTCCTCGTTGAAGCGTTCGCCGACCATGAAGGATGTGCCGACCATCGATGAAGCCGGGGTCAAGGGCTACGAAGTGGAGTCCTGGAATGCCGTGTTCGCGCCGGCCGGGACGCCGCAGGAAGTGATCGACACCATGAACAAGGCGATGGTCGAGGTTCTGGCCATGCCGGACGTGAAGGCCGCGTTTGCCAAGGTCGGCGTTGTCGCACAGGCCAGCACCCCTGCCGAGTTGCAGGCACGCCTGGTAGCCGACATCAAGAAGTGGAATGCGGTGATCGACAAGGCCGGCATTCCGCGCAAGTAAACGCAGCGGGGTGGACAAGTGCCGCGTCGCACCGGCCCGTTTGACGCTGCCGTGAACTGGTCGCAACCGGTCGATATCTATTGCGAACGTACCGATCCATCGTTCTGGGCGGAGCCGGTCAATGCCATCACCAACGCGGCGTTTCTCATTGCCGCGTTGGTGGCCTTCGTGCATTGGCGCCGGGCCGGAGGCCATGACTGGCCGGTCGCGATATTGATTGCGATTACGGCCGTCATTGGTGTTGGCTCTTTCATTTTCCACACCGTGGCGACCCGCGGCGCCGTGCTGTTCGACACCGTCCCGATTGCGCTGTTCATCTATGGCTATCTGTTTCTCGCCTTGCGGCGCTTCCTGGGCCTGTCGCTCAGTCTCTCGCTGATGGCGCTGGCCGCCTTTGCGGCCTTTTCCTACGGCGTGACGCTCGTCGTGCCGCGCGGCGCGCTGAACGGCTCCTACGCTTACATGCCGGCGCTCGCCGCGACGCTGCTTATTGGCTGGCTCGCGCGCCGCCAGGAGGCCGGGCGATGGGTGATGGCCGCAGGCGTGACGCTGGCGCTGTCACTGATGTTCCGCAGCATCGACCAAGCCGTCTGCGCCGCCATACCGCTGGGCACCCATTTCCTCTGGCACTGCCTCAATGGCCTTGTGCTCTATCTGCTGTTGCGGGCCGCGATCGACGCCGGCGCCACGCGGCAGACGCCGTCGCTCACGTGAGCGGCGGTCTGGCGCGCTTACGGCCCGCCGTACAGCCAGGCCATTCCCTCGATCGACTGCTGGGTGGTGCGGCCGGATAGCATGCGGTCGCGCAGTTCGGCGGTCGGGCCCCGTGCGTGATAGAATTCGCCGTAGACCCGCGCCATGATCTGCACCTGCGCGGTGCGCAGATAGCGCTCCTGCTCATAGGCCTTGAATGCGGCGGGTAGATCGTCGGGCGAGGCGGCGACTTTCTCCGCCAGGATGACGGCGTCCTCTGTCGCCATGCAGGCGCCCTGCGCCAGATATTGCAGCATCGGGTGCGCCGCATCGCCGAGCAGGGTGACGCGGCCCTTCGTCCAGTCCTTGACCGGCTCGCGGTCGCACAGCACCCACATGCGCCAGGTGTCGATCAACTCCAGCATCCGCAGCACTTCCGGGCGCTGGCCCTGAAAATGCTTCCACAGCAGTTCCTTGCTGCCTTCGGCGTTCCAGCCCTCCTCGTAGTGGTCGGAGTGGAAGACGGCGACCAGATTGTAGAGTTCGCCGCGGCGCAGCGGATAGTGCACGAAGTGCGTGCGGGGACCCGCCCACAACACCACGTCCGGACGCCACAAATCGGCAGGCACCTCGTTGCGCTTGAGCACCGCGCGGTAGGCAATGTGGCCGGAGACGCGCGGCTTGCCGTCGCCGATGACCCGCTCGCGGATCTGCGACCACATGCCGTCGCAGGCGATCAGGCCACGGCCCTCGGCGCGCTCGCCGTTCTCCAGCGTGACGGTGACGTGGTCGCCGTGGTCCTCGTAGCCATCGACCCGGCGGCTGTTCTCGAGCGAGACGAGGTTGCTGCTCTGGCAGGCCTTGAGGAAGGCGCCGTGAATGTCGGCGCGGTGGGTCACGGCATAAGGCTGGCCGTAGCGCTCAAGGAATGCGCCGTCGAGCGGGATGGCGGTGACCTTGTTGCCGGACAGCGCGTCGCGCATCTCGATCGCCGGCGGCCGGTGTACGTCGGCCAGGATGGCGTCCTTGAGACCGATCTTCTCCAGCACGCGGAAGATGTTCGGGCCAAGCTGGATGCCGGCGCCGAGTTCGCGGAATTCGGCCGCCTGCTCGAACACCCGGACCGGGATTCCCTTGAGCGCCAGGGCATAGGCGGCCACCAGGCCGCCTATGCCGCCGCCGGAGATGAGAATGGGGGCTGATCCGTTGCTTCGCGCCATGGGCCGTTTCCTCGCCGAACACCGACCCTTGCCGGGTCATTTCGGCGGCACGATAGCCGCCGGCAGTCCGGAGGCAAAGCAGTCTGGGCGCACGAAAAGCCCGCCGGGGCAGACGGCGGGCTGACGCACGCAACAGCAGCAGGCCGCTAATCGGTGTCGAGGGATATCGAGGCATCGGAGGACTCGCCGCAGGCGTCACACTGCCAGTGATGGCGAATTTCCCCACCTTCGACGAACTCCGAACTGACGGGCGCAACCATCCAGTCACCGCATTCCGGACACCGGGCCGGAGCGGCAAGGGCGCGGAGGGTAGAAAGCTTCGCCAGATGAATCTGCAGCTGCATGTCGGCCTCCTTCGCGTTCGAGTTATCTCCGAACACCGTCAGGAGTAGCGGCGCATCATGGCGGTGGCGCGACGGTTTGGAGGAACTGTGGTGGCCGGACCAATAAGGTTTCGTGACGCTGCCCGGTGGTGCCGGCGTGGTCAAAAACCGAGCGCAATCCACGGCTTCGCCACAGCATCAGCCGGTTGAACGAGATCCGCAAACACGGTTTCGACGCGATCGTTAAGGGGCGCGCCCGCGACGGGCTAGCCGGTCTTCTTTTTTGACTCGCCCTCGAGCCAGGCCTGCGATTCGGCCACGGCGAGCAGGCCGTCGCGCATCTTGATCAGGCGCTCGTACTCGTCCCCGGTGATGAGCGGATCTTTCATACGGGTCACGCATTGCGCGGCCCAGCGGCGCAATTCGTCGGCAGACATATTGGTGTTCATGGACCTTCTCCCGGCCCGCCAAAGATAGGCAGGCTGGAGACGTTTTTCCATAAGACAACGAACCGCGGCGATCGACGCCGCGGCTCCGGAACATACGTGCGACCGATCCGCTGCTAGACGAGATTGTCTTCCAGCGGGGCCAGTTCGCGGATCGGCCCGCGCGACAGCGTCACCTTGCGGCGCTGGGCGTGGAAGCTTTCCGAAACGGTTTCGGCGGTGCGGGATTTCATGAACAGGTCGGCGCCGAGATTGCCGCCATGCCAGCTCAGATTGGCCTCGTCGCAGTTGGCGGCAATGGCCAGCCCGATATTGGCCAGATGGGCGCGGCGATAGCAGTAGACCGCGAGCATGGCCCGCACGTCCGGCGGCACAGGTTCGATGATGTCGATCAGCCCGTGCGGGCTGGCGCGATACAGCTGGCCCAGAACCGACTCAGGGACGGGGCAGGGTTCTTCGTTGATCTGGCGATCCATCAAGGCTTGTCCTCCGGTACCCCCCGGCAACAAGCATCAGATTGCGATCTAAACGTTAACAATTTGGAAACCGTGTCGGGTGGCTGCCGCCTGGCCCCCTTTTTTCGGCAATTCTGTCGCGAAGGGTACCCAGAGGGCGGTATCGGCCCCAAAGCGGACCGATTGAGCCCCGAATTTGTTGGGTTTTTTTTGATAAATCCCGCAACTTCTGCTATAATTCGGGTCGGCATCAGGCCGAACAGTGGAGAGTGATTGTGGCAACCGGTACCGTGAAGTGGTTCAATCCGACCAAGGGCTATGGCTTCGTTGAGCCGCAGGGCGGCGGCAAGGACGTATTCGTTCATATCTCGGCCGTCGAACGTGCGGGCTTGAGCACCCTCAATGAGGGCGCAGTGATCGAGTACGAACTCGTCGCCAACAAGGGCAAGGAATCTGCGGAAAATATCAAAGTAAAATAAGCCCGCGAACGCCGAGCGAAGTTAGAGCCCCGCCTTGTGCGGGGTTTTTTCTTGCCGTTTTTGA
>LNFM01027139.1_pt1 | contig 14662 bp, 17 predicted proteins | sample 596031 | NCBI WGS metagenome assembly LNFM01 (sample SAMN04254537, study PRJNA301005) | activated carbon metagenome | isolation source: dual media filters at the Ann Arbor, Michigan drinking water treatment plant | place: USA: Ann Arbor
TGCCCGTGATACTGGTGGTTTACCTGATGAGGACCCCCGCCAGGCGCAAGCAGATCAAGGCCCGCGAAGCCGCCGAACACCAGGCGCAGATGGCACGGCTGGCGGCCAACGCAGCGCCGGCGGCAACGGCCTCAGTCGATCCAGACGCAGGCGGCCATGCGACCGGTGCTGCCAAGGATGGTGGCGTCGCGCCGGTGCGAAAAGAAGTGTGAGGTCTGTGTCACCGTGCACCACGGTGGCGAGCCGTCGTTGCCGTGCACGTTGGTGATGCCCACGGCCTGAAGGCGCAAGCGCGCCAGGGCTTGCAGATCGGCCAAGAACTTGCCCTTGCCGAGCGGCCAGAAATGCGCTGCGGCTTCGTGGTCAACCGCCACAAATGCCTCGCACACCTCGGCGCCGACTTCAAACGCTTTTGGTCCGATGCAGGGACCGAGCCACGCGATGATTTCGCCCTCGCCCGCGGCGTTGTGCAAGGCGCGCGCGGTGACTTCGACCACGCCGTCAGCCAGTCCGCGCCAGCCCGCGTGCGCGGCGGCCACTGCGGTGCCCGAGGCGTGCGCAAACAGCACCGGCAGGCAGTCCGCCACCATGATCGTGGCGGCCACGCCCGGGCCTTGAACCATGCAGGCATCGGCTTTTGGGCCATCGGGCATGTCGGGCATGAGTCGCACGATCTGCGTGCCATGCACCTGCTGCAGAAACACCGGGCGCGCAGGCGCGGTGAGTGCTGCGAGCCGCTCGCGGTTGCCCGCCACGGCCAGCGGCTCGTCACGCACATGGTCGCCGAGGTTGAAGCTGTCGAACGGCGCCATCGACACGCCGCCCAGGCGCGTGGTGAACAGTGCCCGCACACCGGCTGGTGCGGGCCAGTCGGGAACGATGGCGTCCGCGGCTGGCAACATCAGGCTTCGGCGTCCGGGCAGGCCGAGGGCTGTGCCTGCTGGAACGCGGGGTGCTTCATGCAGGCGTCAAACGCCGCCATGGTGCGCGGCAGGCCCGAGAAGTCGACGTTGAAACGCTGGCCGTTGAAGATCAAAGCAATAGGTGCTCGGCGCTTGCAAGGCCAACTGGCGCTCGAACGATTCCAGCCCGCTGCGCACCCAGTGGCGGTACCAGGTGTTCTTGGTGTCCTCGTCGACCTTGAGGTCCTTGCTCAGGTACTTGAGCACACGCAGGTTGTTGATGGGGTGGATCTCGCAGGCAATGATCTGAGAGAGCGCCCGCACCCGCGCGCGGCCCAGCGAATCGGGGGGCAGCAGGGCCGGCGTGGAGTGCAGTTCGTCAAGGTATTCGATGATGGCCATCGACTGCGTCAGCCGCGTGCCGTCGTCAAGTTCAAGCAAGGGCACCAGACCCTCCACAGCGATGTCGGTGTAGGCCGGCAGCTTGTGCGCGCCCTTGGCGAGGTGGACCGAGTGGTATTCGTAGTCGAGACCCTTGAGGGCGAGCGCAATGCGCACGCGAAACGAGGCCGAGGAGCGGAAGTAGTTGTAGAGCTTCATGGGACCCAAGGATAAAGCACCCTCTGAGCGCAGACATGAAAAAGGCCCGCGAACGCCATGCTCGCAGGCCTCCTTTTCCTCTCGTCGAACCGGCCTCAGGCGGCCTGCAACACCGGGTAGTCGGTGTAACCCTCGGCGCCGCCGCCGTAGAAGGTCTTGTTGTCCGGCTCGTTGAACGGGCCACCTTGCTGCAGGCGTGCCACCAGGTCGGGGTTGGCGATGTAGGTCTTGCCGAACGCCACCAGATCGGCTCCGTCGTTCACGGCTTCCTTGGCCAACGGCAGGTCGTAGCCGTTGTTGACCATCCAGGCCGCCTTGCCGCCGGCTGCGTGGTAGGCGTCGCGCAGGGCGTCGTAGTCGAACGGGCGGTCGGCCAGCTCGCGCGGGCCACCGGTGGCGCCTTCGATGAAGTGCACATAAGCCAGGTCGAACCTGGCGAGTTGGTTCATCACGTGGGTGAACAGCGGCTGCGGATCGGCATCGATCACGTCGTTGGCAGGTGTCACGGGCGAGAGGCGAATGCCGGTGCGGCCGGCGCCGATGGCGTCGGTCACGGCCTGCACCACCTCCACCAGCAGACGCGCGCGGTTCTCGATGCTGCCGCCGTAGGCGTCGGTGCGCTGGTTGCTGCCGGTCTTGAGGAACTGGTCGATCAAATAGCCGTTGGCCGCGTGAATCTCCACACCGTCAAAGCCGGCTTCGATGGCGCCCAGCGCGGCCTTGCGGTAGTCGTTCACGATACCGGGCATTTCGCTCAGCTCGAGCGCGCGCGGCACCGAGGTGTCCACAAACACAGGGGCTCCGTCTTTGAGCAGCACGGTCTTGGTCTTGGCCGCAATGGCCGAGGGTGCCACCGGCGATGCGCCGTTGGGCTGCAGGTCGATGTGTGAAACGCGGCCCACGTGCCAGAGCTGCGTCACGATCTTGCCGCCAGCGGCGTGCACCGCAGCGGTCACGGCCTTCCAGCCGGTGATCTGCTCGGGCGCATACAGCCCGGGCACATCGGCGTAGCCCTGCCCCTGGTGGCTGATGGCGGTGGCTTCGGTGATGAGCAGGCCGGCGCTGGCGCGCTGCTGGTAGTAGGTGGCCATGAGCGGCGTGGGCACGGCGTTGGGCGCGCGGTTGCGCGTGAGCGGAGCCATGACGATGCGGTTGGCCAGCGCAAGGCTGCCGGCGGTGGTGGGTTCGAACAGTGATGCCATGTGAGAGTTTCCGGATGCGGGAATGAGATGCGGCCCAGAGGCCGCCAAAGAAAAATGGCCGTGAGGCCACTGGGGAAAACCCGGATTCTGCGCGGCTCATCCGATCGCGATGCCCAGCCCCTGCAATGACCTCACCACCTCAGGGACGATGCTCACGGCGTTTGACGGATGCAAAATGCAGTCGGTGCTCCAGATCTCACCCACCCCCGAGCTGCGCACCAGCTGGACCGCACCCGGCGCAAACAGCGCATGCGTCACCGCCACGTCCACCGACGCAGCACCCGCCGCGCGCAACTTCACCGCCGCGCGCGCCAGCGTGTGGCCCGAGCTCGCCACATCGTCCATGAGCACGACGGCGCGGCCCGCCACCGGCAGCTCCGGCAATTCGATGTCCACATCGCGGTCGCCATGGCGCGTCTTGCGGCACACCGCGTGGTCCCAGCCGTGGCGCTGGGCGGCAACTGCCACCCACTGCAGCGCTTCTTCGTCGGGGCCCACCAGCAGTGGGTGCTGGCGCTGGGTGGCGATGTGATCGGCCAGCAGCGGCGCGCCGCTGAGCGCGATCGCGTCCTTCACCGGCATCGCCTCATGCAGCGTGTCCACGCGGTGCAGGTGCGGGTCGATGGTGATGATGGCGTCGAACAGGCCGGCCAGAAAGCCGCCCACGATGCGCTGGCTGATGGCCTCGCCCGGGTTGAACTCGATGTCTTGCCGCATGTAGGCCATGTACGGCGCCACCAGCGTGAGGTGTTTCGCACCCAGCTCGTTGGGCTGCTGCAGGCCGCGCCAGAGCACCACGCGCCCGGGCAATGTGGCGGGCAGGCGCAGCCGAGACTCTCCATCGGGGAAGCGGTGGCATTCGATCACCGCCAGCGTGTATCCGGCAGCCTGGGCCGCGGTGCGCGCAATGCCTTCTTCGTCTTCAAAGCACAGCAGCGTGCCCTGGCCGTTCGTGTTGTTCATGGCCGGCACGATACACCGCGAGCGTGTCCTCAGCCGACGACGAGGCGCATCACCGGCATGACCCGCTCGGACTCCGCGCGCCGCTCCAGCGCCAGGCGCATGTTCATCTGCGCCACCTCGGTGTGCTCCACCGCCAGCGCCTGGGCGCGCGCGCCCTCGCCGCGTTGCAACGCATCGAACAGCATGTGGTGCTGGCGGTGCGCGTAGAGCATCCAGTCGCGGTCGAGTGCCACCGTGCCCTGCATGGGCAGCATGGCCGAGGCCGGCGCGAATGGCAGCTTGTCGTTGAGCGCCACAGCGCGTTGCAGGGCGCGGTTGCCACACGCTTCCAACAGCAGCGCATGAAAGCGGTCGTTCATCACCGCATAGGCCGCGTAGCTCTCGATGGTGAGCGGGCTGTCGGCGAGCAGACGGTCGCCTTCGTCCAGACAGGCCTGCAACTGCCCCTGCAACTGGCGCGGCACGCCGTGCTCGGCCACCAGCCGCGCGGCCATGCCTTCGAGGTGGCCACGCACCGCGATGGCGTCGATCACTTCCTGCGCGGTGAACTGGCGCACGAGGTATTTGCCGGTGTCGTTGGCTTTCACCAGACCTTCTTGCTCCAGCGTCACGAGCGCGGCGCGCACCGGCGTGCGCGAAGCACCCAGCCGCTCCGCGAGCTGCTGCTCGGCCAAGCGGTGGCCGGGCTCGAACTGGCCACTCAGGATCAGATCGCGCAGTTGCATCAAAACGGTGTCTTGCAGGCTCATGGCGCAAACTGTACACTGAAAAAGGTAAACGGGATACCGTTTGAACCGCACCCACCGGAGCCCCCATGAAAGCCGAACTCAACCAGCGCCTGACCCAGGTCGGACCCCGCACCCCCGGGGGTGAACTCTTGCGCCGCTACTGGCAACCGGTGGCCCTGCTCGACGAATTCGACCCCGCGCTGGACCCGGCCATGGCTGTGCGCCCGGTCAAGGCGGTGCGCGTGCTCGGGCAAGACTTCGTGCTGTTCCGCGATGCGCAAGGCAGCTACGGCCTGCTCGACCGCGACTGCCCGCACCGCGGCGCCGACCTCGCCTTTGGCCGCAACGAAGGTGACGGCTTGCGCTGCCCCTTCCACGGCTGGAAATTCGACATCAGTGGCCAGTGCATCGAAACCCCGGGCGAGCCCGCCGGCAGCACCTTGTGCAGCCGCATCCAGCAACGCAGCTACCCGCTGGTGGAAAAGAGCGGCGTGCTGTTCGGCTGGTTCGGACCGGAAGGCCAGACCCCGCCGCCCTTCCCCGCGCTGGACTGTTTCACCGCTCCGGCCTCGCACACCTTCGCGTTCAAGGGCTTGTGGAACTGCAACTGGCTGCAGGCGTTCGAGGTCGGCATCGACCCGGCGCACGCGTCCTATCTGCACCGCTTCTTCAACGACGCGTCGCTGGACGACAGCTACGGCAAACAGTTCCGTGGTGCGAGCGCAGGTGATGTGGGCGGCGAGCGCTGGCCCATGACGCGTGTGATGCGCGAGTTCGGCCAGCCGTTGATCTCGTTTGAAGCCCAAGCCCACGGCCTGCAGCTCACCGCGCTGCGCCCCATGACCGACGAACTCACGCACGTGCGCGTGACCCACGCGGTGTTCCCGCAAACCTTCGTGATCCCGCTGTCGGAGACCATGACGATCACGCAGATGCATGTGCCGGTGGACGACACCCACAACCACTGGTTCGCGTTTTTCACCAGCTTCACAACTCCCGTGGACAAGGAAGCCATGCGCGCGCCGCGCCTGGCGGCTGTGACCCTGCCCGACTACAAGCCGAAGACCGGCCGCCACAACAACTGGGGCTTCAACGCAGAGGAGCAGCAAACCCGCACCTACCTGGGCATGGGCGAGGACGACATCAATGTGCACGACCAATGGGCCTGCGAGAGCATGGGAGCCATCCAGGACCGCACGCGTGAGCACCTGGGCACCACCGACAAAGTGATCATGGCCAACCGCCGCATGCTCCAGCAAGCCATCGACACGGTGGAACAAGGCGGCACGGCACCCGGCATTGCGAACCCAGCGCTGCACGAGCAGATCAGCGGCCCTGATACGGTGGACGGCATCGCGCCCGCGCAGGGCTGGCAAGCCTGGTGGCAAGACGCGGTGCGCACAAGACGCGAGGGCGCGCCCTGGCACGCTGGCGCTGCAGAAACCGTGGCAGCGAAATGACCCATTTCGCCGAACGTTGCGGCATCCACACCGCCGCCCGCGAGGCCGCCTGCGTGCGCCTGATCAAACGCATCGAAGCCAGCGGCGTCGATCTCGTGCGCATGGCCTGGTGCGACACCCACGGCATGCTGCGCGGCAAGACCCTCACCGCCACGGCGGCCATGCGCGCGTTGCAGGACGGTGTGGGCATGGTGGGCACGCTGATGCTCAAGGACACGGCCGACCGCACCGCGTGGAAGGTGTTCGAGCCCGGCGGCGCGGACGACCTGCCCGGCTTTGCCGGCGCGGCCAACCTCATGCTGCTGCCCGACCCCGAAAGCTTCATTGAGCTGCCCTGGGCGCCCCACACCGGCTGGCTGCGCTGCCAACCCTGGTTTGCCGACGGCCGCCCGGTGCCGCTGGACACGCGGCGCGTGTTGCAGACCGCGCTGACCCGCCTGGGTGAAGCGGGCTATGGCCTCAAGACCGGCCTGGAGGTCGAGTTCCACATCTACCGCATCACCGACACCCGGCCCCAACTTGACCCCGAGCTCGCGGGTTGGCCCGGCCTGCCTCCCGCGGTGGACATGATCCACCCCGGCTACAACCTGCAGGCCGAGGCCATGGTGGACATGAGCGACGAGCCGCTGCGCATCGTGCAGCGCACTGCTCAGGCGCTGGGCTTGCCACTGCAGTCGATTGAAATCGAACTCGGCCCGAGCCAGGTGGAAGCCGTGTTCGACGCCACCGACGCGCTCACCGCGGCCGACCAGATGGTGCTGTTTCGCAACGGCGTGCGCCAGGCGCTGCGCCGCGCGGGCTTTCATGCCACCTTCATGTGCCGCCCGCCGTTCCCGCACATCATGTCCAGCGGCTGGCACCTGCACCAGTCGCTGGTCGATCTGAAGACCGGGCGCAACGCCTGCCTGCGCGACACACCCGCCGCCGGCACCACGGCGCTGGACGCGCGGCACACCCTGTCGGACGTGGCCAGCCACTGGCTCGCGGGTCTGCTGTCGCACGCGCGTGGCATGACGCCGCTGTGCACGCCCACCATCAACGGCTTCGCGCGCTTTCGCCCCAATGCACTGGCCCCGCAGGCCGTGCTCTGGGGCCGCGACAACCGCGGCGCCATGCTGCGTGTGGTGGGCGGTGCGGGAGACCAGGCCACGCGCATCGAGAACCGCATCGGTGAACCTGCGGCCAACCCGTATCTCTACATGGCCGCACAGATCCACGCCGGGCTCGACGGCCTGCACAACCACTTGCAGCCACCACCCGCCAGCGAAACGCCCTACGCCGAGGGCAGCGAGAAAATACCCACCTCGTTGCTCGAAGGTCTGCAGGCGCTGGAAGCCGACGCGGCCTTGTGCAAGGGCCTCGGCCAGGAGGTGGTGCACCATTTCTGCCGCGTCAAACGCAGCGAGATCGAGCGCCACGCGCAGGCCGAGGACAAGACCGACTTTGAACGCCGCGAGTATTTCGCCCGCACCTGAAACACACCCATGATTTCCATCCGCTTCATCCACCCCGACCAGACGCAGCAAGACATCCAGGCCCGCCCCGGCGACAGCCTCATGAAGGCCGCGGTGGACGCCGACGTGAAAGGCATCGAAGCCGACTGCGGCGGCAGCCTCACCTGCGCCACCTGCCACGTGATGATCGACGCCCCGTGGTCCGACCTGTTGCCCCCGCCTGTGCCCGACGAGCTGGACATGCTCGACTTCGCGTCCAGCCCGGTGGTGCCGCAAAGCCGCTTGAGCTGCCAGGTGCGGCTGTCCGCCGAGCTTGATGGCCTGGTGGTGCGCCTGCCGGCCTCGCAGCACTGATGGCAAACTGATCGCGACCTTCCCCTCCAACCCAGCCCACACACCATGTCCGAGCAATACGCCTTCACCCAACCCGCCACCGTCTCCGTGCCCGTGGTCGGCAGCGCCGAGCGCTTTCCGGTCCACCGCATCTACTGCGTGGGCCGCAACTACGAAGAGCACGCGAAAGAGATGGGCTTCACCGGCCGCGAACCGCCGTTCTTCTTCTTGAAGCCGGCCGACACCATCGTGGTGGCCGAGCCCGGCCAGACCGCGAGCACGCCCTACCCCAGCCTCACCAGCAACCTGCACCACGAGATCGAGCTGGTGGTGGCCATCGGCACCGGCGGCAAAGACATCAAGGCGGCAGACGCCGCGAAACACATCTACGGGTACGCCGTGGGCCTGGACATGACGCGCCGCGACCTGCAGGGCGAGATGAAAAAACAGGGCCGCCCCTGGTGCATCGGCAAGGCCTACGACCACTCTGCACCCATCGGTCCGATCACGCTGGCGGCCAACGCTGGCGACGTGAACAACGCACCCATCTGGTTGCAGGTCAATGGCAGCGACCGCCAGCGCAGCAACGTCAACAAGCTGATCTGGAACGTGGCCGAGACCATCGAACACCTCTCGGCGGCCTGGGAACTGCAGCCCGGCGACCTGATCTACACCGGCACACCCGAAGGTGTGAATGCGGTCGTGCGCGGCGACACGCTGGTCGGCGGCGTGGACGGGCTCACGCCCATCAGCGTTTCGATCAGCTGACGCACCACGCTGGTTCTACGCAGTATCCCCAATGCGTCCTTGCGGGTTTGACCTCTGACGATCCGCACCGCCTCCCCCTATCCTCAATCCACTTTTCATCGACCTCAGGAGACCTCTTCATGATCCAACGCAGAACCTTGATCCAGTCCGGCGCGGCCATCGCACTGGGCGCACCCGCCCTGGTGGGCTTTGCCCAGCAAAGCGTCACGCTCAAGTTCCACACCTTCATGGCGCCGCAGTCCAACGTGTGGCTGAACATGCACAAGGCCTGGATGGACAAGGTCGAGAAGGGCGGCTCGCCGGTGCAGCTGTTCGACCAGGCGCGCGACGGCGTGGTCGACATCGTGTGGACGCTCCCGGGCAACACGCCGGGCCGCTTCCCGCGCATTGAAGTGTTCGAGTTGCCGTTCATGATGAACAACGCCGAAGCCACGTCAAAGGCCTATTGGGAGTACGTGCAGACGGTGGCCAAGGACGAGTTCAAGGACGTGCAGCCCATCGCATTGCAGGTGCACGGCCCGGGCATGTTCCACATGCGCAGCAAACAGATCAAGACGGCCGAAGACCTGCGCGGCTCAAAGGTGCGCGGACCCACCCGCCAGATCACCAAGATGCTGGGCTACCTGGGCGCCACGCCGGTGGGCATGCCTCTGCCGCAAATTCCCGATGCGCTGTCCAAAGGTGTCATCGACGGCTGCGTGATCCCTTGGGAGGTTGTGCCCTCGGTCAAGGTGCAGGAGCTCACCAAGTTCCACAGCGAGTTCGACCCCGCCGGCGGTGCGCTCTACACCACCACTTTCGTGATGGCCATGAACAAGGCGAAATACGCCAGCCTGCCGCCCGACCTCAAGGCCGTGATCGACAAGAACTCCGGCATGGAAACCTCGGCCTGGCTGGGCAAGACCCAGCAAGCCGGTGATGTGGCCGGCCGCGAATCGGCGGTGAAGCAAGGCAACACCATCTACACCATCCCGGCGGCCGAAGCGCAGGAGTTCCGCCGCAAGGCGCGCCTGGTGGAAATCGAATGGGTGCAGGACATGGACAAGCGCGGCTTCAACGGCAAGGAACTGCTGGAGACCGCGAAGGCGCTGATCGTCAAACACGGCAAGAAAGCCTGAGGTCATTGCCCCCACGCTCCGCCGCTGCGCGGGTCGCTGCCCCCCCACGGGGGCTGACCCGCCTTGGGGCGGCCCGGCGGCGGGTCATTTTCCTTTCACAAAAGCCGGGCCTTGGCCCGGCTTTTTTTCGTCGACACGCCAGGCCGCTAAACTGATCCGATGCTCCGACCACCCGCCAAACACTGCCGCAATTGCGGCACCGCCGTCGACATCCGCCTGCCCGACGACGGGGACACCAAACCCCGCGCGGTCTGCCCGGCCTGCCACCTGGTGCACTACGACAACCCGCTCAACGTGGTGGGCACGGTGCCGGTCTGGGGCGACAGCGGTCAGTACGTGTTGCTCTGCAAACGCAACATCGATGGAACTGAACGAAACCACATCCGAAGGCGCAGCCCGCGAGACCCTTGAGGAGGCCGGCGCGCAATTCGAGATGGGTGAGATCTTCACGCTGATGAACGTCTCCCGCGTGGGACAGGTGCACATCTATTACCGCGCCCGCCTCCTCAGCGACGTGTTCGATCCCGGGCACGAAACCATCGAGGCGCGGCTGTTCACCGAAGACCAGATCCCTTGGGACGAGATCGCGTTTCGCACCGTCAAGGAAACGCTGGAGCACTACTTCGCCGACCGCCGCCAAGGGCGTTTCGGTTTCCACGCCTTCGACATCGCCTGACACCACCGGCCCATGACCGCCCCCCGCACCTGGCCCCTGGTGCTGCGCCTGGGCACTGCGCAGACCCTGGCCTGGGGCTCTACCTACTACCTGCCCGCCCTGCTCGCCCGGCCCATGGCAGACGGCCTGGGTTTGCCGATCTCGCAGATCTGGATCGCCTTCACGGTGGCCTTGCTGGCCTCGGCCGTGCTCGGGCCGTTCGCCGGCCGCGCCATCGACCGCTGGGGCGGCCGCCCGGTGCTCATGGGCACCAGCGTGCTGTTCGCGCTGGGTTTGGCCTGTTTGTCGCAGGTGCAAGGCAGCACCAGCCTCATGCTGGCCTGGCTGCTGATCGGCATGGCGATGGGCAGCGGGTTGTACGAAGCGGCGTTTGCGGCCCTGGTGCGGCTGCACGGCACACAGGCGCGCGCGGCCATCACCGGCATCACGCTCATTGCGGGTTTTGCCAGCACCGTGGGCTGGCCGCTCACCGCCTTGCTGGAGGCCGAATTCGGCTGGCGCGGCGCCTGCCTGGCCTGGGCCGGTCTGCACCTGCTGGTGGGGCTGCCGCTGAACGCGAGCATTCCGCGCGCGGCGTTGCTGCCTGAGCCCCCCCGGGCTGTTGAAGCAGACGCACCCGCTGCCACGCCTCACACGCCGCCACCCAGACACACCGCCTGGGTCTTGTCTTACGTGTTCGCCGCCACCTGGTTCATCAGCACCGCCATGGCCGCGCATTTGCCGCAGCTGCTGGTGGCCAGCGGTGCCACGCTGGCCGGGGCGGTGGCCATCGGCGCGCTGGTGGGCCCGGCGCAGGTGGCCGGGCGCATGCTGGAGTTCGGCTTTCTGCGCCGGCTGCACCCCCTGCTGTCGGCGCGCGCCGCGGCCCTGGCCCACCCGGTGGGTGTGGTCTGCTGGATGGTCTTCGGGCCGGTGGCCGGTCCGGCGTTTGCGCTGCTGCACGGCGCGGGCAACGGCATCCTCACCATCGCCAAGGGCACCTTGCCGCTGGTGTACTTTGGCCCGGTGGGCTATGGCCAGCGGCAGGGCATCATGATGGCGCCCTCGCGCGTGGCGCAGGCCTTTGCACCGCTGCTGTTCGGCCTGTGCATCGAGCGCTGGGGCTCGGGCGCGCTGTGGATCTCGGGCGGCCTGGGTCTGAGCGTGCTGGCGGCTCTGCTGTGGCTGCGCACCGGGGCGCCGAAGACAACGGCCTAAGGCTGAAGACCGGCGTCGCTCCAGCCCAGCAGCTCGGCCAGGCGGCGCACCACCCACACCGACTCGGTCTCGTTCACCACCGCCGGCTCCACGCGCAAGCCCTGCAAACAGCGCGTGAGCACGTCGCTCTCGGCCAGGCCCAGGCTGAACTCCATGTTGCGCGCGGTCTCGGTCAGCAGCTGGGCCATGTCTTCACACAGCTCATATCGCGCGGCCAGCTCGTCGCGCGGCAGGCTGGGCTTCTGCCGCCCCGGCAGCACGTACAGGGCCATGAAGGAGGCGGGGATTTCAATCTGGTATTCGTCGGACACGGAATTATTTACTTTAAACAAGCGCGCGACTTGATTCACGCCCTATCCGTTTCAAGATTCGCGTTTCATCCTGGGGCACTGGCGGGATTGCTCCTGCCTGATCTCCGCCAGTCCACGCGCTTTCGACCGTGTTGCCGGTCACGTTTCGGCGTTCCTCGCCGTACGCATAAACGTTCTTGGCCGCATTGTGGTCCCGGTCATGGATCGCGCCGCATCCCCTGCACACCCACCGGCTGATGCCCAGCACCACACCGGGTTCACGGGCGCAGCAGTCACTGCAGGTCTTGCTGGTCGGCTCCCATTGGCCAACCTCAACGAGGCTTCGTCCGGCCCAATCGGCCTTGTAGCGCAGCATGCTCAGGAACATCCCGACGCTTGCGTCGGCGGTGCTCTTGGAAATGCTTCGGTTCTTCGCCCAACCCTTGACGTTGAGGGTCTCGACCTTGATGGTTTGCGCACTGGCCACGATCTCACTGGTTGCTTTGTGCGCGTAGTCCTTACGGATGTTGGCGATGCGCTGGTGCAGCCGTGCGGCAGCCTGCTTGGCCTGGTTGCGGCGGCGGCTGCCCTTAACCCTTCGGCTCATGCGACGCTGGTACCGCTTCAGACGCTGCTCATGCTTTCGCAGAGCGCCGAGCTTGGGCACCTCGCGGATGTTCTGTCCGTCATAGATCGTGGCTAGCGTCTTCAGGCCCATGTCGATGCCAACGCACTCAACGGGCGCTGCATTCATCTGCGGCAAAGCGCACTCGAAGATGCTGGCCATGTACCACTTGTCCGCTTCGCGGTAGACGCGGCTGGACAGCAGGCGCCCTGCAGGCAGGTCGCCTCCCCGGAACTTCACCTGGCCAAGTTTGGGTAATTTGACCAGGCCATCACCGAACGAGGTGTTCTGGTTCACCATGTAGACTGAGAATTGTCTGGCGGCCTTGCCCCGGAAACGCGGGCGCGCAATCTTGGGCCCCTTGCGCTTGCCAGAGAGGCTGCTGAACCAGTTCACCAAGGCCTTGTGCAGATCGTCGGACAGTGTCAGCAGCGCGTGCGCCGGCATGTCGGAGATCCATTCGGCCCCCTCCATCTTCTTCATGCCGACGATGAGGGCGTGAATCTCGGCCTTGCTGGGCCAACGGCCGTTGATATCGCGCGCAGTGAACACACATCCCAGTGCTGCGTTCCAGACGTAGCGCAGCCCGCCCTGCCAGCGTCGCAGGCATGATGCCTGCTGCTGGTTCGGGTACAGGCGCAGCACGGCAGCGCGGGTGATCTTGGCCCCGCTCATGCGGTCAAGGCCCTCCAGCTCAGGGGGCGGGCGAGCATTGATCCGAGGACTGCATCGAATCGCTCCATCCGGCGCATGTTCCAGCGGACGGCCAGCTCCCGCAGATACCTGTCTGCGTGCTTGATGCTGAACCATTGCCACACGCCAGCGATGGCGCGTTTGATGGTGGCGTTGAAGCTCTCAACGCTGTTGGTGTGTGCACAGGCGACGGCCATCGGATCGCGCCTAGACCACTCGCCCTTCCTGTGGTTCACGCGCAAATGTGCTGGAAAACGATTGCCGATCCAGCGATAGGCTGGCAGCTCGTCGGTGACGAGGACCGCGTCTCGGTTCAGCCAGTCAAACACCGCGCCCGCAATGGTTCGCTCGCTGTGAGTGCGGCCCCTGCGAGCTTTGGCTTTGCCGTCGCGCTCAACGGCAGTGACCGCCATCATTTTTCGGGAGCCACCGCGCCCTTTGGGTTGATCGTCGTCGCTGTCGTGCTTGCTCTTCGCATCGCGGCCGCGCTTACCCCCGATGTAGGTCTCATCGACTTCCACGATGCCCTTGAGAGTGGAATCATCGTCGGCGAGAAGCTGGCGAATGCGATGACACAGGAACCAGGCGGTTTTATAGGAGATGCCGAGCTGTCGGCTGATGACCATTGCCGACACGCCTTTGCTCGAGGTGGCGATCAGGTAGATCGCCATGAACCAGGTCGGCAGCGGCAAATGCGTGCGCTCCATGGGCGTGCCAGCTGTCACGCTGAACTGCTTTTGGCAGGCCCGGCATGCCCAGGTACGCGGTTGAGCCGTCTTCCAAGCGTCTGAAATGGACCCGCATTTGTCGCAGACGGGACCATGGGGCCAGCGCGAGCGTGAGAGGTACTCGACGCACTGCCCCTCTGTGCCGAAAGTGTCTGTGAACTGTTTTAGGTCCATGCTCGACTTATACCCCCAAGCTTGTCTAAAGTAAATAGACCCGGTCGGACATACCGCACTGTATTGCACCGGCATGGGCGTTCGGGCACGATCCAGGCGTCCACAACGCACAAACACCTCAAGGCGCTCACCATGGGTATCTGGCTCGAACTCGGCATCTTTCTGGTCATCTTGGCGTTTGGTGTCTGGCAGTTGATCGACGTGAAGAAGGCGATCCGCCAACGCAAACAGAGCCAGGCCTTCGAGAAGGCCTCCGCGCCTGACACCGATGTGGCACCCGGTGAGCGCCGGGCATGACCTCTGCCCGACCTGTTCCACCCGCACCCTCAAACACCGCTGAACTCATGGCCGGGGACCAGTCACGCATCATTGAAATGGCCTGGGCCGACGAGATCCTGTTTGAGGCCATCCGCTTCCAGTTCGGGCTTGATGAATCCGCTTCAACGTGACCACCGAACCCCAAGTCACCGAAGCCGAACTGGTCCACCGCATCTGGACCGAGCTGCAGCGTGCCACCGTGGACCGCCACCACGAGTGGCGAACACCGGTGCTGGCCACAACCGGGCTGGACGGCCTGCCCCAGGCGCGCACCGTGGTGCTGCGTGCTGCCGATGCCACGGCTTCACAACTCAGTTTTTTCACCGATCACCGCAGTCTCAAGGTGGTCGAGCTGCAGGCGGTGCCAGCGGCCGCCTTCGTGTTCTGGAGCAAACGCCTGAACTGGCAATTGCGTGTGCGCGTCGCCACGCAG
>LNFM01011285.1_pt1 | contig 14661 bp, 15 predicted proteins | sample 596031 | NCBI WGS metagenome assembly LNFM01 (sample SAMN04254537, study PRJNA301005) | activated carbon metagenome | isolation source: dual media filters at the Ann Arbor, Michigan drinking water treatment plant | place: USA: Ann Arbor
TATCGCGCATCATCCGTTTGGACCCGCCGCATGAGCCTCACGACTCCGCCGATCGACCCTGCCGACCGCCGGCCGCTGCTGCTGGTGATGCCGGGCAACATCGGTGGATCGGTCGAGCATTTCTATCATTTCATGTTCGGGTACCTGTTGCCCTTCCTGGAGCATTGCCACGGCCTGCGCGGGTCGCATCGGTTTGCGATGCGCGATTGCGGTCCGATGAACCGGCTGTTCAAGGACCTTGGCGGCTTTCACATCGCGACCAGGCCGGTGCATCGGATGCTGGAGGCGATGGTGGGGGTCTCGCCGGCCTCGAGCGGCATCGCGCGCATTGTCATCCCCGGCTTCGATGCGCCTGGCGCCTATAGCGCCGAGCGGTTTCGCCGCATCCGGCGCATCGTCGCGCGGCTGTATGGCGCGCAGATCGACGGTTTCGCGGCGGCGCACCCCAAGGCGGCGTCCGACAGGCTGGTGCTGGTGATCGACCGCGCGCCGCCGCCGCCCGAGCACCTGGCGGAGGACACCGAGGTGAAGTCCGGCGGGTCGGCGCGGCGCAGCGTGCCGAACATGGCCGAGGTGTTCGACGCCATCGCCGCGCGGCACGACGCGATGCTGGTGCGGCTGGAGGAATGCTCGCTGTTCGAACAGGTTTTCCTGTTCTCGCGCGCCTGGCGGGTGGTGGCGCAGCATGGCGCGGCGCTGTCGCACCTGGTCTGGGCGCGCCCGGATGCCGGGCTGGTCGAGATCATGCCGAACCCGAAGGAGGTTCCCGACGACCGCTTGTGGCAGGCGGCCTATTTCGCCGCGCTATGCCGGTCGATGGAGATCGGGCGGGAGGTGGTCAAGCAGGGACCGCCCCATGCGCCGGTCGACCCCGCTTCGGTGCTGCGGGCGCTGGAGGCGCTGGGCTGAGGCGCGTCAGCCAGTGGCCGAGGGTGCGGGTGAACCGGGGGTGACCGGCGCGCTTGCGCGCCCATACAGCGCCATGGCGCGGCGTTCGAAGGCGCGCACCATCAGGCGTACCGCCTCGTTGAACACCACGCCGATCGCCATCTGCAGGATGCGCGACTTGAATTCGAAATCGACGAAGAAATCGACCTCGGTGCCGGCGGGAACGGGTTTGAAGCGCCAATGGTTGTTCAGGTAGCGGAAGGGGCCGGTCTCGTAGGTGACGTGGATGTGGTCGGGGCGTTCGAGTGTCACGCGCGAACGGAAGGTCTCGCGGAACATCTTGAAGCCGATGGTGAGGTCGGCGAGGAGTTCGGTGTCGGTGCGCGACAGGATGCGTGCGCCCACGCACCAGGGCAGGAATTCCGGGTAGCGGCGGACATCGGCGACCATGTCGAAGATCTGCTCGGGCGCGTGGCGCAGGATGCGCTTTTCGGCGTGGGTCGGCATGTCAGGCGCGCGGTGTCAGGCGGGCGGCGCGGGCGTCGCGCAGCGCTTCAAAGTCGCGGTCCGCATGGTAGCTGCTGCGCGTGAGCGGCGTGGCCGAGACCAGCAGGAAGCCCCTGCCCCGGGCGGATTTCGCGTAGTCGTCGAATTCATCGGGCGTGACGAAGCGGTCCACCGCGGCGTGCTTCACCGTGGGCTGGAGGTATTGGCCGATGGTCAGGAAATCGACGTCGGCGGAGCGCAAATCATCCATCACCTGCAGCACCTCGATGCGTTCCTCGCCCAGGCCCACCATGATGCCGGATTTGGTGAAGATGGATGGGTCGAGCTGCTTCACGCGATCCAGCAGGCGCAGCGAATGGAAGTAGCGCGCGCCGGGGCGGATGGTCGGGTATAGGCCCGGGACCGTTTCCAGATTGTGGTTGAACACGTCGGGGCGCGCTTGCACGACCACCTCGAGCGCGCCGTCCTTGCGGAGGAAGTCGGGTGTCAGGATCTCGATGGTGGTGGCGGGCGCGGCGTCGCGGATGGCGCGGATGGTCTGCGCGAAATGCTGCGCGCCGCCATCCTTCAGGTCGTCGCGATCCACCGAGGTGATGACGACATGGCGCAGGCCGAGTGTCGCCACCGCCTCGCCGACGCGGCGGGGTTCGTCGGCATCGAGCGCATTCGGCAGGCCGGTGGTGATGTTGCAGAAGGCGCAGGCGCGCGTGCAGATCCCGCCCATGATCATCATGGTGGCATGGCGCTGCGACCAACATTCGCCGATGTTGGGGCAGGCCGCTTCCTCGCAGACCGTGACCAGCTTCTTCTCGCGCATCAGCGCCCGGGTCTCGTGATAGACCGGGTGGGTGGGCGCCTTCACCCGGATCCAGTCGGGCTTGCGCTGGATGGGGTTGTCGGGACGGTTCGCCTTCTCCGGGTGCCGCGCGGCACCGGTGCGCGCGGCGGGGTCCTTCGCGCGATGGTCGATTTCGATGCGGGCCATGATGCGTCTTATATAGCGCGGGGCGCGTCGAACACAGCCCCGGGTCGGCGTGCGGATGCGCCTGCCTGCCGCGCGGGGTCGGGGCGCGGCCGCACCCTTGGGGCGACGGCCGCGCCCCGAGAACAGGATGCTGTCGCCCGAAACGGTCTGGTTCGCGCGGACCATCCGGTAGTTCACGCCATTATGGGCGACCGTGACCTCGGGCGACGACCAGGTGCGCCCATTGCCGGATTCGGCGAAGAAGAACAGCGGGGCGCCGGTGATGTGCATGATGTTGTCGCCACGCTCCGTCAGCCGCGTCTGGGTGTTCGGCCGGATCGTGTAGAAGCCGGTGGTGGTGTAGTAGCGCCGGTCCTCCGCGTGCCGCACCAGGAGGCGGACCTGCGTTCCGCAATTGTTGCGAAAAACCAGGCTGCGGAGCTGCGGCTGCTGCGCGTCCGCCACGGGAGGCGCGACAACGAGCAGCCCGCCGAGCACAAGGGCGGCCGCCAGCAGGCGCCGAGTCAGCACGAACATGGAGTCTCTCCGGGATCTTGGATGCGGAATGCCATCCCGCTCCAGGACCGATCAGCCGCCGGCATCATTATTGAGCCGCGGCGCACCGCCAAGGATATGAACAGCGTCTAAATATGGATCACTCGACCGTAGGCGTCGAGCACGGATTCGTGCATCGCCTCGCTGACCGTGGGGTGCGGGAAGACGGTGTGCATCAGTTCGGCCTCGGTGGTCTCGAGGGTGCGGGCGATGGTGTAGCCCTGGATCAGTTCGGTGACCTCGGGGCCGACCATGTGGGCGCCGAGCAGCGCGCCGGTCTTGGCGTCGAAGACGGTCTTCACGAAGCCCTCGGGCTCGCCCATGGCGATGGCCTTGCCGTTGCCGATGAAGGGGAAGCGGCCGACCTTGACCTCGTGGCCCTTGGCCTTGGCGGCGGCTTCGGTCAGGCCCACGGAGGCGACCTGCGGGCGGCAATAGGTGCAGCCGGGGATGTTGAGCACGTCCATCGCATGCGGGTGCATGCCCGCGATGGCCTCGACCGTGATGATGCCCTCGTGCGACGCCTTGTGGGCCAGCCAGGGCGGGCCGGTGAGGTCGCCGATGACGTAGATGCCGGGCTCCCCGGTGCGGCCCATGGGGTCGGTGACGACATGGGTGCGGTCCACCTGGACCTTGGTGCCCTCGAGGCCGAGGTCTTCCACATTGCCGACGATGCCGACGGCGCTGATCAGGCGGTCGGCCTTGATCTCGGTGACCTTGCCGGCGACTTCGACGATGGCGGCGACGGAATCGCCTTCCTTCCGCACGCCCTGCACCTTGGCACCCGTGATGACCTTCATCTTCTGCTTCTCGAAGGCCTTGTGGACGAAGGCCGAGACCTCGGCGTCCTCGACCGGCAGGATGCGGTCCATGGCTTCGATCAGCGTCACCTCGGACCCCATGTTGAGGTAGAAGGACGCGAATTCGGACCCGATGGCGCCCGAGCCGATGACGATGAGGCGCTTGGGCAGCGCGGGGGCGACCATCGCCTCGCGATAGGACCAGATGAGCTTGCCGTCGGGTTCCATGCCCGGCAGGACGCGGGCACGCGCGCCGGTGGCGAGGATGATGTGCTTGGCCGCCAGGTCGGCGACCGGCTTGCCGTCCTTGGTGACCGCCAGCTTGCCGGGGCCGGCCAGCTTCGCGTGGCCGTCGAAGACCGTGACCTTGTTCTTCTTCAGCAGGTGCTTCACGCCGCCGGAGAGCTGGCTTGCCACGCCGCGGGAACGCTTCACAACCTTGGCGAAGTCGAAGCGCGGGTTGTCGGCGGCGAAGCCATAGGCATCGAGCGTATGCAGTAGGTGGTTGATCTCGGACGCACGCAGCAGCGCCTTGGTCGGGATACAGCCCCAGTTCAGGCAGATGCCGCCGAGGTTCTCGCGCTCGACCAGCGCGACCTTCATCTTGAGCTGCGAGGCACGGATGGCGGCGACGTAGCCGCCGGGGCCGCCGCCGACGACGATGAGGTCAAAGGTTTCGGCCATCACGCGGCCTCCTGCGCCAGGGTTGCGAGCGCGTCGCCGGCCAGGCGCCGCGTGATCCATTCCTTGAGAGTGTCCGCGCCCATCGCGTCATAGGTCGCGATGGCCGGCGTGTTCCAATCCAGCACGTTCCAGGCGAGCCGCCGGCCGCCCTCGGCCAGCGTGTCCTTGGCAAGGCGGGCGAACAGCGCCTTGGCGATACCGCGCCGGCGGAAGGCCGGTTCCACCCAGAGGTCCTCGAGCCAGCGGCCATGGCGCGCGAGGAAGGTGGAGAAGGTCCAGTGGTACAGCGCCATGCCGGCGGGTTCGCCGTCGATCTCCGCCACCAGGCAGCCCGCGCGCTGCGGCGTGCCGAAGATGGCGGCGTGGAAATCGGCGTCAGTGCCGCGCGCTTCGTGGGCGAGCTTTTCGTATTCGGCCAACGCGCGCACGAAACGCGCGATGGTCGGGATGTCGGCGGGTGTCGCCTCGCGAAGCGTTACCGAATTCACAGCAGCAGGCTCAGCGGATCCTCGATGGTGCGCTTCAGCGCCTGCATGAATTCCGCCGCCAGCGCGCCGTCGATGACGCGGTGGTCCACCGACAGCGTGCAGGTCATCACGGTCGCGATCGCGAGCGCGCCATCCTTCACCACCGGCTTCTGCAGCCCGGCCGAGACCGCCAGGATGCCGGCCTGCGGCGGGTTGATGATCGCGCTGAAATCGCTGACCCCATACATCCCCATGTTGGAGATGGAGAAGCCGCCGCCCTGGAATTCCTCCGGCTTCAGCTTGCCGGATTTCGCACGCGCGGCGAGGTCCTTCATCTCCGCGCTGATCGTCGCCAGGCCCTTCGTGTCGGCGTGGCGCACGATGGGCGTGATCAGCCCCTCGGGGATGCTGACGGCGACCGAGATATCGACATCGTGGTACTGGATGATCGCATCCTCGGTCCAGGACGCGTTGCAGGCCGGGAAGCGGCGCAGCGTCGCGGCCGTGGCCTTGATGACCAGGTCGTTGACCGACAGCTTGTACGCACCCGGCCCATCCTTGGGCGAACGCGCGTTGAGGTCGGCGCGCAGCTTCAGCAGCGCGTCGATCTCGATATCCATCGTCACGTAGAAATGCGGGATGGTCGCCTTGGATTCCGACAGACGGCGGGCGATCACCTTCCGCATCGTGCTGTTCGGCACCGCGGTATGCGGCGCGGTGGTCGAGAACGGCGTCGCGGCCGGCTTCGGCGCGGGTGCGGCAGCGGGTGCGGCAACAGCGCCCGGCGCGGCGGCAGGCCCGCGCGACAGCGCTGCCTCGATATCCGCCTTCACGATGCGGCCATTCGGCCCGGAGCCCTTCACGCCCGCGAGGTCCACCCCAGCCTGCTGCGCCATGCGGCGCGCCAGCGGCGAGGCGAACACGCGATCCCCACCCGAAGGCGGGATCGGCTGCGGGTTCAGCGCGGCAGGCGCGGCAGCGGCGGGCGCCGGTGCCGCCGCGGGTGCAGCCGCAGCCGGCGCCGGCGCCGCGGCCGGCGCGCCCGAGGGCACTGCCTCCCCGGCATCCACCAGCACCGCGATCACGTCGTTCACCTTCACGCCCTGCGTGCCGTCCGGCACGACGATCTTGCCGAGGATGCCCTCATCCACGGCCTCCACTTCCATCGTCGCCTTGTCGGTCTCGATCTCGGCGATCACGTCGCCGGCCTTCACGCGCTCGCCTTCCTTCTTCAGCCAGCGCGCGAGGTTGCCCTCCGTCATGGTGGGGGAGAGCGCCGGCATCAGGATGTTCGTGGCCATCGTCTCAGCCCCTCACTTGTAGGTCACGCGCTTCGCGGCATCGACCACCTGTTCCAGGCGGGGCAGCGCGAGCTTCTCGAGGTTCGCAGCATAGGGCATCGGGATATCGAGCCCATGCACGCGCACCGGCGGCGCATCCAGGTGGTCGAAGCAGACCTCCATCATCTGCATCGCCACCTCGGCGCCGATGCCGGCGAAGGGCCAGCCTTCCTCCAGCGTCACCAGGCGGTTGGTCTTGCGGACGGAATTCGCGATGGTCTCGGTGTCCAGCGGGCGCAGCGAGCGCAGGTTGATGACCTCCGCGCTGATGCCCTGTTCGGCCAGCTTCTCCGCCGCCTGCATCGCCATGCCGACCATGATCGAGAAGGCCACGATGGTCACGTCGGTGCCGGCGCGCTCGATCTTCGCCTTGCCGATGGGCAGGATGAAGTTCTCGTCCGTCGGGCAGTCGAAGGACTGGCCGTACAGGATCTCGTTCTCCAGGAAGATGACCGGGTTCGGGTCGCGGATGGCCGCGCGCAGCAGGCCCTTCGCATCGGCCGCGCTCCACGGCGCGACCACCTTCAACCCCGGGCAATGCGCGTACCACGACGCGTAGCACTGCGAATGCTGCGCGGCCACGCGCGATGCCGCGCCATTCGCCCCACGGAACACGATCGGGCAGCCCAGCTGCCCGCCCGACATGTACAGCGTCTTGGACGCCGAATTGATGATCTGGTCGATCGCCTGCATCGAGAAATTGAAGGTCATGAACTCGACGATGGGCTTCAGGCCGGTGAAGGCCGCGCCCACCGCCATGCCGGTGAAGCCGTGCTCGGTGATGGGCATGTCCATCACGCGCTTGGGGCCAAATTCGTCCAGCAGGCCCTGGCTGATCTTGTAGGCGCCCTGGTACTGGCCGACCTCCTCGCCGATCAGGAAGACGTCCTTGTCGGCGCGCATCTCGGCGGCCATGGCGTCGCGCAGCGCCTCGCGCACCGTGATGGACTTCACCGGACCCCAGTCGCGCTCGGGCTGCACCTCGGGGGTGCGCGGCGCGGCGGGCACGGTGGCATCGTGGCGCTGCGCGGTGCCGGCATCGGCGATCATCTTCTCGTTCTCGCGCTCGTTCTTGTTGGTGATGCCGTGCATGGTCTGCGCGGCCGCACCGCCCGCGCCGCCGTCGAGTTCGGCGATCGGGCTGTTCACCTGCACGCCCTCGGTGCCCTCGGGCACGACGATGGAGGTGATGGTGCCCTCATCGACGGCCTCGACTTCCATGGTGGCCTTGTCGGTCTCGATCTCGGCGATGACGTCGCCGGACTTGACCTTGTCGCCTTCCTTCTTGAGCCAGCGCGCCAGCTTGCCCTCGGTCATGGTGGGCGAGAGTGCGGGCATCAGGATCACGGCGCCCATGTCACTTCGCCTCCAACAGAATGTCGGTCCAGAGTTCGGATTCCGGCGGCTCGGGCGATTGCTGCGCGAAATCGGCGCTGTCCTGCACGATCGCCTTCACCTCGTCGTCGATCACCTTCAGCTCGGCCTCGGTCACCGAGAACTGGTCGACCAGCAGCTTGCGCGCAGTCTCGATGCAGTCGGACTGCTCGCGCATCTTCTGCACTTCCTCGCGCGTGCGGTACTTCGCGGGGTCGGACATGGAATGGCCGCGGTAGCGGTAGGTCTTCATCTCCAGCAGGTACGGCCCCTTGCCGGCGCGGCAATGCGCCACCGCGCGCTCGCCGGCCTCGCGCACCGCGATCACGTCCATGCCGTTCACCTGCTCGCCCGGGATGCCCCAGGCCGCGCCGTTCTGCGACAGGTCGCGCGACGCGCTGGCGCGCTCCACGGACGTGCCCATGCCGTACTTGTTGTTCTCGATGACGAAGATGCAGGGCAGCTTGAACAGCGCCGCCAGGTTGAGGCTCTCGAAGACCTGCCCCTGGTTCGACGCACCCTCGCCGAAATACGTCACGGCGACGTGGTCGCTCTCGCGATACCAGTTCGAGAACGCCAGGCCCGCACCCAGCGACACCTGCGCGCCGACGATGCCGTGCCCGCCGTAGAAGCCCTTCTCGCGCGAGAACATGTGCATGCTCCCGCCCTTCCCCTTGGAATAGCCGCCGATGCGCCCGGTCAGTTCCGCCATCACGCCGCGCGCCTCCATGCCGGTCGCCAGCATGTGCCCGTGGTCGCGATAGGATGTGATGACCTGGTCGCCCGGCTTCAGCGCCATCTGCATGCCGACCACGACGGCTTCCTGCCCGATGTAGAGGTGGCAGAAGCCGCCGATCAGTCCCATGCCATAGAGCTGCCCGGCCTTTTCCTCGAAGCGGCGGATCAGCAGCATGTCGCGATAGGCGCGCAGCATGTCGTCCCGGCCGATCGCAGGTTCCTTCCCGCGCCCCCGGCGCTTGGGGCTGGTCTCGGCGGCCTGGGCCATGGCGTTCACTCCCTCGGATCGGCGCTCACTGCCGTCGAATTAGGCGCCGAATGGCGGTTCGTGCAAGCGCCTGCCGCAAAAAATCGTTCTTTCGCAATGCAATAAGGCTCTTAACTGAAATATGGTTAAGTCTCTGAATCTGCGCGCCTGCATCGCCGATCAGCGCCCAGGGCACCCGCGGAGCGTGCCGTCCGCGCCGGATCGGTGCACGGGCTGACGGTGGCAGGCGTGCGTGATCCGCGCCGCGCACCCGCATCGGCATCACGCCGAAAGCGTGCCGCCGGCACAATCTGTCCCAAGCGCGTGCCGCCGGCACGACGCACCGTACGATCCGCGAATCACCCGACCAGCGATCGATGACGGTGCCCGGTTGCATGATGCCCGGTGCATGTGCCGCGGCGCGCACGGGCACTGCATTGCGCCACGTCACAGCCGGTCAGTACAGCCGCCGATCCTGCGGATAGGGCACCACGATCTCGTCGCGCCCGGCCATGTTCAGCAGCGCGCGCGCCCGTTCATCCAGCTGGTCGCGGTCGAGCCGGTCGCTCCGTAGCCCGGTCACGCGGCGTTCGATGGCGTCGCGATCCGCCTCCGCACGCGCCAGTTCCGTGCGCGCCGCGGCGATGTCGGCGATGCGGTGCTCGCGCGCGATCAGCCCGCGCTCGCCATGCGCGGCGTGCCAGACGAAATAGCCCGAGACCGCCAGGAACACGACCGGCAGCGCCAGGGCGTTGAAGATGCGCTTGATGAACCGCAACAGGGGCATCCAGGACGAAGCGATGCGGGAGTCTAAGCGCGCGAACGACTCGGTGTCACCCGCTTCGTCCACGAAATCGCGCAGGTCCTGTCGATTTTTCGCCCCGGCGCGGCAACCGGGACTCGCAGACCCTCAGCGATGACGCGAAGCTGAACGGAATGTCACCGTCGCAGCACGCTCCGCCCCGCATAGCGCGCCGCCGGCCCCAGCCCCTGCTCGATGCGGATCAGCTGGTTGTACTTGGCCAGCCGGTCAGACCGTGACAGCGACCCGGTCTTGATCTGCCCGCAATTGGTGGCCACCGCGAGGTCGGCGATGGTCGCATCCTCGCTCTCGCCCGACCGGTGCGACATCACTGCGCGATAGGCGGCGCGGTGCGCGGTCTCGACCGCCTCCAGCGTCTCGGTCAGCGTGCCGATCTGGTTGACCTTGACCAGGATGGCATTGGCGGTGCCGCGCTCGATGCCCAGGCGCAGGCGCTCGGGGTTGGTGACGAACAGATCGTCGCCGACCAGCTGCACCTTCGCCCCGATCCGGTCGGTCAGGGCCTTCCAGCCTGCCCAGTCATCCTCGGACATGCCGTCCTCGATGGACACGATCGGCCACTTCGCACACAGCGCGGACAGGTAGTCCACCATGCCGCCTGCATCGAGCGTCTTGCCCTCGCCATCCAGCTTGTAGGTGCCGTCGTGGAAGAACTCGGTCGCGGCGCAATCCAGCGCGAAGACCACGTCCTCGCCCACGCGATGCCCGGCCGCCTCGCAGGCCTTGGCGATGAAGCCCAGCGCCTCGTCGGCGGAACCGATGTTGGGCGCGAAGCCGCCCTCGTCGCCGACATTGGTGGAATGCCCGGCATCGTGCAGCGCCTTCTTCAGCGCCATGAACACCTCGGAGCCCACGCGCACGGCGTCCGCCATGGTGCCGGCACCGACCGGCATGATCATGAATTCCTGGATGTCGATCGGGTTGTCGGCGTGCTTGCCGCCATTGATGATGTTCATCTGCGGCACCGGCAGGGTGCGGGCGAAGACGCCGCCGACATAGCGGTACAGCGGCACGTCCAGGTTCACCGCGGCGGCCTTGGCCACCGCCAGCGACACCGCCAGCATCGCGTTCGCGCCGAGCCGCGCCTTGTTCGGCGTGCCGTCCAGTTCGATCAGCACCTCGTCGATCTTGACCTGCTCCTCGGCATCCATGCCGGACAGCGCGTCAAATATCTCGCCCTCGACATGGCCGACCGCCTTGAGCACGCCCTTGCCGCCATAGCGCTTCTTGTCGCCGTCGCGCAGTTCGACCGCCTCATGCGCGCCGGTCGAGGCCCCCGAGGGCACGATGGCGTGGCCGCGCGCGCCGGTGTCGAGCACCACCTCGGCCTCGATGGTCGGGTTGCCGCGGGAATCCAGGACCTCGCGGGCGATGATGTCGGCAATGGCGGACATGCGGGAACTCCAGGGGATGCGTTGGCCGCGTGGCTACACGTTCGCGCGCGGCGGGGGAAGGTGCGCGCGCTCAGCGCGCCTGGCCCAGCATCACCCGGAACCGCGCGACGGCGGCCTCGAACTGCGACAGCCCGGCCACGTCGCCGGCGCCGGCCGCGGCATGGGCGGGCGGCAGCGCGCCGAGCAGCCCGACCACCTCGCCGGCGGGCAGGTCGAAGCCGTCGGCGGCGAGCGCCGCCTGCACGCGGTTCCACAGCGCCATGCGCTCGGCCGGGCCGAGGCGCTGGCCGCTGGCGAGCAAGCTGCGCTGCGCCGCGCGCCAGGCCTCGTGGCGCGCCGCCAGCACGCCGCGCAAGCCGCTGCGCGCATCCTCGCCCATCACGCCGCGCAGCAGCGCCAGCCCGGCGACCAGCGCCCCCTGGCGCGACGCCGCGAAGCCCGCCGCATCGACCCCCGCGGGCACCGGGGCGGCCAGCGCGCGGAAGCCGTCCAGCCCGCGCCGGCGCTGTGCGTCGGACGGCCAGCGCCCGGGCACGCCGCGCAGGCGATCCAGCGCGGCGTCCAACCGCGCCAGGGCGGCCGCGGCTTGTGCATCGCCGCCGGCCGCGACACCCCCGGCCAGCGCGGCCAGGCGCTGCGCGTCGATCACCACCAGGTCCATCCCCGGGTCCAGCACCGCGCCGGCCATGGGCGTGACGGGCGGCGGCAGGGCGCGCGGCAGCGTCGCCGCGGCGGCGTAGCGCAGGGAGGCCGCCTGATCGACCTCGATCCGCTCGCGCGCCGCCAGGTGGTCGATTATCTGGCCGATGGCGCGGTCGGCCTCGGTGGCCAGCGCGGCGTAGCGCCCGGCCGGCGTTGGCGCAAACGGCGCGACACCGGCGCAGCCGACCATGGGCAGCAGAACGAGACCGGCAAAGACACGGCGGCGCATGGGGCGATGGACTCCGGCGGAGGTATCCAGTGTCCCGATTCCGCCGCCCGCTGCAATCGAACACCGGGTCACGAAGGCTTCAGCCGCGGCGGCGCGACTGGCGCAGGTCCCGTTGCAGGTCGATCCGCAGGCCCAGCCGGTCGCAGGGCGCGAGCAGGCTGGGCGGCAGGCCGCTGGCGACCGGCATGCGGGCCGTGCGCGGGCGCGAATGGCCGGCGAGCAGCACATCGACCCCGGCCGCCCCGCGGTTGCGGATCACCGCTCCCCATTCGCCTGCCAGGGCGGTGACCGGGTCGCCGGGCTCGTCGCGCAGCAGCTGCACCAGGTCGCCCGCTTCATAGACCGGCACCGCCGTGCCGTCGGCCAGGTAGGTGATCCGCATGCTGCCCCCGGATGCGACACCGCAGGATGGCCGGTCCGGGTGAAGGAAGGCTTGCGCGCCAGGGCCGTTTCCCGCCGCCGGCGCCTATCCGCCATCGCCCGGCCGGCGCGCCGCCCAGAACAGCCAGGCGATCCAGCCGAAGGCCGCGACGAACAGCGCATGCGCGCCCAGCACCACCAGCAGCGTCTCGGGATGCCAGCCCGCCAGGCGCAGCGCACCGAGCCCCGCCGGCACCGACCACCACAGCACCGCCAGCATCAGCACGACGATGACCAGCGCCGGCACCGGGCGGCGCGGCGCGGGGGGCAGGCCGGGTGGGCGGCGCAGCAGCGACATGGGGCGCTAGGCCATCGACCACCCAAACGCACTGGCTTGGGCCGGCAAGGATGCTTGCAAGGACAACCGGTCGGCGTGCATGGCATGCGCCCTTGCGAATGGCATGTGATCTAGTCGCAGCCACCGTCATCGGACGTGTCGCCCGAACCGCTGGCCACCCCGCCACCCCGCGCGACCCCCAGGACGCAGAGCATGCCCGCGCCGACCAGCGCAAGCCCCGGCAAGGTCTGCCCGCCGAACAGCACCAACGCGACCCCGGCGGCCACGAGCGCGACGCTGACGCCAAGCGTGAGGGTCCGTGCGATCGTGCCCGAAGTTTCCATGCGCCAGCCTCGCCCACGCCGGCGCGACGCGCAAGCGCGCCCGATCAGCCCGCCTTGGCGAGCGCGTCGAAGGCCTTGAGCCGGGCGATCAGCGCCGGCATCTCGCGCAGCGGGATCATGTTCGGCCCGTCCGAGGGCGCATGGTCGGGGTCGGGATGGGTCTCGATGAACACGGCAGCGACGCCCACGGCCACGGCGGCGCGCGCCAGCACCGGGGCGAATTCGCGCTGCCCGCCCGAGGACGTGCCCTGCCCGCCCGGCTGCTGCACGGCGTGCGTCGCGTCCATCACCACCGGATAGCCCGTGGCCGCCATGATCGGCAGGGATCGCATGTCGGCCACCAGCGTATTGTAGCCGAAGGAGGCACCGCGTTCGCACAGCAGGATGTTCTCGTTGCCGGTGCTGGCGATCTTGGCGGCGACGTTCTTCATGTCCCAAGGGGCGAGGAACTGGCCCTTCTTCACGTTGATGGCGCGGCCGGTCTCGCCGGCGGCCACCAGCAGGTCGGTCTGGCGGGACAGGAAGGCGGGGATCTGCAGGACGTCGACGGCTTCCGCCACCGGGGCGCATTGCTCGGCGGCATGGACGTCGGTGAGGACGGGCAGGCCGGTGCGTTCACGGACCTCCGCCAGGATCGACAGGCCCTCGGCCATGCCGATACCGCGGGCAGCGTTCACACTGGTCCGGTTCGCCTTGTCGTAGGAGGATTTGTAGATCATCGGCACGCCGGCGGCCGTCGCGATCTCCTTCAACGCGGCGGCCATCTCCAGCGCATGGGCGCGGGATTCGATCTGACAGGGGCCGCACAGGAAGACCAGCGGGAGGTCGTTGCCGACCGTGACCGGACCGATGGAAACCTGGCGCATCACACCAACCTCGCCTGCTTCACCGCAGCCCCCACGAACCCCGCGAACAGCGGGTGCGGCTCGAACGGCTTGGATTTCAGTTCCGGGTGATACTGCACCCCGATGAACCACGGATGGTCGGGATACTCCACGATCTCCGGCAGCACGCCGTCCGGCGACATGCCCGAGAACCGCAGCCCCGCCGCCTCCAGCCGGTCCTTGTAGGCCACGTTCACCTCGTAGCGGTGGCGGTGGCGCTCCTGGATGCTGGCGGCGCCGGCATAGACCTCGCGCACCAGCGACCCCTCGGCCAGCGCCGCCGGATAGGCGCCCAGGCGCATGGTGCCGCCTAGGTCGCCGCGGGCGTCGCGCTTCTCGACCTCGTTGCCGCGCTGCCATTCGGTCAGCAGCCCGACCACGGGCTCGGCGCAGGCACCGAATTCGGTGGAGGACGCGCCCTTCATGTCGAGCAGGTTCCGCGCCGCCTCGATCACCGCCATCTGCATGCCGAAGCAGATGCCGAAGAACGGGATGCGGCGTTCGCGGGCGAAGCGCACCGCCTCGATCTTGCCTTCGGACCCGCGCTCGCCGAAGCCGCCGGGGACCAGGATGCCGTTGACCTTCTCGAGCCGTGCCACCGCCTCGCTGTCATTCTCGAAGATCTGGCTGTCGACCCAGTCGAGGTTGACCTTCACGTTGTGCGCGATGCCGCCATGGGCCAGCGCCTCGGACAGTGACTTATAGGCATCCAGCAGGTTGGTGTACTTGCCCACCACCGCGATCGTCACCTCGCCCTCGGGCTGCTTGACCGACTGCACGATGCGTTCCCAGCGCGCCATGTTCGGCTCGCCATAGGCGGACATGCCGAACAGCCGCAGCACCTCCTGGTCCAGCCCCTCGCGGTGATACATCAGCGGCACCTCGTAGATGGTGCCGGCATCGAGCGCGGGGATGACGCTTTCGGGGCGGACATTGCAGAACAGCGCGATCTTGCGGCGTTCGTTCTCCGGGATCGGCCGGTCGGACCGGCACAGCAGGATCTGCGGCTGGATGCCCAGGCCGA
>LNFM01018780.1_pt1 | contig 14658 bp, 15 predicted proteins | sample 596031 | NCBI WGS metagenome assembly LNFM01 (sample SAMN04254537, study PRJNA301005) | activated carbon metagenome | isolation source: dual media filters at the Ann Arbor, Michigan drinking water treatment plant | place: USA: Ann Arbor
CGGTCATGGGTGCCTCGCTACATTGAACCTGTACCTCGTACCACATTGATTCAGCCGAACAGTGTGATTTGTTCTTGAAGGAGACCCTCCATGATTCGCAAGCTCAGCATTCTCGCCCTCTCCCTGGCCGCACTGGCACCGGCCTTCGCAATGGACGCCGCAAGGTCCGAGGCCAAGCAGGTCATCGCACTGCAGAACGGTGAGACGCTCTACATCTTCAAAGACGGCCTGATGGCGAAGGAAAGCAAGTTCGGAAACGTGAGCCACCTCGGCAAGGGTGAAGTCGTTCAGACCGCTGACGGTAAAAGCATCACGACAATGGGCAACGAAGTCGCCCGTTTGTATGTCCTGCTGAACAAGGGACACGGGAACTGACCTTCCGCCAGTTTCTACAGTCGGAGACGATCGAAAGGTCTCTGACCACACAGCCCCCCCGCCGTGATTGGCGCGAGGGCTGTTTTGTGAGTCAGCGAGCTGGACACAAGTTGCACTGCAACCCCTTCGTCTGAGCAAAACCCCACGCAATGGCTGCGGCCTGTGACCGCAGAACAAACCGGTCAAATGAAAGTGGCCGACATTCGCAGAACCGACGCTTCATGGCTTGCCACGCTGCAAGCGCAGCGCATTGCCAATCACCGAGGCCGAGCTCAGGCTCATGGCCAGCGCCGCGATCATGGGCGAGAGCAACCAGCCGGTGAACGGATACAGCAGGCCGGCGGCCAGCGGGATGCCCAGCGCGTTGTACAAAAAGGCGAACACCAGGTTCTGCTTCATGTTGTCCACAGTCGCTTCGGACAACGCGCGCGCAACCGCAATCCTTCATCGCCACGTCGGTCCCGGTACCCATGGCCACACCCACATCGGCCTTGGCCAGTGCCGGGGCATCGTTGATACCGTCACCCGCCATCGCAACCACACGGCCCTCAAGCTGCAGCTTCTCCACCAGTTTGAGTTTGTCGGCAGGCTTCACCTCGCCGTGCACCTCGTCGATGCCCAACCGCCGGGCCACAGAACGCGCGGTGGTCAGACCGTCGCCCGTGGCCATGACCACACGGATGTGGGCGGCACGAAGCGATGCGAGTGCATCGGTCGTGGTGGCCTTGATCGGATCGGATACTGCAAGCAAACCGGCCAACGCCTTGTGCACCGCGAGGTACATGACGCTGGCGCCTTGTGCACGCAGCGCTTCGGCCTTGCTGGCCAGCGGTGAGGTGTCCACACCGAGTTGCTGCATCAGCGCCGTGTTGCCCAGCGCCAGCGCCTGGCCGTCCACCCGGCCCCGCACCCCGATGCCGGAGGCGGCGTCGAACTGCTCGGGCTTGTCCAGCGCAAGCCCCTGTTGCCTGGCCGCAGCCACGATGGCGGCAGCCAGCGGGTGTTCGCTGCCCTGGTCCAGGCTGGCGGCCAGGCGCAAGATCTCGTCTTCGGCAAAGCTCCCGAAGCCGATGGCGCGCTCGAACGTCGGGCGTCCTTCGGTCAGGGTACCGGTCTTGTCGACGATCAGTGTGTCGACCCTGCGCAGGTTCTCGATGGCGGCGGCGTCGCGAAACAGCACCCCGTGGGTGGCGCCACGGCCAGTGGCCACCATGATGGACATGGGCGTGGCCAGCCCCAGCGCACACGGGCAGGCGATGATGAGCACAGCCACCGCGTTGATCAGCCCATGCACCCAACTCGGCTCGGGCCCGAAGAAGCCCCAGCCAAAAAGAGTGAGCAGCGCCACCACCACGACCCCCACCACAAAGTAGCCCGCCACCTGGTCTGCCATGCGCTGCATGGGTGCCCGCGAGCGCTGCGCCATGGCGACCATCTGCACGATCTGCGAGAGCACAGTAGCCGAACCCACATGTTCGGAACGCATCACCAGCGCACCGCTGGTGTTGAGCGTGGCGCCAATCAGCTGGTCGCCCACGCGCTTGGTCACCGGCAGCGGCTCGCCGGTGAGCATCGATTCGTCCACCGCGCTGCTGCCTTCAACCACCGTGCCGTCGGTGGGCACCGTCTCCCCCGGGCGAACGCGCAGCAGATCGCCCACGTGCACATGGGCTAGCGGCACGTCTGCCTCCTGCCCGTCGGGCTGGATGCGCCGCGCGGTCTTGGGCGCCAAGCCCAGCAGCGAGCGGATGGCGGCCGACGTTTGTGAACGAGCCTTGAGTTCCAGCAACTGCCCCAGCAGGGTGAGCGAGATGATTACCGCCGCCGCCTCGAAGTACACCGCCACCCGACCCATGGAAACGAACGAGTCGGGAAACACCTGCGGCGCCACCGTGGCCACCACGCTGTAGACAAACGCCGACCCGGTACCCAGGCTGATGAGCGTCCACATGTTGGGGCTGCGGTTGAGCACCGACTGCGCGCCCCGCACAAAAAACGGCCAGCCGGCCCACAGCACGACGGGCACCGTGAGCACGAGTTCGATCCAGCTTTGCGTGGCCATCTCGAACCACGCCAACCGGTGCCCGGCCATCGCCAGCACCGCCACCACCACGGTGAGCGGCAGCGTCCACCAGAAGCGGCGCTGGAAGTCCAGCAGTTCGGGGTTTTCGGCCTCGTCCAGCGCCGGCATGACCGGCTCCAGCGACATGCCGCACTTGGGACAGTTGCCCGGGTGGTCTTGGCAGATCTCCGGGTGCATGGGACAGGTGTAGACGGTGCCGGGCGCAGCGGGCACCGGGGCCGGGGTCGGGCCATGGACATGCCCGGCGTGGGCATGGTGGGTGTATGCGTCCATGAGCGTTCTCCTGCGTGAAAGACAGACGCATGAGCTTGATCCTTGCCGCCGTGGCAAGGTCAAGCGCTCACCGGACAGGCGGCGCGGTCATGCCGCAGTCCATGGCTTTCATGTGTTCGGCCATCAGCGCCTGGCGTTCTTCGGGTGTTTTGGCGTGCGTCGAATGCATGTGTTCCATCCCGGCCATGCCGTGGGGACCGCGGGGGCCTGCGCAGGCGGCCAGCAGCGCGAGGGTGGACAGTGCGGCAAAGGTTTTGAGTGCGATCATGGTGTTCTCCTGCATGGGACATTCCCGAGAACACCAGCATGCGCGCACACGGCGACGACGGGTTGCGCCAGATCAAGGAATGGTCGCGAAGCGCCGACCACCTGACCACGGGCGCGGGGGCTTTCGCGCGATGGTCGATGCGAACCACGTCGGGCCAAACGGATCACAACCGATCATGAAACACGCACAGCACCTTCTCCCACAGTTTTTCGCCCTCTGCAGCCTCGTGGCCGGGTCGGCCTGGAGTCAATCCGCAACACCGACAGACCGCGTCCCGCTGAACACCTTCGCGATCGACCGCACCGAGGTCACCATTGCGCAGTTCGCCCGCTTTGCCCAGGCCACGTCCACCGTCACACGCGCGGAAGCTGAAGGCGGTGGTTTTGAGTTTGACGGCGGCTGGCAGCGCCGGCCGGGCTGGACCTGGCGCACGCCCGACGGCGTGACGCCCGCCTCTGCGCTATTGCCGCTGGGCTGGCGCTCGCCTGCCCACCGCCGCCGAATGGTTGAGCGCGGCCTTCACCGAACAGCGCGCCGCCCCACCCGCGCCGTGGCAGCGCGGCACCACCTACCCCTGGCCCACCGGCCACAGCCCGCAAGGCGCCAACACCAGCGACGCCGACCGCTGGCCCCGCGCTGCACCCGCCGGCGAAACGGCGGCCGGCGTCAACGGCTTGCACGACATGGGCGCCAACGCCTGGGAATGGGTGAGCGACGCCCAAGGCAACGAGCGCCGCACCATGGGCGGCTCGTGGTGGTACGGCGCCTCACAGATGAAGGCCGACGTGGTGGCCTGGAAGCCCGCCGATTTTTACGCGGTCTACATCGGCTTTCGCTGCGTGACCAGCTGAGTCTTGCCAGCGGTGGGCCGGGACCGGTTCGCGCAGGCCAAAACCGGCTCACAATATCAGTCATTGCTGATTTACTTTCATATCGAGGAGACATCCATGGCCCCGCACCGCTGGCTGAGCAGCGCTTTTGCGCTCGCCCTCGCCCTCGCCCTCGCCGCCTTGAGCTTGCCCGCCTTGGCGCAAACCCCGCCCGACATGCAGCCGCAAAAGGTCGGCCCCAACACCTGGTACGTGCAAGGCCTGGCCGCGCTCGGCTCACCGGCCAACCAGAACTTCATCAGCAACGCCGGCTTTGTGGTGGCGCCCCAAGGTGTGGTGGTGATCGACGCGTTGGGCTCGCCCGCACTCGCGCGCCGGCTGGTGCAAAAGATTGGCGAGATCACGCCCAAGCCCATCACCCATGTGATCGTGACGCACTACCACGCCGACCACATCTACGGCCTGCAGGTGTTCAAGGAACTGGGCGCGCAGATCGTGGCGCAGCAGGACGCGCGCACCTACCTGAATTCGGACACCGCCGCGCAGCGCCTGGTGGCTTCGCGCAGCGAACTCGCGCCCTGGGTGGACGACAACACCCGCCTGGTGCCGGCCGACCGCTGGCTTGCCGACTCCACCACGCTGGAGCTGGCGGGCACGCGCTTTGTGGTGGAGCGCGTGGGGCCCTCCCACACGCCCGAAGACCTGGCCATCCATGTGCCCAGCGAGCGCGTGCTGTTTGCCGGCGACCTCATGTTCGCCGGGCGCCTGCCGTTTGTGGGCCAGGCCGACAGCAACCAGTGGATCAATTCGCTGGACCGCCTGCTGCGCTTTGACGTGGCGGTGGTCGTGCCCGGCCACGGCGCCGCGTCCACCGAGCCGCGCCAGGACATGGTGGTGATGCGCGACTACCTCACCTATTTGCGCAGCACCATGGGCAAGGCGGCCAAAGAGCTGGTGCCGTTTGAAGAGGCCTACGGTGTCACCGACTGGAGCCGCTTCGAGCCCATGCCCATGTTCCGTTTTGCCAACCGCATGAACGCCTACAACACCTACCTGCTGATGGAAAAGGAAAGCCTGGGCGGCCGCTGAACAGCGCCCCGCGGCCATGCCGCAGAATCGCCGGGTGACCCCCACCCACGATCCACACGGCACCCCATCCACACCACCCGCCTTGTCGCCTGCCACCTGGCGCGGCGACCTCGGCGGCGCACTCGGCGACCTGGGCACCCTGCTGCCATTTCTGGTCGGCTTCATCGTGCTGGCCGGTGTGCACCCCACGTCCATCTTGCTGGCCTTTGGCCTGTGCCTCATCGCGGTGGGCTGGCGCCTGGGCATTCCCTTCCCGGTGCAACCCATGAAAGCCGTGGGCGCCGCGGCCCTGGCCAGCGCCGTGGTCGGTGGGCAGGCCATGCCGGCCGTGCTCGCGCTGGCCGCGCTGATCACCGGCGTGTTCTGGCTCATCGCCGCGTGGAGCGGTCTGGCGCGCTGGCTGGCCCGCCACGTGTCGCGCGACGTGATCCACGGCGTGGTGCTCGGCCTGGGCATCGCGCTCATCGTGGCCGGGCTGCGGCGTATGGAAGGCGACGCGTTGCTGGGCGCGACCTCGGTGGCGCTGGCACTCGTGCTGCTGGGGCGGGGTGGCTGGCTCACCATGCCCGTGCTCATGGCCGTGGGCTGGGCGGTGGGCAGTTGGCGCCAGCCCGAGCTGCTGCAAGCGCTGGCCAGCGCACCGTGGGCACTGCACCTGCCCGCGCCGCAGTGGCCCGCCTTCAACCAGCCCGGCGTGTGGCTCGCCGCCATCGGCCTGGCCGCCGCGCAAATACCACTGACTTTCGGCAACGCCATCCTCGGCATCGTGGCCGAAACCCGCCGCCTCTTCCCCGCTGTGGCGTTGGACGAAAACCGCGCCGCGCGCGGCACCGGCCTCATGAACTTGCTGGCCGGCGGCCTGGGTGCGCCGCCCATGTGCTTTGGCGCCGGCGGCATGGCCGCGCAAGTGGCCTGCGGTGCGCGCACCGGCCGCGCGCCCATCGTTCTGGGCAGCGTGTTGCTGCTCGCCGGCCTGTTCGCCAGCGCTCAGCTCACCGCCCTGCTGAGCCTGCTGCCCGCCGGCACCGGCACCGCCGGCAGCTCGCGCGACAAGGAAGCCCGCGCCGTGCTGCTCACCACCGCCGCTGTGTCGGTGTGGAACGCGGGAGTGGGTGTGGTGGTGGGGGTAGCGCTGGAGGCGGGGTTGCGCGCGCGGGTGATGCGGATTTGAGGCGGTGCGTTCAACGCGAACGCAGCCCTGGTTTGTTACGCGGTTTTTACGCGTGGCTTGCTCCAATGAAGTGCCGACGGTCCGCCACTGCGGTGGGCCGGCATTTTTTCGGGCTCCACGACGTGCACGAACAACCCCCAACCTGCCTCGATGTGGAAGTGCACCTGGGCGTGAGCGCAAGCGACGCCGCCTCGCTCTTCAACTTTGTGGACCGCATCGTGGCCGACGGCCACCGCATCCCCAGCGGTGCCGTGGCGCACAGACTGAAGGTGCGGCAGGCGCGCGGCGGCACCGCGCTGGGTGGTGGCGTGGTGGTGCCCCATGCCGCGGTGCGCCGGTTGCCGTGCGCCAGGCTGATCTACGTGCGGTTGCAGACCGCCATCGACATGGAAACGCCGGACCAAGAACCGGTGCAGGAAGCGCTGACCCTGCTGGTACGCTATCCCCCATCTTTTGCCGATCACGTCTTGCTTGAACGCATTCGCGACCCCCACATGAACCCGGTGCTGATCGACTTGTTGCGCCAAGGCCTGTGCGCCGAAGCGGTTGTGCGCCTGGCGAAGCGGGCATGACACCGGGCATGTTGCTGGTGTGCGTGATGGCGGACGGTCAGGCCATGCAACTTGTGCAACACGCCCTGCAGCTTCAGCACGGCAGAACGGGTCCCTGGCGGGTGTTGCACCTGGACACGGTGTCTGCCCGCTACGCCAGCCTCGCGGTGAGGCAGGATCTGGAGCAGGCGCTGCAACGGGCCAGTGCCGAGGGCGCGCAGATCGTGCACACCAGCCTCAACATGAACGCCGCAGGCCAGTTGATGACGCAAATCGTGCAACAGGCTCAGGGCGGCGCGGTGTCCGACGTGCTGCTGGGTGACCAGGCCACAGGCACTGTCTACTGGCCTGGGTTCGGCGAGCGCTTGAGCGACTTCACCGAGGTGCTGGGTACCAGCGTGCCCAATGCCCAAGTGCACATCCTGGTGGCGAATCGCCGACAGCAAAGCACCTCCATCCCCTCCGGAGAATGGACCGGGCAGCGCACCGCGCACGGGTCGTTGCGTTACTGGGCCATGCCGCTGGCCGTGTTGCTGGCCTGCACGGCCCTGTGCGCCATGATCGCCAGCCACCTGCACCCGATCAACCTGATCCTGATCTACCTGGTCGGCGTTTTGTACGTGGCGCTCAGGCGCGATCTGATCGCGTCAGTGGCCACGGTTCTGGGTGCCATCCTGATCTTCGACTGGATTTTCGTCGCGCCTCGTTGGTCGCTCAAGCCCACCGATCCGGAGTACTTTTTCACTTTCGCCATCACGTTGTGCGTGGGGTTGGCGGTCAGCCGCCTGGCCGTGCGCGCGCGCGCGGCTGCCGTCGCCGCCCTGGCACTGGCCGACCGAGCGCAGTCGCTCAGCCTGCTGGCGCAAAGCCTGTCGACCGCGCGCACGCCCGAAGACATCGGGCGCACGCTGCTGCAGGCGGTGGAGCGCGGCGTGGGCGCACAGGGTCGGGTTCTGCTGGGGGAAGCGCTGCCGGCGGATGCTCCACTGCACCCACTCGTGCCATCGTCCGACGGCGTGTACCGCTTCGGGCTGAATGCCGCCGACGGCCCGCTGGGCGTGCTGCTGGTGGAACACCTTCCCGAGCATCGCCAGACCGCGGAAGACCTTCACCTCCTGCAAGCGCTGGGCAATCAGGCCGCGATCGCGCTGGAGCGCAGCAACGCCGACCTGCGCAGCCAGCACACCGCCATCCAGGCCGAAACCGAGCGCGTGCGCAACACCCTGCTGGCGGGCATCTCGCACGACTTCCGCACACCGCTGACTGCCATCATCGGCGCCGCCACCACGGTGCTGACCCAGGGCCACCAGATCACGCCGGAGCAACACGAAGCGCTTCTGCGCAGCCTGCTTGACCAGGCACAGCGCCTGCAGTCGTTGACGAGCGATCTGCTGGATCTGGCCCGTCTGCAGGACGGTGCGGTGCAACCGGACTGCGAGTGGTGCCCGGTGGGTGAGCTGGTGCGCGATGCGCTGGGCATGGTGGGTGGTGGGTTGGATGCAGCGCGCATTGATGTGCACGCCGTTGAAGACGACATCGTGTGGTGCGACCCGCGACTGGTCACACAGGCCATGGCCAATCTGCTGATCAACGCGGTGCAACACTCACCGCCGCAGGGCCGTATCGTGGTGGCGGTGCGGCTCGACCCCGCCGAGTGGACACTGTCGGTGCGGGACCAGGGGCGCGGCCTGCTGCCCGGCCAGGAAACCGAGGTGTTCCGCAAGTTCTACCGCGACCCCAACGCTGGCTCTGCATCAGGCACGGGGCTCGGGCTGGCGATCTGCGACGTGGTGGCACGGCTGCACGGCGGCAGCATCCACGCGCACAGCGACGGTGGCGCCGTGTTCGAGTTGCGCATTCCCTGGCCCATCCACGAGCCCAGGCCACCGGACCTTTCCGAATGAACCCACTCGCGTCTCTCCAAGTGCTCGTCGTTGACGACGAGTCCGCCATCCGCGACCTGCTGCGCACCACGCTGGTGGCCGAGGGCTATGCCGTGATCGAGGCCGCGACCGCGCGAGAGGGCGCCACGCTGGCGGCCAACCGCCGCATCGACCTCTTCCTGATCGACCTCGGCCTGCCCGATGGTGACGGCGTGGCACTCATCCGCGAGATCCGGGGCTGGACTCAGCGCCCCATCCTCGTGCTGTCGGCGCGCACCCAGGAAAGCCAGAAAGTGGACGCACTGGACGCGGGGGCCGACGACTTTGTGAGCAAGCCCTTCGGCGTGGCCGAGCTGCACGCCCGCATGCGCGTGGCCTTGCGACACGCGGGCGGATCGATGGTTGCCGGGCAGGCCTTGATGCTGGGCGATGTGTCCATCGATTTGCTGGCGCGCAGCGTGAGCCGGGCAGGACAGGCCATCAAACTGACCGCCACCCAGTGGCGCTTGCTGGAAGTGCTGGCCCGCCACGCGGGGCGGGTTGTGACGGGGCGGCAACTGTTGCGCGAGGTGTGGGGCCCGGGTCATGGTGAACAAGGCCACTACCTGCGCATTTACGTGCGGCAACTGCGCCAAAAGCTGGAAGCCGACCCCACCGCGCCGCGCTTCCTGCTCACCGAAATGGGCGTGGGCTACCGGCTGCTTGCCACCAGCGGCGGTACCTGACTCGCAGCGCTTGTTTTATACGCAGCGTTTACAGCCTCGGCTGTACGCTGGGATGCATCATGAGCATCCAAAAAATCCTTCACGCGTCAGACCACCTCAGCACCTGGGTGGGCAAAACAGCCTCCTGGCTGATGGTCGCGCTGATGCTCGTGGTGTGTGCCGAGGTCTTCAAACGTTACGCATTGAACGAACCCACCGCCTGGATCTTTGACGTGAACAACATGATGTACGGCACCCTGTTCATGCTCGGAGGCGCCTACACGCTGGCGCACGATGGCCATGTTCGCGGCGATTTTTTCTACGGCGGCATGAAGCCCACCACCCAGGCCAAGGTGGATGTGGTGCTATACATCGCGTTTTTTCTGCCGGGCATTGCCGCGCTGACCTGGGCCGGCTGGACCTACTTCGGCGACTCCCTGGCCATGCGCGAGCAAACGTTCAACGCCACCCCCATCCCGCTCTATCCCTTCAAGTTCGTCATCCCGCTGGCTGGCGCCATTTTGTTGATGCAGGGGCTGTCTGAAATCCTCCGCTGCATCGTGTGCATCCAGACCGGCGCCTGGACACCACGCCTGAAAGACGCACAAGAGTCCGACGTGGTGGCTCAACAGTTGGCGGGCAGCGAGTTTGTCGACGACGAATCCAAGGCCCTGGCGATCGAACAATCCAAGACGGTGAAGGGCTGAGCATGAGCAATCCAGCATTGGGCATGTTGATGCTCTGCCTCATCGTGGTCGTGATCATGATGGGCTTTCCCACCGCGTTCACGCTGATGGGTCTGGGCATGATGTTCGGCTACATCGCCTTCTACGACCCGTCGGCCGGCTGGCTGGACAACCGCGTGTTCGACCTGATGGTGCAGCGTGCGTTTGGAGCCATGACCAACGAGACCTTGCTGTCCATCCCGCTCTTTGTGCTGATGGGGTATGTGATGGAGCGCGGCGCGCTGGTGGACAAGATGTTCCACAGCGTGCAGCTCGCGTTTCGCAGCGTGCCGGGTTCGCTGGCCGTTACCACGCTGATCATCTGCACCTTCTGGGGCATTGCCAGTGGCCTGGTGGGCGCTGTGGTGGTGTTGATGGGCGTGATCGCCATGCGCCCCATGCTGGACGCGGGCTACGACACGCGCCTGGCCGCCGGGGTCATCACCGCTGGTGGCACGCTGGGCATCCTGATCCCGCCCTCGGTGATGATCATTGTGTATGCGGCTGTGGCGGGGCAATCGGTTGTGAAGCTGTATGCCGCGGCCATGTTCCCCGGCTTCTTTCTGGCGTTTCTCTACCTCGTCTACATCATCGGCTGGGTGCTGATCAACCCGAAGATCGCGCCCAAGCTGCCGCCTGAGAAAAACCAGGCACCGGTGCCTGCGTGGCTGGCCCATGTGTCCACCCGCTATTCGCGCCGCACCCTGCCAGCGCTGCTGATGGCCGTGGTCTCGCCCGCCAGGGCCATGCAGGCCAACGCCAACGACGTACCGCTCACCTGGGGTTTGCTGGTGCGAAGCCTGGGCATGGCGCTGGTCCCGCTGCTCATGGGCGTGGCCGTGCTCGGCGGCACGTGGTGGTACGTGGTGATTCACTCGCAGGCCGACAACAACGCCGATGCTGTGGTGGCAGAACAGGTGGTCCCGGCGGACGAAACCCCCGAAGCCGCCGAGACCGCCGATGACGGTGGGCTGGAAGCGCCCCCCGGAGCAGAGGTGGAAGAGACGAACAGCAGCGTGGTCGAACCGGGCCTGCAGGCCATGGGCGATCCCGAAGCCGCAGCACCCGGAACACCACCCGTGCCGCCAGCTTTCTACGCCGGGTTCGGCATCGCCTGCGGCGTGATGCTCCTGATGCTGGCCTGGTATTACCGGCGCTTTGACGCCGAGCAGTTCGAGATCCTCCGCATGCTGGTGAGCTCGGTGATGCCGCTGGCCTTGCTCACCATCATGGTGCTGGGCGTGATCCTGTTCGGCATCACCACAGCCACCGAATCGGCTGCGGTGGGGGCGGCGGGCGCCTTCCTCATGGCGTGGCACGCCGGCACCCTGAACTTTCAGCGCATCAAGGAAGCGGTGTTTCTCACCACCAAAACCACCTCGATGGTCTGCTGGTTGTTCGTGGGGTCGGCCCTGTTCTCTGCGGTGTTCGCCCTGCTGGGCGGACAGCGGGTGATCGAGGAGTGGGTGCTGTCGATGGACCTGTCGCCATTGCAGTTCCTGCTGCTGTCGCAGGCGATCATCTTCATCCTGGGCTGGCCGCTGGAATGGACCGAGATCATCGTGATCTTCGTGCCGATTTTTCTGCCCCTGCTGCCGCACTTCCAGATCGATCCCATCCTGTTCGGCGTGCTGGTGTTCGTGAACCTGCAGGCGGCATTTCTGTCACCGCCCGTGGCCATGTCGGCCTTCTACCTCAAGGGCGTGTCGCCCGCACACGTGACGATCAACCAGATCTTCGCGGGAATGATGCCCTACATGTTCATCGTGATCGTGTGCATGGTGCTGATGTACATCTGGCCCGGCCTCACGCTGTGGCTGCCCACGTACCTGTACGGCTGAAGGCTGGCTGCACGCAGCCGTCCCTTGAGGAGACCCTGGCATGAACAACTTGCTGGCCTTGTCCCGGCTGATCGACGCCGTCACGGACCGTTTTGCTGCCGTGGCCAAGTGGGCCATTCTGGCGGCTTGCGCCATCAGCACCACCAACGCGGTCGTGCGCTACTCGCTGGACATCAGCTCCAACGCATTTCTTGAGATCCAGTGGTACCTGTTTGCGGTGTGCGTCATGTTCGGCGCGGCCCAGGTGCTGCGGGTCAACGAGCATGTGCGCGTGGACATCTTCTACGGCATGTACCCCACCCGCACCAAGGTGGTGGTCGACCTCGCCGGCTTGCTGCTGTTCCTGCTGCCCATGACGCTCTACATCGCCTGGTCGTCTCTGCCGGTGTTGATGCGCATGGTGGTCAGCCAGGAAATGTCGAGCAACGCGGGCGGCCTGATCCGCTGGCCGGCCATGTTGTGCATTCCGCTGGGCATGAGTCTGGTGGCTCTTCAAGGTGTGTCTGAAGTCATCAAGCGCGTGGGCTGGTTGATGCACGTGCACGACATGGACACCCACTACGAGAGGCCATTGCAGTGAGCATGGACACCTTCGCCCCGCTGATGTTTGCGGGGCTGATCATCGTCATGCTCATCGGTTTCCCGGTGGCCTTCTCGCTGGGCGCGCTGGGTCTGGCCAGTGGCTTCTATGCGATCCAGATGGGCTGGTTCCCGGTCTCTTTCATGGGCAACCTCCCGCTCAACCTGTTCGGCATCCTGTCCAACGATCTGCTGCTCGCCATCCCCTTCTTCACGTTGATGGGCGCAATCCTGGAGAAGTGCGGCCTGGCCGAAGACCTGCTGGAATCCATGAGCCAGCTGTTCGGCCCGCGGCGCGGCGGACTGGGCTATTCGGTGATCGTGGTCGGTTTCATCCTGGGCGCCATCACCGGCACCGTGGCCGGCCAGGTGATCGCCATGTCCATGATCGCGTTGCCCATCATGATGCGGCACGGCTACGACATGCGCTACGCCACCGGCGTGCTCGCGGCCTCGGGCACCATCACACAACTGGTGCCGCCCTCGCTGGTGCTGGTGGTCATGGCCGACCAGCTCGGTCGCTCGGTGGGCGACATGTACAAGGGCGCCTGGGGCCCGTCGATCCTGCAGGTGCTGATCTTCCTGACCTACACCTTCGTGCTCACCCGGCTGAGACCCCACGCGCTGCCCGGCATTCCACTGGAGGCGCGCACCGCAAGCGGCTGGGCGCTGTGGAAGCAGTGCCTGCGAGGCATCATCCCGTCGGCCGTGCTGATCTTCGCGGTACTCGGCAGCATGGGCGGCCTGCCCGGCCTCACGACCGCCATCTGCACCCAACCGAAGCCGGTGCCATGGGTGCGGCCGGCGCATTTGTGCTGGCGGCCCTGCACCGCCGACTCACCTGGGCGCTGGTGCGCGAAGCCATGACCGGCACCATGCGCATCACCGCCATGGTGGTCTTCATCCTGATCGGTTCGCGCGTGTTCTCGCTGGTGTTCCAGGGTGTGGACGGCGGCATCTGGATCGAGCACCTCCTGAGCAACCTGCCCGGTGGTCAGACCGGCTTCCTCATCGTCGTCAACGTCTTCATCTTTTTCCTGGCCTTCTTCCTCGACTTCTTCGAGATCGCCTTCATCATCCTGCCGCTGCTCGGGCCGGTGGCCGAGAAGATGGGCATCGACCTGATCTTGCACCCGCCCTTCGGCTTCGCGCTGTTCTACCTGCGTGGCATTTCGGATTCGTTGTTCAAGGGCGGCGTGCTGCCGCGCAAGGTCGAGTCGCGCGACATCTACCTCGGCGCCATTCCGTTCGTGATCCTGCAGCTGGTGCTGGTGGTCGTGGTGATCTTCGTGCCGCAAACCGTCACGGTTTTTCTCGACGAGAAGGTGGTCTTCGATCTGGACAAGGTGGAGATGCCGGCGGTGGTGGACGATCTGGGCGAAGCCGCGGCGGAAGAGGCCGACACCGAAAACCGGCTCAGGGACATGGCGCCCCCTGCCGAGCCCGAGCCGGAGCCTGCGAAATGACGCAGACACACGACTTCACCCCGGTTGAAGGCCCGTCGTTCCCCGTGGCCATCAAGCTGCTGGCCACGCTGGGCATGGGCGGCCTGCTGATCAGCGCCTGGGGCGCACGCACGCAACTGGCCGCGATGCCGCTGCCGCCCGATCTGCTGTGGCTCGCCGGTCTGGCCACTGCGGTCGTGGTCTGGCACTACCTTCACATCCTGTTCAGCACCACCGCCATCAGCGGCGACGCCCTGTCGCAGGGATGGCTCTGGCGCAGCAGCGTGGCGCTGCGCGACATCGCCCAGGTGAAGTTGCTGCGCTTGAAGGTGCTCGACGCCCTGGTGGCGCCGCGCCTGGTGGTGCGCACGCGGGGGGTGGGCAACCGCACGTTTCACGCTGCAGACCCGGCCGTGCTCGCGGTCATTGACCTGCTGGTGCACGGACAGGCGGAGCCTCAGGCCACAACAACGCTCAGCGTGCCGCCTGGCTCGGGCATTCAATCGCCGTGAGATGGCGCATTGCTCAAGGCCTGTTCACTTGAGCCCGAGAATCCAGCGCGCCAGCGTCAACGACTCGTCTTCGGACACCTGACTTTGGGGTGGCATCGGAACCTGACCCCAGACGCCGACACTGCCCTCCCGGATTTTCTTGGCCAACGTCACGTCGGCGCTTGCGTCGTCAGCGTATTTGGCCGCGACGCTCTTGAACGAAGGACCCAGCGTGTTCCGGTCAATCCGGTGGCAGGCAAAACAATTTTTGGTCTTGTAGAACTCGTCGTCGGCCAGCGCAGTGCCAGCGGGCAGCAGGGTGGCCAGCGCCGACAGGAGCAGGATGGTTT
>LNFM01009082.1_pt1 | contig 14657 bp, 9 predicted proteins | sample 596031 | NCBI WGS metagenome assembly LNFM01 (sample SAMN04254537, study PRJNA301005) | activated carbon metagenome | isolation source: dual media filters at the Ann Arbor, Michigan drinking water treatment plant | place: USA: Ann Arbor
GCCCGATCGTGACGCGCTGGGGATCCTCGATCGCCCTCGCGGACGTCACGCGAGACAGCGTCGCTGAGCTCTTTGTCGGCTCTCCCGACGAGTCGTTTGGCGGTGATTTCGCTGGCGCCGTGATCGCCTACCGCGGAGGAACGGCGCTGACCCAAGCGGCCCTCACGGGCGATCCGTGGTTGATCGCCGTGGGCGCGACGCGCGAGCGCGGAGACTTCGGCGCGTCGGTCGCGTCGATGTCGAGCAGCGCTGGGTCGTTCTTGCTCGTTGGATCGCCGCTCGCGTCTCGCGGCGGAGCGGGAGGCGAGCTCGGCGCCGGCTACCGATGGCGCGTGGAGGTTCCGTGATGGTCAAGGCGTTCGAGATGCGCAGCGCGCGCTCGTTGGCTGTGTTGTTGTTGGCGGTCTCGTCGTGCGCGCCAACGCCACCACCGACGACCAACCCCGATATGTTGCCGGTGCCGATCGCGATGGCGCGAATGCCCTTCGTCGCTCGGCGCGTCGCGCTGCCCGGCGGAGCCCAGGCGTTTCGCGGCTGGATGGGCGACGAGGGACAGGCGGTGGTCGTCACGCGAGACGGTCGATTCTTCTCGATCGACGCGCGAGGGACGGCGTCGTCCATCGATCGCGCTCCTGGAGAGAGCCCGACGGCAGACGACGTCCGCGTCTCGACGATCGTCGCGCGCGGGCCCGCCGAGCTCTTCGCGCTCACGCCGGGCGCGGGGCTGCTCGTGCAGAACTCCCTCGTGCGCTCTGCGCAGCTGCCGATGTTTCTGCGAGGAGCGCGGACGTTTACGCGGCTCGGCGAAGAGGCGCTGTGGGCGACGCCCACGGGGCTCTATCTCGGGCTGCTCTCGCGGTGGGTGCGCGTCGATGACCCGCGGGGCGCGGTGACCAACGTCGAAGAGCTCGCGACGGTGAGCTCGACGCTCGGCCGCGAGGCGTGGCTCCGCGTGGGCACGGGCGTGCGTCGCGTGCGAGTGCGCGAGGGATCTGCGCCGGCCTTCATCGAAATGCCGACGAACATCGAGCTCGGCACGGTGCACGGGCTCGCTTCGATGGGCGACGACCGCGCTGTCGTGGCCTCGTCGCGAGGGGTCTTGTTCTTGAAGGGAAACGAGGCGTCGGGCTTCGGCATCGGCGGCGGGCGACAAGATCCCGACGCGGTCTCGGGCGGCGGCGGCTTCGCGTGGGTCCTGTGGGGAACGGACATCCTTCGCACCGACGGCGTTCGATGGGAGGCGCTCGCTCGAGACCCCAAGCTCGGGCAGCTCTCGCGGATCCACGCGGACTCGACGGGCAACAGCGCGATCGCGATCGACGATGACGGCGGAGTGATCCGGGTGGACGTCGAAGAGCGGGTGCGCATCTCTGGCGTTCGTGACGGCGAGGTGGTGGTGGCGCCGACCGCGCCGCTCGAGGTCACTCCGTGGCGCGACGGCAACCCGACCTCGGTCGAGTACTTCGTCGACGGCGAAATGATGCCGAGCGCGCGCAGGACCGAGGCTCCGTGGGGTTGGGGCTACACGGTCGAGACGGGCTCGATGGGCATGGCGATCGTCACGCACACCGGGGCGCGGACGCGCGAGCTCGCGTCGCAGCTCCCGCGGCGGATGGAGGGCCCCTTCGGGACGCACTCGGTGCGGATCGTCGTTCGTTACGGCGACGCGGCGATCGCGCGGACCGTGGGCTTCGGCTATGCGTCGCCGTTCGGTCGCGTGCCGACGTACGCGGCGGACATTCAAGCGCTCTACCAGGCTCGCTGCGCGCGGTGCCACTCGAACTCGGTCGCCGAAGAGCTCGGGACGTTTCGTCTGTTGTCGCAGCGACGCGTGCCGCTGAGGCTCGCGCTGCGCGAGCGTCGCATGCCGCCGGACTTTCCGCTCGACCCCGTCTCCGAGGCGCTGTTTGTCGCCTGGATCGACGGCAACGTGCCGGAAATGTGAGCGAAAATTCAGCCAGAAATCACGTGACATAGCGTGTCACGCCTCGGGTGCGCGCGCGTGAAACAGAGCGTACGGTGCTCGGTACGGGCAGACGAAGCGCTGCTCGAACCACGGAGAGCACGCGATGACGACTGTGACCGAACCGACCCGACGAAAGAACCTGTACAAGGGCTCGATGACCGGCGCCGAGGCGCGCGAGAAGCTCTCGCGCACGGCGCGGCGGATCGGCCTGGGCAAGCTCGAGGTGAGCAGGGGCGAGGGCGAAGGGGCGAAGGTCGCCTTCACGTTCAAGGGCGCGCGCGTCGAGCGCGCGTGTGACACGCAGAAGACGTTCGACGCGAACATCGCGTGCCTCGCGCTCTGGCTCGAGGATCGCGCGCGCAACATCGAGCGCGCGATCGAGACCTTCGCCGAGGCCTTCGCAGACAGCATGGCGCTGGCCATCGTGGGCGCTGGCGCCGAGAGCGACGCGAGCTCGTCGAAGAAGGGGCTCTACACGGGAGAGCGCACGATCGAGCAGAGCATCGAGGTGTTTCGCTCGAGCCTCGAGCGGCTGGGCATCGCCGAGGGCGACGTGAAGCTCAACTGGGATGGCGAGGCGAACAACGCGCGGCTGCGCATGCGATTGCCGTCGGGCGCGATCGTCGAGAAGGTCTCCAAGCGTCAGGTCAACGTCGTCGCAAACGTCGCGGCGCTCGCGCTGTGGCTGCAGTCCCGCACGAAGAACTGGGAGCGCGGGATCGAGAGCATGGACCTCGACCGGGTGTTCGCGGGCAACCTCTTGCCTGCGCGCGTCGCCTGACGTGGGCAAAGCATCCCCGAGCTGTGGATCGGAGCCGAAGCCGCCATGGGACTGCGAACCATCTCGTTTCGAGTGAAGCCTTCACCGGCGCTCTCAGCGCTGTTCACGTTGGACACCTCGCCGACGATGGGCGCGACGTTTCGCGCCGCGCTCGACGACGAGCTCTCGCGCGTTCGTGAGCCGCTCTCGCTGCTGGCCGAGTGCGTGTGGTGGCTCGCGGACCGAAAGCACTTTCGCCGCACGCGCGATGGCGCGAAGGACTCGGGCGCGTGGAAGCCGGGCAAGCCCGTGCGCACGACGTCGCTCTTTGACGGCGAGCTCGCGGTCGACGTGGCCGAGCTGTCAGCGGAGGTCGAGTCCGGAGACGAGGCCGCGCGCGTCACGTCCGTCGCGGTTCGCAGCGTCGCAGACGCGCTGCGCGACGGGGCGTTGGTGATCGCCGACGACGCTCGCGCGGGCAGGGTTCGCACGACCGTCGCGGGGCTGGCCAAAGAGATCCGCGCGCACCTCGAGCGCGCCGAGCGCGCTGCGCATCGGGCCGCCGAGCGCAGCGCGAAAGAAGAAGAGCGAGAGCGGCAGGCGCGCGAGCGCGAACGAATCGAGCGCGAGCGCGAACGAATCGAGCGCGAGCGCGAGAGGCTCGAGCGCGCCCGCGAGCGCGACGAGAAACGGGCCCGCGAAGAAGAAGCGCGACGCGCGCGCGAGGCGCGCAGCACGAAGGCTCACGCCGGCAAGCGCAAGGCGAAGCCGTCGAGCTTCGGCGGGCTGCCCGACGACGCCGAGCCCGAGGATCGAACGAAAGAGCGAGAGCAGCTCTCTCCGCGGGGATTGCCGCTCGACGCGGAGTTCTTTCTCGACGAGGCGCGGCTGCCGTGGCCGTGCGAGGCTCGCGCGCTCGACAGCGCTCGCAAGGTGCTGCTCGCGCGCTTTCACCCTGATCGCGCGGGCGAGGGCGCCACGGCGCAGTTTCAGCGCGCGATGCGCGGATATCAGGCGCTGATCAAGGCGATCGAGAAGGGCTCGCCCAGCGCGCGACCCCCCGAACACGCGGCGAGCGTCGCGGCGGCACATGCAATCAAGAGCGCTCCTGCGGCGACCGCGCCCGTGTCGGGCGCTCCCGAGGCCAAGGCCCGCAAGCGCTCGCCGCGCGTCGAGCACGCGGAGTCCGCGCCGACCGTCGCGCCCAAGGTCGCGACGAGGGTCGAGCGCCCCGCGGTCTCGAGCAGCGCACCTGCGGGAGAGTGGCCGCCGCGCGCACCTCGGGCTGGGGCGAAGTAATCCTCTTCGCGATCGGCTCGAGTTTCCGCCTCATCAACCCTCTCGGGCGGCCCTCGTTCGCTTCGCGTCCAGCGCAGATTTCTCGGATCGCTCGGGCGCTGTGCGCGATGGTGCCACCTCCGGTTCGCACCATGACGCCGCCCGCAACCGAGGTGTCCGTGTGATTTTATCGAGGCAATCGTTGGCGATTCGCCTGCAAAATCCCATACACTGCGCGGCCAGTTCATGAACCGCGATTTCGGGATCAACCAGGCCGTCGTCGAAGAGCTCTATCTCCGTTACATCGACAACCCCCAGTCTGTTCCGGAGCACTGGAGAAAGTACTTTCTTCAGCTCGATCACGAAGAAGTCGCGGCGCCCGTCGAAGCGCGCCCTTCGAACGGCAACGGCTCGTACGCCGCCGCCCCGACGATCACGCAAGCAGCGCAGCGCGCAGCCGCTGCGACCGAGGCGTCTGCGACGACCGCCAAGGTCTCTGGGCTCGTCAACGCGTTTCGTTCGCGCGGGCACTTCTTCGCGAAGCTCGACCCGCTCGGGCTCGAAGCGACGCCGGCGCCCGAGCTCACGACGGACGCGTTTGGTTTGACCTCCGCCGAGCTCGACGCGACCGTGAGCACGGACTTCGGCTCGGGCGGCGTGCTCACCGTGCGCGAGCTCGTCGGCCGCTGCGAAGAGACCTACTGCCGCACGATCGGCGTCGAGTTCATGCACATCGAGTCCTTCGAAGAGCGCGAGTGGCTTCGCTCGCGCATGGAGGCCACGCTCAACCGCACGACGCTCGCGCCCGCCGTGCAGCGACGGGTGCTCGCCAAGCTCACCGAGGCAGAGGTCTTCGAGCAGTTTCTTCACACCAAGTACGTCGGCGCCAAGCGATTCTCTTGCGAGGGCAGCGAGAGCGTCATCCCCCTGGTCGACCTGCTCATCGAGCGCGGGGCCGAGCTCGGCGCGAGCGAGGTCATCATCGGTATGGCCCACCGCGGCCGCCTCAACGTCCTCGCCAACATCTGCGGAAAGCCCGTGCGAGACATCCTCGCTGGCTTCGAAGACAAAGACCCCGAGAAGCACCTCGGCCGCGGCGACGTGAAGTACCACATGGGCTACTCGAACGACGTGCAGACGTCCTCGGGCAAGACCGTGCACTTGTCGCTCGCGTTCAACCCCAGCCACCTCGAATTCGTGGGTCCTGTCGTCAACGGTCGCGTCCGCGCCAAGCAGGATCGCATCGGCGAGGACCGCAGCGCCGTGGTGCCCCTCGTGATCCACGGCGACGCCGCGGTGATCGGGCAGGGCATCGTGGCCGAGACCCTCAACCTGATGAACCTCGAGGGCTACACCACGGGCGGCACCGTCCACGTGGTGATCAATAATCAAGTCGGCTTCACGACGTCGCCCTGGGACTCGCGCTCGACCCGGTACTGCACGGACATCACGCGCCTGCTCAAGATGCCGGTGTTTCACGTCAACGGAGAGGACCCCGAGGCCGTCGCGTGGGTCACGACCCTCTCGATCGAGTACCGCCAGCGCTTCGGCAAGGACGTGTGCATCGACCTCTACGGCTATCGCAAGTATGGCCACAACGAGGGCGACGAGCCGCGCTTCACGCAGCCGCTCATGTACGCGGTGATCGACAAGCGGCCCTCGGTGCGCCACGCGTACGTCGAGCAGCTCGTGTCGCTCGGGTCCATCACCGCGTCGGAGGCCGAGAAGATCGCTGCAGACAAGCGCGCAGCGCTCGACGCCGCGCTCGAAGCGACGCGAAAAGACCCGTCCGCGCCGCAGATTTCGGCCTTCGCGGGCCTCTGGCAGAAGTACCGTCCGGGCCTCGACGCCGATGCGCCCGAGGCGAACACGGCCGTTCCCGTCGAGACGCTGGTGAAGCTGGCCGAGGGGCTGCTCGCGTGGCCCGAGAGCTTCAGCGCGAACCCCAAGGTCTCGCAGCTCTGGAAGAAGCGCCTCGACACGATCAAAGAAGGAAGGACCATCGAGTGGGCGACGGGCGAGGCGCTGGCCTTCGCGACGCTGTTGTCCGAGGGCGTGCGCATTCGGCTCTCGGGGCAGGACGCGCGGCGAGGGACGTTCTCGCATCGTCACGCGGCGCTCACCGACAGCAAGACCGCGAAGAAGTGGTCTCCGTACGACCTCGTCACCAAGGCGCCCGCGAAGCTCGACGTGTTCGACTCGCCGCTGAGCGAGGCGGGCGTGATGGGCTTCGACTACGGCTTCTCGCTGGATTACCCGGACGCGCTCGTGGTCTGGGAGGCGCAGTTCGGAGACTTCGCCAACGGAGCGCAGGTCATCATCGACCAGTTCTTGTCCGCGGCAGAAGACAAGTGGCAGCGCTTGTCGGGGCTCGTGTTGCTGTTGCCGCACGGCTTCGAGGGCGCAGGCCCCGAGCACTCGTCGGCGAGGCTCGAGCGCTTTCTGCAGCTCGGCGCAGAGGACAACATGTACGTGGTCAACATGACGACCGCGGCGCAGCTCTTTCACGTGCTGCGTCGGCAGGTGCATCGCCCGCTGCGAAAGCCGCTGGTGGTCATGACGCCGAAGTCCATGCTGCGCACGGCGTTTTCGCCGATCGAAGACTTTGCCAAGGGCAGCTTTCGCCGCGTGATCCCGGACAGCGGCGTGGTCGGCGACAAGAAGGTCGACCCGAAGAAGGTCACGCGCGTGCTCGCGTGCTCGGGCAAGCTCTACTACGAGCTCGAGGAGGCGCGCGCCAAGCGCGATCGCACGGACGTCGCGATCGTGCGAATCGAGCAGCTCTACCCGCTCTCGCAGAAGGAGCTCGACGCGGCGCTCGCTCCGTACGGAGAGAAGACCCCCTTCGTTTGGGTGCAAGAAGAGCCGTGGAACATGGGCGCCTGGTACCACCTCGCCGCGCGTCTCCCGAAGATGCTCGGAAAGCACTCGCTCGAGTGCGTCGCCCGTGACGAGAGCGCGTCGCCCGCGACGGGCTCGCCCGCGAGCCACAAGATCGAGCAAGCGCGGCTGATCGACCAGGCGTTCGGGGCGAAGTAGCCGCAGGACCGGGGGGACGGCTGTGGATCGCGCAGCCCACCGCGGGTACGTGCGCACAATGCGCTGCGTATTCACTGACGACTTGATTGTGTGGTCCGTGAAGGCGTGAAGGTCGGCGCGGCGCAGCGACGGCCCCAACGCAGCGCCGCCCCCGAGCGCGTGGCGCTCGAGAGCGGCGAGCTCCCCTCCCTTGTGTCTCGTTCAGGCCCTCACCCCCAGCGAGGGCCCGTCGTCTTCAAGGCGCGTCGTAGCGCATGTTGAAGATGTGCTGGCTGCTCGTGTTGAGCGTGTCGTTGAACACGACGCCGACGCCGCGGGGCGTCGCGAGGCCCGAGAGGCGCGATCCGCGGTGCAGCGTGTCGAGCGGCCCAAACGTCGAACTGGCGACGAGCGGGATGATGCCGCGGCAGTCCGGCATGCCGGCGGCGCCGGTGCTGCCGTCATCGTTGCAGCTGACCTGCGCGCCGGTCTGCGCGCTGCGCACGTACATGATTGGATCGTAGGTCGTCGCCGACGTGTTGATCGGACGACGCGTGAAGAGCGCGCCGGGATCGCTGCGGCAGACGCTGAAGAGCTGACGCGTCGCCGTGGCGCCGCAGGTGAGGAACCAGCGAGCCTGCTCCGAACCCGTCACTCCGCCGCACGTGCCGCTCGCGATGCTGCCAGCAGCGCCGAGCGTCTGGTTGCCGGTGTTGCCCGCGCCCGTGATGCGGTTCGGGATGAACCCGCGCGCGACGCTGCTCGGAACGTACTGCAGGTGCAGCTGGAAGGCGCCCGTTCCGCAGCCGGAGACCGCGAGGAAGTAGACGCCAGCGGCAAAGAAGCCCGCCGAGCGTGACTGCAGCCCGCTCGTGAATCCTCCGCCCGTGCCGCAGCCCGCGTCGTCGTTGCAGAGACCCGGGTTCGAGAAGCCGTTCGCTGCTTGCGCAGGGACGAGCGCGCCCGCCGCGTCCGTGAAGAAGATCGAGGTGTCGTAGCTCGATCCAGAGGTGTCGACGTACACGACGCCCGGCGTCGGAACGCTGAAGCGGTACCAAACGTTGCCCGACGTGTCGCAGCCGCAAGCCGTCGTCGGACCGTCGACGAGCGCGTTGGCGGTCGTTCCGTTGACGACGACTTCGCGCGCCGGGTTGAGCCCGACCGTGATCGCGCTGGTGCGCACATCGTTGGTCGGGCGGCAGGTGCCCGCCTGGCAGCTGTTGCCCGCGGTGCAGCGGTTGCCGCACGAGCCGCAGTTGTTGTTGTCCGTCTGGAACGCCGTGAGCGCGATGCACATCCCGTTGCACTGCGTGGTGCCCGGGCCGCAGAGCGAGTTGCACACGCCCGCGCTGCAGGTCGCCGGAGCGGTGCAGCGGCGCGCGCACATCCCGCAGTTGTTGATGTCGGTCTGCGTGTTCACGCACGTCGCGGTCGCGCCCATGCCGCACGCGGTCTGACCGATCGGGCAGCGGCAGACACCCGCGGTGCAGGTCTGCGCCGCGCCGCAGCGCGTCCCGCACGCCCCGCAGTTGGCCTCGTCCGTCGCAGTGTCGACGCAGGTCGCGCCGCAGGCCGTGCGACCCATCGGGCAACGGCAGGCGCCGGCCTGGCAGCTCTGGCCGCCCATGCAGACGGTCCCGCACGCGCCGCAGTTGTTGTTGTCGGTCTGGACGTTGATGCAAGTCTGCATTCCGCCGATGTCGCAGAGGCGGCTCGGCGCGGCGCACGTCGTGCGGCACATGCCCGCCGTACACGCCTGGCCCGCGGGGCACGCGGTGCCGCACGTGCCGCAGTTGGCGTTGTCCGTCTGCAGATCGACGCAGCTCGAGACGCCCATCATCGTGCAGCGCATCTGGCCCGCCGGGCACATCGCCGGCTGGCAGACGCCCATGTTGCACGACTCGCCGGACGGGCACGCGTTGCCGCACGAGCCGCAGTTCATCGTGCTGGTCTGCACGTTGACGCAGGTCATCGCCGGCGCCGTCGGCGTACAGTCGATCTCACCCGCGGGGCACATGCGGGCTGCCATACAAGCGCCCATCACGCAGCGCTGGCCTGCGGCGCAGGCCATGCCGCACATCCCACAGTTGTTGACGTCGGTCTGCGGGTTGACGCAGCCGCCGCCACAGGCGATTTCGGGCGCGGTGCACATCACCGACGGACGGCACATGCCTGCGTTGCAGGTCTCGCCCGCGGCGCACATGCGATCGCACATTCCACAGTGAAGCGGGTTGGTCTGCGTGTCGACGCAGGCGCCGCCACAGACCATTTCGCCTGCCATGCACATCGGGCCCACGCCCGTGTCTGCCGGTCCGATACCCGTGTCTGGATCGACGCCCGTGTCCGCGGGACCGATGCCGGTATCCGGATCGACGCCGCTGTCCGTCACGACACCAGTGTCGCCGCGCACGTCGGGGCGGACGCCTGTGTCTGTCGGTGTTGGCGTTGGCCCCCCGCAGGCCGCGAGCCCGACGGCCGCGACGAGCGTGCACCATGTGGTAGTTCGATTCATTAGTCTTTCCTTCGCAATGGATAGTGGGACGCACAACTCGGAGGCGCGAAGTCGCATCGCGAATCGCTCCTCCGAAATGATGGCGCACTGTCGCAGACTTGACCGCGATCGCAAGCCCACGTTGCACGAATTTGTCGTAAACTCCGCGGTGAACTACTTGCGCATGCTCTGCACAAGTCGCGCGAGCGACGCATGGGCTGCACAGATCGTGCGACGGACGGGCTGCGCAACCCGCGGTCGTGTTTCCTTCAAACTCCGCCGTCGACGACGACCGTTGCTCCGGTCATGTATGCCGCGCGGTCACTCGCGACAAACGCGCAGAGCTCGGCGACTTCTTCGAAGGTCCCCACGCGACCGAGCGCTGTGTGTTCTAGGTAGTCCTTCAAGCGATGGTCAGGCAAGTTGCGGCCGAGTCCTTCTTCGAGCAGCCCTGGCGCGAGCAAGAGCACACGAATCCCGTAGCGCCCTACTTCTTTGGTGAGCCCTTCGGTGAGCCCGCGCAGCGCGGCCTTGCTCGCGCAGTAGTGCAAAGGCGCCTCGATCATCCGCTCGCCCGCGAGGGAGCCGATGTTGATCACGACGCCCTTCTTTCGACGAATCATCCCTCGCAGCACGCTTCGGCTCGTGAGGAACGCTCCTTTGACGTTGGTGTCCATCACCAGGTCCCAGTCCTCTTCGTCGATCAGCGCGAGCGGGAGGTTCTGGGTGATCCCTGCGTTGTTCACGAGCACGTCGATGGCGCCGTGCTTGCTCTCGAGCTCGCGCACGAGTAGTTCTGTCGCCCGCGCGTCGATCACGCTGCATTTGTGCGCGCTGACGACGCCGGGCGCGATCGCCTCGGCGAGCGCCAGGGTCTCGTCGGCGCCCTTTTGATCGCGCACGAAGGTGAAGGCCACCGCGCTCGCCCCGCGTCGCGCGAGCGCGAGCACGATGGCGCGGCCGAGCGACCGGGAGGCTCCCGTGACGAGCCCGACCTTTCCTTCGAGCCATCGATTGATTGTGTGTGTCACTCAGCGTCCCCGGCGTCTGCGGCGCTCTTGCGCACGAGCGAGCTCGCGGACACCACCGGCTGCGCGGCGTCTGCGGCCCCTTCGCGCTGCTCGACGAGCTGCTTGCCCCAGATGGTGCTCTCGCCTTGCGGGCCGTCGAAGCGCTCGTCCTTGTCGCGATAGAACATGTTGTACGCGCAGCCGGGCATGAGCCGTCCGTCGGGCAGCGCGTAGTGGGTGCAGCACTTCTTGATGCGGTCGACCTCGAAGGTCCACTCGTCCATGAAGGCGTGGATGAAGATGGTCTTCACGACGGACTCGCCGAGGCGCATGCGCTCTTCGAGGGCCAGCGCCTGATCGGGCGGGTACATCAGCTTGAGGGCGCGCTTGAGCCCCGCGAGGATCTTGTCTTTGTCCGGGACCTGCTCGGCCGACGTCCACAGGTCGTTGATGGCCGTGCGGATCGAGTGCTCGAACTTCTCGTCGGTGCGGATCGTTCCGCGGTTGGAGAGCACGTCCATGTAGCTCGCCATGTCGACGAAGCGCGGAAACGGCGTGTAGGTCTCGTCGTTCTTCAAGAGGTAGGTCAGGCCGAAGCACGAGGGGTGCGAGCACGGGAGCGGCAGAAAGTCCGCTTCGGTGAGCCACCCTGGGGTCTGCGCGGCGATCTGCGCGACGACGTCGGGGATGGTCATCACGTCCATCGGGTTGTGCGGCGCGAAGTGCGCGCCGCCGTAGCCGGTGAACGCCGCGGGCTGAAACATGAGCGACAGGATGAAGTCGTTTTTGTAGAGCAGCTCGACGCACTCGCCGATCTTGTCGTCGTTGATTCCCTTGGCCACAGTGGAGACGATCGTGGTGCGAACGCCGGCTTGCTCGAGGTTGCGCAGGGTCTTTCGCTTGAGCTCTTCTTGGTTGCCGCCGCCGCGCAGCGTGCGCAGGGCAGGGTTGCTCAAGGCGTCGAGCTGCAGGCTCACGTAGACGTTGCGCCGGGCGAGCTCGCGGCAAAACTCGATGTCTTGCGCGCAGCGGATCCCGTTGGTGCTCACGGACACGCGCGAGATCTCTGGGCGCTTGGCGAGGTCGAGCAGCGCGAGAAACTGCGGGTGCATCGTGGGCTCGCCGCCAGAGATGTTGATGGTCTCGAGCGTGCCCTCTTTCTCGATCAGCCCGTCGATGATCTTCCCGAACTCCGCGGGCGTCATGTTGTAGTTGTGCCGGTTTTGCACGATGCAAATCGGGCACTCGAGGTTGCAGTGGTTGGTGATCTCGATGATGGGCATGCACGAGTGCTGCTCGTGCGCCGCGCACAACCCGCAGTCCTCGGGGCATCCCTTCTCGACGGGGGTCGAGAACTTGAGCGGGACGCTCCCCTCTTTGATGTACGTGAGGGACTTCAAGAACCAGTCAGCGTTGCCCGAGATGAGCCCTTCGGACTTGCCGCAGTCGGGGCAGACGCGGCGCAGGTAGACCTTCTGATCGCGGATGAAGCGCGCCCCGTCGACGAGGCGGCGGCACTTGGGGCACATCGTGCGCGAAAACGAGTGAAACACCTCGCCCGAGCGCGCCGCGGCGGTCTCGATGAACGTCGGGTTGGCGATGGGGAGCACGATCTTGTTGTTGCTCTCGGAGGTCATGGATGGGTCCTTCGGGGAATACGCTTCACTTGCCGAGGAGCGGCAGTCGACGTCGCTTGTCGGCCATCGCCTCGACCTGCGCGGGCGTCGCGAACCGATGGTCTCGTTCGCGGTAGATGATGTTGTACGAGCACGTCGGGATGTTGCTGCCGTCGGCCTCGGGGACGCCGACACAACATTTCATGATCCGCGAGACGTCGAAGTTCTCTTCGTCCATGTGCGAGTGGATGTAGACGGCTTTGGTCACGCGCTCTGCGCGCTTGCGTCGCTCGTCGAGCGACAGGCTGCCCTCCGTGGGAAACACGTCGCGCAAGACGCGCTTCATCGTCGCGAGCACGCGCTCGGACTCGGGCAGCGCCTCGGGCTCGGCCCACAGCCGGTCGATCACCGAGCGAAACGCCTCTTCGACCTTCGGCGTCGGCTCCATGTACAAGCTGTCCGAGAGCAGTTCGAAGAGCGTCGCGCGGGACATCAGCCTGGCGAACGGAACGAAGTCGGGGACGCTCGGGTCCTTCGTTCCGGGCCCGTCGAGCACCAGGACGTACGCGATCGAGTAGCAGTGCGGGTGGGCGAGGGGGCTGGGGACGAAGTCCTTTGCAGTGAGCTTTCCGCCGGTGTGCTTGTCGAGGATCGCGTGGAGGTCGGGCGTGGTGATCTTCGCGGCGCGGTCATACGCCGAGCCGTTTTCGCCGGTAAACGTCAGCGTGTGCAGCTCGAGCGAGCAGATGTTCTTTCGCGCGAGCACCGTGTCGAAGAGCGCCGGGACGTCTCGATCGTTGAAGCCCGCGGCCACCGCCGGCAGGATGGTGCACGTCACGTCGTGCGCCTCGCACAAATCAAGCACGCGCTTCTTCGCGGCGATCGTGTTGGCGCCGAGCATGGCCTTGTCGACGGCGGGATCGAAGGTGTCGAGCGACAGGATCACCCGCGCGTCCACCGCGGCCAACTGACGAACGTAGTCCTCGTCGAGGAGCTTGAGCCCGTTGGTGCTCACCGTGAGCCGACGGATGCCTGCGTCCCTGGCCATCTCGAGCAGCTCGATCATGCGCGGGTGCATGGTCGGCTCGCCGCCGGTAAAATTGATGATGTCGAGCTCCTGGTGCTCGCGGCGGAGGTGCGCGAGGATCTCCGCGAAGCGCTCTTTTGGCAGGTGAAACGGGTCGTCGTTCTTGTTGATCGTGTAGCAGATCGGGCAGTCGAGGTTGCACGCGCTGGTGATGGGAACCACCGGCAGGTACACCTTCTGCGCGTGCGAGTCGCAGGGGCCGCAATCGTGGGGGCAGCCGTTTTTCACCGGTCGGTGCACGGTTTTGGGCGGCGTGTTGGGCGCGATGAAGCTGAGGGCGTCCAGGTACCACTCGGCCGAGCTGCTCACGAGCGAGCGCTGAACCCCGTGCTCGGGGCAGAATTTCTCCATCCACACCTGCCCGTCTTGCAGGTGAATCTTCGCGTCGACCTGCCGTTTGCACGTCGAGCAGAGCGACCGCGTCGCGCCGAAATACACGTGGGGTGTCGCGCTTCTCGTCGGTCCGCAGGGGGCGCAAAACGTCATGGTGGGCTCCGGGGCGCCGCCCGGGCGCCCTCTGCGCCCGGCCGACGTCGGCCGAAGAGTGTACGCGAGAGTTGACGACTGGCCTTGTGCTCCGTCACGAACCTGCTACCGTCGCCGTGCTCGGTAGAAGCTCTGGTACTCGACTCACGGCACACGCATGGGCCTCTGAGACCGCGGAACGGTTCTTCGACCTTCACGATGATGACGGCGGAAAACGCTCGATTCATCGAGCAGCGGGCTAGTGCCGCTGCCGCCATTCGCACGAGGCTCGCGGTATTCGAGCACGATGGTGAGTCACCCGCCCAGGCGTTCCGAGCCGCCCGGGCAGCACAGTACCGCGAGGATTCTGAGAGCTGTTCCGTGAGCAATACGCGTTTGTATGTGGGTAACCTGGCGTTTCACACGACCGAGGACACCCTTCTGGCGAGCTTTTCCAAGTACGGCGAAGTGTCGGACGTCAAGCTGGTGATCGACCGTGAGACCGGCCGTTCGCGCGGCTTCGCGTTCGTCACGATGGGCACCCCCGAAGCGGCCGTGAAGGCGATCGAAGAGATGAACGGCCAGACCCTGGACGGCCGTCCCCTTCGCGTCAACGAAGCCGAAGCCCGTCCGCCCCGCGCTGGTGGCGGTGGTGGCGGCGGCGGCGGCGGCGGTAGCCGTGGTGGCTACGGCGGCGGCGGCGGCGGCGGTGGTCGCGGCGGCGGCGGCGGCGGCTACGGCGGCGGTGGCCGCAGTGGCGGCGGCGGCGGCGGCGGCGGCCGTGGCGGCCGTGGCGGCAGCAGCGGCGGCGGCGATCGCGGCGGTCGCTGGTAGTTGCAACGCGCTGGAGAAATCCAGCGCTGAGCTCGTGGGGTGACGCTCGAGGGTCTTCATTGACCTCTCGAGCGTTTGCTATTTGGGGGGGGGCCGATCGCGCGCGTCACTCAGGTCGTTCGCATTCGCGCC
>LNFM01009083.1_pt1 | contig 14656 bp, 13 predicted proteins | sample 596031 | NCBI WGS metagenome assembly LNFM01 (sample SAMN04254537, study PRJNA301005) | activated carbon metagenome | isolation source: dual media filters at the Ann Arbor, Michigan drinking water treatment plant | place: USA: Ann Arbor
GTCGTTCTCGTCGACCTGAATACGGCCAACAACGCCACCTGGCCCCTACGTCATACCCGGGAGGTGACTCCCGGAGCCTGTTGCACGATCCGGGCTAGTTCAGTCTGAGCACCAGACAAGGTCCCGTACGAATGGTCCGCATCTGACCCACCCCGGCCCACGGAACCGCAGACTCTCAGACGGCCAGCCCCCGACAACCTTGTCGGAAACCTCGATGCGCAGCGAGTACTGCCCTCCGTTGCATGGCGTCATCCACAGGGGAAGCGAGTCCCCATACGAGCGACCGCGGGCGCCACAGGACACTTGCGCGCTCCAACGTGCCAGCTCGAGGCGCCTCTCTCTATCGAAGCTCGTAAGAGCTTTCTTGGCGTCCTGAGATGCTGCTTGGGGTGTGACATCCGAGGCACCACCCGGCGCAACCTCGCACCGGTGGCCGTGTCACCACTGCGACTGTTGCAGGAACAACAAGGCGCTCACGGTTGCGCGCCGAGCGCCTCTAGCAACTGACAGGCGACCGGGAAGATCTCGGACGAGTCGCGGGCATCCTCACGGGCCCCAAGGGGGATCATGAGCGCATCCCGGCATGCCGAAGCCACCGGTCGCCCGGCGGCTCCTAGAAATCGATGCTTGCGGCGAGGGGCGACTTCGCCCGGATCGGCTACGGCGGTGGCGGCCTCGCCGGAGGCTTCGTGTGCCGATGCTCGGCGACGCCCGCTCCGGACCCTTGACGGACGCGGACGCGGTCGATGAGCTCCCACAGGCGCCCCGCAGCAGGCCCAACCAGATCCTCTGCGCGGAGGGGAGACTCGTCTGGCACCCCTCCGGGTGCGCCGCCATGGCGAGAAGGCGAGTGGACCACAGGAGCCTTCTGCCTGTCGCGCTTGATGCGGTCGCGCTCGGCGCGTCTGCGGTCAGCGCGGGTCGCGCGCTCCTCCTTGAGGGCGGCGACGCGCTTCGTGACCTGCCGGGTGCGGACGAAGGCAAGCTCGAGAACCCGCACCGCACCCCGGCCGTAACCCCGGGCCTCATCCTCGGGGAGGGTCCAGTCCTGGACGATGCCGGCGCTCACCGCATCGGCTCGGGTCCGCCACTCAGTCCAGCGGGAAACCCCCATCGCCCTTGCGAGCTCGGCTGGCCGAACCTCGCCTCGCGACCGCCACGGCCCGAGCGCGAGCTGGGCCATGATGAACCAGCTGACGACGTTCGCGACCCGGCGAGGGCTCAGACCCGATTCCCCAAGCGCGGCCAGCACGCTTCCCCCGACGGCGGCGAACCGCTCGTTGGCAAGGGTCTCCACTTCGACCGCGTAGGGGATGTCGCTCACGGTCGCGGAACGCTCTCGATGTGGTGGACTGGGCGGCTGGTGGCCATTCCCGATAGGGCGTACCCTGTGATCACTGAGTGAGCTTTCGTAGGGAGCGACCCGGGGCTGGTACCCCGGGTCGCGTCGTTCTGGGCGCGAGTCAGCGTCGTTCGGTGGAGGACGGGCCCGCGGGACGGGGTCGCCCACCACCGCTCGATCGAGCGCGCGCGGGTCTCCCCCCGTCTCCCCACGACTGGCAAACTCCCCTGCAGGTGATGGCGAGACAGGCGGCTCTATGGGGAGACGCCTGAGACCCGAGATCATGCATTCCGAAGGGGTTTCATGGCGTCCTACGAATACATCTTCACCATGTACAAGCTCGGGCGGACGCATCCGCCCGACAAGACCGTGCTCAAGGACGTCTCGCTGTCGTTCATGCCCGGCGCCAAGATCGGCGTGCTGGGCGTGAACGGATCGGGCAAGTCGACGCTGCTGCGCATCATGGCCGGGCTCGACAAGGAGTACACCGGCGACGCGGCCCTCGCGCCCGGGGCCACCGTCGGCCTGCTGCCGCAGGAGCCCGACCTCGACCCCTCCAAGGACGTGCGGGGCAACATCGAGGAGGGGGCCGCCGAGTCGGTCGGCCTGCTGCGGCGCTTCGAGGAGATCGGGGCGAAGCTCGGCGAGATGGAGCCCGACGAGATGGAGACGGCGCTCGTCGAGTACGGCGAGCTGCAGGACCGGATCGACCGCCTCGACCTCTGGGACCTGGAGCGCAAGCTCGACGTCGCGATGGACGCCCTGCGCGTGCCGCCCGGCGACCAGGACGTGACCACCCTCTCCGGCGGTGAGCGCCGCCGCGTGGCCCTTTGCCGCCTGCTGCTCTCCACCCCCGACCTGCTGCTGCTCGACGAGCCCACCAACCACCTCGACGCCGAGTCGGTGGACTGGCTGGAGCGGCACCTCGAGGAGTACCCGGGCACGGTGGTGGCGGTGACCCACGATCGGTACTTCCTCGACAACGTGGCCGGCTGGATCCTCGAGCTCGACTACGGCCGCGGCATCCCGTGGAAGGGCAACTACTCCAGCTGGCTGGAGCAGAAGCGGATCCGCCTGGAGCAGGAGGAGAAGACCGAGTCGGCGCGCCAGAAGGCGCTGGCGCGCGAGCTGGAGTGGGTGCGCAGCTCGCCGAAGGCCCGGCAGTCCAAGAGCAAGGCCCGCCTCGCCAACTACGAGAAGCTGCGCGCCGAGGAGGGCGAGCGCCGCTCGAAGGCGGTCGAGATCCGCATCCCCGCGCCGCCGAAGCTGGGCGACCTGGTGATGGAGGTCTCGAACGTCTCCAAGGGCTTCGGCGACCGCCTGCTGATCGACGACCTGTCGTTCACCCTGCCGCCCGCCGCGATCGTCGGCGTGATCGGCGCCAACGGCGCCGGCAAGACGACCCTCTTCAAGATGATCGCCGGCGTCGAGCAGCCCGACTCCGGGACGATCCGGATGGCGCCCGCCGTGCAGCTGGCCTACGTCGACCAGTCGCGCGAGCTCGAGGGGACCAAGACGGTGTGGGAGGAGGTCTCCGGCGGTCTCGACCTGATCCAGCTCGGGGGCAGCGACGAGATCAACTCGCGCCAGTACGTGGCCTCGTTCAACTTCAAGGGCGCCGACCAGCAGAAGCCGGTCGGGATGCTCTCGGGCGGCGAGCGCAACCGCGTGCACCTGGCCAAGCTCCTCGCCGGCGGCGGCAACCTGCTGCTGCTCGACGAGCCGACCAACGACCTCGACGTCGACACCCTCCGCGCCCTGGAGGAGGCCGTCGTGGCCTGGTCGGGCTGCGCGATGATCACCTCGCACGATCGGTGGTTCCTCGACCGCGTCGCGACCCACATCCTCGCCTTCGAGGGCGACAGCGTGGTGACCTGGTTCGAGGGCAACTTCCAGGAGTACGAGGACCACCGCAAGCGGACCCTCGGCGAGGAGGGCTCCCGCCCGAAGCGCATCACCTACCGGAAGCTGCACGCGCCAGGCTGACCCATCGTTTGAGTTTGCATGGGACGCAATGTACTTTGCGTCCCATGCAAACCGTTTCGGAGATGCTCCCGATCTTCCGCTCGCCGGGCCAGGCCCGCCTGCTTGCGCGGCTGATGATCGGGGCCGGCGACGAGTGGCGCTCACTCACGGAACTCGCCCGGTCGGTGGATCTCGCCGTCTCGAGCGTCCAGCGCGAGGTGGAGCGACTTACCCGGTCGGGGCTCGTCGAGAGTCGCCGGGTCGGCAACGTGCGCCAGGTGCGGGCGAACCGGTCGTCGGCCTTCTTCCCGGACCTGCGGGCGCTCGTGGTCAAGGCCTTCGGCCCCGTCCCGCTCCTCCGCGACGCGGTGACGGCCATCGACGGTGTCTCCGAGGCGTACATCTTCGGGTCCTGGGCGCGCTACGCCGCCGATCCCGGCGAGATGTCCGAACCGCCCGGCGACATCGACCTCCTCATCGTGGGCGTGCCGGATCCGGACTCGGTGTACCGGGCGTCCGCCGAGGTGGAGCGGGAACTCGGCGTCGAGGTGAATCCGGTGATCGTGACCCATGACGCGTGGGTCTCGGATAGGCGCTCGGGTTTCCTCGAGTCCGTCCGCGACGGCGCCCTCATCCCGCTCCTGGTCGATGACCCGGCCATCGCATGAACGTCGATGCGCTGATCGGCGCGCGGCGACTCGAACGCGTCCCCGTCGATGATGAAGCCTCGGCGCGCCGGCTTGCCGCGGCGCGCCGCCACCTCCAGTCGGCGGCGATGATCTCCGGCGACGATCCTGACGCCGCCTACGCACTCCTCTACGACGCCGCGCGGAAGGCGGTTGCGGCTCACATGCAGGCGGCGGGCCTCCGCGCGCGGAACGCGCCCGGCGCGCACGAGGCGACGGCGCTCTACGCAGCGGCGGTCCTGACGGGCCGCTCCGCAGGAGAGCTCGATCGGATGCGCCGCTTCCGGAACCGGATCGAGTACGGCACGACCAGCTTCGACACCCGCCAGGTCGAACACGATCTCCGCCATGCCGAGGCGATCGTCGCCGAGATCGGCTTGAGTATCGGCGCGGGCTGAACGCTCAGGTCCGGGCGGACCACCCCTGGTCGGCGGTGAGACGCTCGACGACGCCGCGTACGAGACCCGCCTCGGGGAGACCTTCGAAGTCGACCCCTCCGGAGACATCCAGGAGCTCGATCGAGATGATCCGGCCCGCGGCGTCGTAGTCCACGAACCGCCGCTCATCGAGGTGCTCGGTGCGCGCCGATCGCCCGGCGCCGGAGCCCTCGAGGTCGATCGCCAGCGCGTCGGCCTCCGGGTCGTAGGTCGCGGTGAAGACCGTGGTGGTCATGGTCGCCAGAGTAGGCGCTCCTCCCCCTTGCCGCGAGCCGGGGCGACAGTGTGGATGGTGCCGTTCGGCCGCCGGATGACCGTGATCCACCGTCCCCCGATCTCGGCTTCGTGGGCCGATCCACCCGTACGGCGCTGGAGGACACCCTCGTCGCGGTCGAGCACCAATCCGACCTCCTCTCGCGTGATGCCCCTCTGCTCCATCCGGCGAAGAGCGTGCGCCGAGAATCGGAGGGGCGTGTGAGCCACTCACCCATCGAACCGCCCCGCGGCGGCCGGTTCAGGATCCGGCCGCGTCAGAAGTGCGCCGGAACGGTAGGCTTTCTGGTCGCATCGCACGCCCCGAAGAGGAGACCGCTTTGACCCGGACGCCCGACGTTTTCTCCGCCCGTGACACCCTGGAGGCGGGCGGGCGATCCCACGTCATCTACCGGCTCGACGCCGTGCGGAAGGATCTGGCCCGCACGCCGTACACCATCAAGGTGCTGCTGGAGACCGTGCTGCGCAACTGCGGCCGCGGTTTCGTCACCGAGGAGGACGTGAAGGCTCTCGCCGGCTGGACGCCCCGCTCGGGCTCCACGGCGGAGGTGCCCTTCCTCCCCGCCCGCGTGGTGATGCAGGACTTCACCGGCGTGCCCTGCGTGGTCGACCTCGCCGCCATGCGCGACGCCATGAGCGCCCTCGGCGGCGACCCCAGCCTGATCAACCCGCTGGTGCCGGCCGACCTGGTCATCGACCACTCGGTGCAGGTCGACCGCTTCGGCGACCACCAGGCCTTCGCCGACAACGTCGAGATCGAGTACGAGCGCAACCGCGAGCGCTACATGCTGCTGCGGTGGGCCCAGCAGGCGTTCCGCGACTTCCGCGCCGTGCCGCCGGGCACCGGCATCGTCCACCAGGTCAACCTCGAGTACCTCTCGCCGGTCGTGCAGACCCGCGAGATCGAGGGCGAGCTGATGGCGTTCCCCGACACGCTCGTCGGCACCGACTCGCACACCACGATGATCAACGGCGTGGGCGTGCTCGGCTTCGGCGTCGGCGGCATCGAAGCCGAGGCCGTGCTGCTCGGCCAGCCGCTGTCGCAGCCGACCCCGACGGTCATCGGCCTGAAGCTGACCGGCGCGATCCCGGCCGGCACCACGGCCACCGACCTCGTGCTCACGGTCACCGAGATGCTCCGCGCGCACGGGGTGGTCGGCAAGTTCGTCGAGCTCTACGGCGCCGGCCTCTCGTCGCTCAGCCTCGCCGACCGCGCGACCATCTCGAACATGTCGCCCGAGTTCGGCGCCACGGCGACGATGTTCCCGATCGACGACGAGACGCTCCGGTACATGGACACGACCGGGCGCCCGGCCGAGACGATCGCCCTGACCGAGGCCTACGCCAAGGCGCAGGGCCTGTTCCGCACCGACGCCGACCCGGACCCCGAGTTCGACGAGACGCTCGAGCTCGACCTCTCGACGATCGTCCCGAGCCTCGCCGGGCCGCGCCGCCCGCAGGACCGCGTGACCCTCGACAACGTGGCCGGCGAGTTCCGCGAGAACTTCACCGACGGCCTCGTCGCGAACGGCGCCGGCCCGCACTACGAGCCCGTGCAGGTGACGGTGGAGGGCGAGACCTTCCCGCTGCAGACCGGCTCGGTGGCGATCGCGGCCATCACCAGCTGCACCAACACCTCCAACCCGTACGTCATGGTGGGCGCCGGCCTGCTGGCCAAGAAGGCCGTCGAGAAGGGCCTGACGACGCCGCCGTGGGTCAAGACCAGCCTCGCGCCGGGCAGCCGCGCGGTGACCGGCTACCTCGACCGCGCCGGACTGACGCCGTTCCTCGACGAGCTGCGCTTCGACCTCGTCGGCTACGGCTGCACCACCTGCATCGGCAACTCGGGCCCGCTGGCGGGCCCGATCGACGAGGCGATCGAGAAGAACGGCCTCGTGGCCGCCGCGGTGCTCTCGGGCAACCGCAACTTCGAGGGCCGCATCCACCCGAACATCCGCGCGAGCTACCTCGCCTCGCCGCCGCTGGTGGTGGCCTACGCGCTCGCCGGCCGGGTCGACATCGACCTCACCAGCGAGCCGCTCGGCGAGGGCTCGGACGGACCGGTCTACCTGGCCGACATCTGGCCGACCCAGCAGGAGGTGGCCGACGCCGTCCACGGCTCGGTCGACCGCAAGCTCTTCTCCGAGAGCTACGCCACGGTGTTCGAGGGCGACGAGCGCTGGCGCGCCCTGCCGGTGCCCGAGGGCCAGACGTACGAGTGGGACCCCGAATCGACCTACGTGCAGCTGCCCCCGTTCTTCAGCAGCATCACGCCGGAGCCCGCCCCGATCACCGACATCGTCGGCGCCCGGGCGCTGGCGGTGCTCGGCGACTCGATCACCACCGACCACATCTCGCCCGCCGGCAGCATCCCGGCGAGCAGCCCGGCCGGACGCTACCTCGTGGAGCACGGCGTGGAGCCGCGCGACTTCAACAGCTTCGGCTCGCGGCGCGGCAACCACGAGGTGATGATGCGCGGCACGTTCGGCAACATCCGCCTGCGCAACGCCCTCGCCGGCGGCAAGGAGGGCAACTGGACCGAGTACCTGCCCACCGGTGACATCACGAGCATCTACGAGGCCTCGATGGACTACCAGGCCTCGGGCACGCCACTGATCGTGCTGGCGGGCGCCCTCTACGGCAACGGCTCCAGCCGCGACTGGGCCGCCAAGGGCACCCTGCTGCTGGGCGTCCGGGCGGTGATCGCCAAGTCGTTCGAGCGCATCCACCGCGGCAACCTGGTGGGAATGGGCGTGCTGCCGCTCCAGTTCCACGAGGGCGAGGGCCACGAGGAGCTCGGGCTGACCGGCCGCGAGACGTTCTCCCTGATCGGGCTCGCCGACCTGGCCCCGCGCCAGGACGTGACGATCAGCTACACCCGCGAGGACGGCTCAAGCGGCTCGTTCAGCGTGCTCGCGCGCGTGGACGGCCCGACCGAGCTGAACTACATCCACAACGGCGGCATCCTGCCGACCGTGCTGCGCCGCCTCTACAAGGAGAGCACCGCCTCCTGATGCGACGCGCCCCCTGAGTCGCGATCGCGCGGCTCGGGGGGCATTGTCTCGCGCGCGGGTGGAATCGGCGGCGCCGCGGCCGACAAACACTGTGTGATCAGAGTCCGATCCGCCTCCGCCGCCTCGTCGCGGCGCGAGGACGATCCCCGCCGCGACCAGGGATGGGCGGCGGCCGTCCGCGCCGAGCGGAGGATGCAGGCCGCCCAGATGGGGATCCTGGCCGTCCTCGCCCTCGTGGTGCTGGCCGTCGCGGCCATCACCGGTCGCGGCATGGTCGACGAGCTGGAGCGCTATCGCGGCGAGCAGAGCGTGCAGAGCCGGCTCGACTCCCTGCGCTACAGCCTTCAAGAGGAGGAGGCCGCCCTCTGGCGCCGTCGCGCCGAGGGCGACACGCGCATCCCGCTCGAGGTGGCCGCCAACATCCTCGCGGCGAACGGCGAGGCGATCGCACTGAGCCGGGTGGAGGCCGGCGGCGACGGGTCGGCCGCCGAGCGGACGGCCATCGCCGAAACGCTCGACGGGCTCACGGCCGTGGTCGGCCTGGTGGCGTCGTCTTCCGGGTCGCCCGAGCTCGGGTCGCCCGCAGACCGGCGCTTCGTGGCGGCCCTGACGCCGCTGATCACCGATCTGCGGTCCGCCGCCGACACGTGGGCCAGCGAGAACTCCACGGAGCTCGACGACGCCAACGCGGCGGTGACCGCGGCCACGCGGCGCATCATCACCCTCACCGGGGCGACCGCGATCCTCGCGATCCTCCTCGGACTGATCACGTGGCGCCTGATCGCCCGCTCCCGCCGGCGGGTCGTGGGCGCCCTCCAGGCGGCGACCGAGCGGCTGCGGCATCTCGCCGACACCGACCCGCTCACCGGGCTCTCCAACCAGCGCCTCCTCCACGACCGCCTCCAGGAGGCGACGGCGTCCGCGCAGACCTCGGGTCGGGGCCTCAGCGCGGTGATGATCGACCTCGATCACTTCAAGACGGTGAACGACACCTTCGGCCACCCGGTGGGCGACCTCGTGCTCGTCGAGACCGCCCGCCGCATCCGCACGGCGGCGCGCGCCGGGGACATCGTGGCCCGCATCGGCGGCGAGGAGTTCCTGATGCTCCTACCCGACACCGACGGCGTCACCGCCCTCGCCGTGGCAGAGCGCGTCCGCGCCGCGGTGCGCGCCACCGACTACCCCGCCGGGGCCGGCCGCCTCAGCGCATCGCTCGGGGTCGCGAGCCTCGCCGACGAGCTCGACGCCGACGGCCTGCTCGCCCAGGCCGACGCCGCGCTCTACTGGGCCAAGCGCCACGGCCGCGACGCGGCCTTCCGCTACAACGCGGCGCTGATGGGTGATCTCTCGGTTCCGAACCGAACACGTGAGATCGCGCGAGAGGACGGCCTCGCCGCACTCCGCGCCCTGGCGCGCGCCATCGACGCCCGCGACGCCGCCACCCAGCGCCACTCGATCCGCGTCGCCGACATGGCCGTGATGATCGCCACGGCCCTCGGCTGGACGGCCGACCAGACGATCCGGCTGCGCGAGGCGGGCCTCGTGCACGACGTCGGCAAGATCGGCATCCCGGACTCGATCCTGCTGAAGGCCTCCGGGCTCACGCCCGACGAGCGCGAGCTGATGAAGGACCACGCCCGGCTCGGCGCGCGGATCGTCTCGGAGGTGCTCGACCCGGACCAGGTGGAGTGGGTGGCTCACCACCACGAGCGCTGGGACGGCGACGGCTACCCGCTGGGCATCGACGGGACCAACATCCCCGAGGGCGCCCGCATCCTCGCCGTCGCCGACTCGTGGGACGCGATGACGAGCGCCCGGGAATACAACGTCGCCCTCGGCCGCGAGGAGGCGCTGGAGGAGTGCGTGCGGTGCTCGGGCGCGCAGTTCTGGCCCGCCGCGGTCGACGCGCTGGTGCGGCTGGACGCCGCAGGCGCACTCCCCGAGCGCGAGGCCCCGGAGCTCACCGCGGCCTGACCGGATGCACCTCGTCGGCCGCGTCCGGGCGCGAGGGGTCTAGGGGGAGAGGACCACCGGCACGACGTCGCGCGGCGGGGGGAAGCCCTCGCCGTCCGACGGATCGCCGGCCTCGACCTCGAGGTGCCCGACCTGCTCCTCCGATGGCGGCGTGTAGCCGACGGTGAAGGTGAACGACGCCGGGCCGTCCACCCCGCCGCCGGTCGCGAAGCCCTCGGCGATGACATCGCCGGCCCGGTCGAGGAGGCGCCACGGCACGTTGCTCTCGAACGTGCGCGAGCACCCCGTCACCGTGAACCCGGGCGCCACCCTCACCCCGGAGGCGGGGGTGGTCACGAAGACCATGGAGGCGTCGGCCGGGACACCGGCGCACGGATCGGCGACCGTGGTCGTGGTGGGTGCCGACGCCGAGCCGGCGTCGTCGTCGTCGCCACAGGCGACCAGCGCGCCCGACAGTGCGAGCACGGCGAGAGAGGCGGTCAGTCTCCGGGGCATCGGCGGGTCTCCGTCTCGGGTGTGGTGCCCAGTATCCCGCATCGTGACCACGCGTTCGCCGTGGTCTCGGTGGTGGCTCTCCGCATACAACGGCGGGGTGCGGCCCCTGGCCACGCGGACAAGCGCGGCCTGATCGGGTTTCGCTCGTGGGCCGATTCGCCGACTGCGCCGCCGGTTGTATACAAAGACTGAACGCGTTCCCGCAGCACCCGGCGGCCCGTCCATCCGCGGCGGCGGACGTCGGCCCCCCCGCCGCCCGCACCGACAGGAGCCACGATCGTGACACCGAGCGACAGCGCGGCGGGCCCCGTCAACATCCCCGCCGAGCCGTACGAGTTCGTCCTCGATCCCGCCACCACGGCGCTCCTGGTGATCGACATGCAGCGCGACTTCCTCGAGGAGGGCGGGTTCGGCGCCGGCCTCGGCAACGACGTCTCGCTGCTGGCGCGCGTCGTGGAACCGCTCTCGCGGGTGGTGTACGCCGCCCGCGCGGCCGGCATGACCGTCGTCCACACCCGCGAGGGGCACCGCCCCGACCTCGCCGACTGCCCGCCTACGAAGCTCGCGCGCGGCCGGCTGGAACTGGGGATCGGCGACATGGGGCCGAGGGGCCGGGTACTCGTCCGCGGCGAGGAGGGGCACGACATCATCGACGAGCTGGCGCCGGCGCCGGGCGAGATCGTCGTCGACAAGCCGGGCAAGGGGGCGTTCTACGCCACCGACCTCGAGCCGGTGCTGCGCAACCGCGGCATCGTCAGCCTCGTGGTGACGGGCGTCACCACCGAGGTCTGCGTCCACACGACGGTCCGCGAGGCCAACGACCGGGGCTTCGAGTGCCTCGTGCTCGAGGACTGCTGCGGCTCCTACTTCCCCGAGTTCCACGAGGTGGGGATCCGGATGATCGCCGCCCAGGGGGGCATCTTCGGGTGGGTCGCCGCCTCGGGGGCGCTCCTCGCCGCGCTCGCCGCACGCCCCGCGGCGCCGGCGCCGTCATAGGGCGTCCGCGACCGCCGGGCGGTCTAGACTCGGCGAGGATCCCCGGATCGGAGCACCCTTGACCAGCAGCCGCCCATTGCTCGCCGAGAGCGTCTACCTGCGGATGCGGTCCGACCTGCTGAGGGGACGGATCCGGCCCGGCGAGCGCGTGGTGGAGCAGTGGGCTGCGCTCCACTACGACGCCTCCCGCACACCGGTGCGCGAGGCCTGCCGGCGACTGGCCGAGGAGGGGCTCCTCGTGCACCGGCCCCAGCGCGGGTACGCGGCGCCGGACATCGAGCAGGCCGAGCTGGACGAGCTCTACGAGTTGAGGCGCGCGATCGAGGTGCTGTCGGTGCGGCGCGCCTGCGGGGCCGAGGACCGCGCCGCGCCACTGGCGGCGCTGCGGGCTCAGTGGGAGGGCCGCGTGCCCGAGGCGAGCGAGGAGATCGTCTACAACGACGAGGAGTTCCACCTCGCCATCGCCGAGGTGGGGGGCAACCGGCAGGTGCACGCCGCGCTGGCGGGCATCAACGCCCGCATCCGGCTCGTGCGCGTGCACGACTTCCTCGACCGTGAGCGCGTCGGCGCGACGGTCCGCCAGCACCTGGCCATCCTGGACGCGGTCGAGGATGGAGACGCCGAGAAGGCGGGCGCGCTGATGGTGGTGCACATCATCGAGTCGCAGCACGCCGTGGTCGGCGCTGCCGCGCGCGCGCAGGCGGCCTTCTCCTCCGGCTGAGGCGACTGGCCCCCGGGATGAACGCCGGGGCGCCGCTTGAGCCGCCCGGACAGAGCGGCCGACCCGGGCCGTTTTGTATACAACGCGTTGTGATGAGCGCTCCCTCCTCGGCCGTGCCGGCCCCGGCGACCATCCCGCACGGCCGGCTGGCGGCCTACACCGAGGGCCGCGGCCCGGTGGTGATGCTGGTGCACGGCGTCGGCTACGGGCCCCTGACGCTCACCGCGACGGCCCGGGCCCTGGTGGATGCCGGCGCCCGGGTGATCGTGCCCCACCGCGCCGGTTACGGGGCGAGTGAGGCGGCGCCACCCGCGCGCGACCTGGCCGGCCAGGTCGAGGACCTCGTCGAGGTGCTCGACGCCGCGGGGGCGCAGCGCGCCGTGTGGGCGGGCGTCAGCGGAGGCGCCACGATCGCCCTGGCCGCGGGGATCCTGCGGCCAGGGCGGGTGGCGGGCCTGGTGCTGCACGAGCCGGCCCTCGGCCCCCTTGCCGCCGATCTCCACGCGCGGCTCCTCGGGGCCGCGTCGGCGGTTGCCGCCGCCCACGACCCGGGCGAGGGGGCGCTCGCCCTCGCGGCGGCCCTCGGCGGAGCCGAGGGCTGGGCCCGGGTCGGCCCCGCCACCCGGCTCGCGATCCACGCGTCCGGTGCCGTCGTGCGGCAGGAGATACCGCTGTTCCCCGGCTTCGCGCCGACACCGGGCGAGCTCGCCACGCTGCGCGGCGTGGCGGTGATCTCGTCCGTCGGCGCCCGCAGCGGGCCCGAGCGGCGCGACGCCGGCGAGGTCCTCGTGCGGCTCGCAGGCGCGGTGCGCGCCCGCCCGCCCTCGGGCCATCTGCTGCAGATCGAAGCCCCCGAGGCCTTCGCCCGCCTGGCCCTCGGCCTCACGCGCCGGACCACCACCCCCGAGGAGGACGGATGAGCACCCGACCCGTCAACGCCGAGCCCTATCCGTGGCCCTACGACGATGTGATCGACCCGTCCCGCACCGCCCTGCTGCTGATCGACTGGCAGTTCGACTTCTGCGGCGAGGGCGGGTACGTGGACCGGATGGGCTACGACATCGCGCTCACCCGGGCGGGCCTCGGCCCCACGGCGCGCCTGCTGGCCGCCGCCCGCGCGCTCGGCATGACGATCGTGCACACACGGGAGGGGCACCGCCCCGACCTCTCCGACTGCCCGCCGAACAAGCTGTGGCGCTCCAAGCAGATCGGCGCCGGCATCGGCGACGCGGGCCCCAACGGGCGGATCCTGGTGCGCGGGGAGCCCGGCTGGGAGATCGTCCCCGAGGTCGCCCCGATCGAGGGCGAGGTGATCATCGACAAGCCGGGCAAGGGCGCCTTCTACGCCACCGATCTGGACCTGGTGCTGCGCACGGCCGGCGTGACCCACATCATCCTCACCGGCATCACCACCGACGTCTGCGTGCACACCACCATGCGCGAGGCCAACGACCGCGGCTACGAGTGCCTGATCCTCGACGACTGCACCGGCGCCACCGACCTCTCCAACCACGAGGCGGCGCTGAAGATGGTGACCATGCAGGGCGGCGTCTTCGGCGCGGTCTCCTCCTCGGAGGCCCTGCTCGAGGCACTCGGGGCCTCGTGAGCACCGCGGCGGGCAGTCCCGCTCGCGAGGCGTTCGCCCAGGCACGCAGCGTGCTCGCCGCCCACCGCCCGGCCCGGGGCGGGCGGCCCATGACCGACGCGCCGGGCCGGGGGCCCGAGGCCGTCCCTCCCCCGCCCCCGGGCGGACCGGGCCCCGGATCCGCCGGACCCGGGACGATCGCGAGCGCCCTCGCAGGGCTGGAGTCGGGAGCGCTGAGCTGCCGCGACCTGGTGGAGGCCGCCCTCGCGGCCGCCGCGCGCGCGGAGGAGCTCGGCGGTGTGGTCGCCCGGCGCGACGATGCCGCGCGCGCCGAGGCCGAGGCGCTCGACCGCCTCCCGCATGGCCGGCGTGGCCCGCTGCACGGCATCCCCGTGACCGTGAAGGACGTGATCGACGTGGCCGGCATGCCGACGGCGGCCGGCTCGGAGGCGTACCGGGAGCATCCGGCCGACGACGCGGCCGCGGTGGCGCGCCTGCGCGCGGCGGGCGCGATCGTGGTGGGAAAGGTGGCGACACACGAGTTCGCCCTCGGGGTGACCACCCCGCAGGCCCGCAACCCCCACGATCCGTCGCGCATCCCGGGCGGCTCGAGTGGCGGGTCGGGGATCGCCGTGGCCACGGGCTTCGGCCTCGCATCGCTCGGCACCGACACGCGCGCGTCGATCCGCGTGCCCTCGGCGCTCTGCGGCGTGGTCGGGCTGAAGCCGACCTACGGGGCGGTACCGACCGCGGGCCTCGTGAGCCTGGCCTGGACGATGGACCACGTCGGGCCCCTCGCGCGCGACACCCGGGACGCCGCCCTCGTGCTGGAGGCCCTCGCGCCCGGCCTCGCCGGGCTCTCCGGCTGGGCCGGCGCCCCGGTCGCCTCCGCGCGGATCGGCGTGCCGGAGGCCGCCTTCGCCGGCTGCGACCCGGAGGTGGAGGCCGCGGTGCGCCGGGCGATCGCCGGGCTCGCCTCCCTCGGGGTCGGCGTGGACGAGGCGGAACGACCGAGCCCCCTCGACCTCGACCGCGCGAGCGCTGCGGGGCTCGTGGTGAGCCGCGCCGAGGCGGCCGCCAATCACCGGGCGCTCGCGATCCCCCGGGACAGGCTCTGGGAGGAGACGGCCGACCAGCTCGACGAGGCCGACGGCCTGTCGGCCTCCGA
>LNFM01009085.1_pt1 | contig 14656 bp, 9 predicted proteins | sample 596031 | NCBI WGS metagenome assembly LNFM01 (sample SAMN04254537, study PRJNA301005) | activated carbon metagenome | isolation source: dual media filters at the Ann Arbor, Michigan drinking water treatment plant | place: USA: Ann Arbor
AGGCGCCCGAGTGCTTCTACATCGAGAAGAAGCTGCGCGAGCGCATGAACATCCCCGTCTTCCACGACGACCAGCACGGCACGGCCATCATCAGTTCAGCGGCGCTGCTCAATGGCCTGGAACTGGTGGGCAAGCGCATCGAGGACGTGAAGCTGGCCGTCAGCGGTGCCGGCGCGGCGGCCATCGCCTGCCTGGACGTGATGGTGGGCCTGGGTGTCAAGCGCGAGAACATCTTCGTCTGCGACAGCAAGGGCGTCATTCACGCCGAGCGCGAAGACACCCTGAGCGGCAAGCTCGACGAGAGCAAACACCGCTACTGCCAGAAGACCGACGCACGCACGCTGGCCGACGTGGTCAAGGGCGCCGACGTCTTCCTCGGCTGCAGCGCACCCGGCGTGCTGAGCGTGGACATGGTGGTCAGCATGGCCGGCAAACCCATCATCCTGGCGCTGGCCAACCCCGAGCCCGAGATACGCCCCGAACTGGCCAAGGCCGCGCGGCCCGACTGCATCATCGCCACCGGGCGCAGCGACTACCCGAACCAGGTCAACAACGTCCTGTGTTTCCCCTACATCTTCCGCGGTGCGCTCGATTGCGGCGCAACCAAGATCACCGAGGCCATGAAGCTGGCCTGCGTGCGCGAGATCGCCGCGCTGGCCAAGGCCGAGGCCAGCGACGAGGTGGCCGCCGCCTACCAGGGCAAGGAGTTGAGCTTCGGGCCCGACTACATCATCCCCACGCCTTTCGACGTGCGGCTGATCCTGCGCATCGCGCCGGCGGTGGCCAGGGCTGCGGCCGAGTCCGGTGTCGCCACGCGGCCCATCGCCGACCTCGACGCCTACCGCCAGAGCCTGGGCCGCTTCGTCTACCAGACGGGCATGTTCATGCGCCCCGTCTTCGCCGCCGCCAAGGCCTTCCACCAGAAGGGCGCTGCACGCGTGGTCTACGCCGAAGGCGAGGACGAGCGTGTGCTGCGCGCCGTGCAGGTGGTGCTGGACGAAGGCCTGGCCCGGCCCATCCTCGTCGGCCGGCCCGAGGTGGTGAAGATGCGCATCGAACGCGCCGGCCTGCGCCTGCTGGTGGGCCGCGATTTCGACATCTGCGACCCCGAGAACGACCCCCGCTTCCGCGATTACTGGGAGACCTACCGCGGCCTGATGGCGCGCGAAGGCGTCACGCCCGAAGTGGCCAAGGCCGCCGTGCGGCGCAGCAACACGCTGATCTCCACCATCATGCTGCGCCGCGGCGAGGCCGACGCCATGGTCTGCGGCCTGGTGGGCCGCTACGACAGCCACCTGGACCACGTGCGCAACGTCATCGGCCGCAAGCCGGGGGCGCGCACGATGGCGGCGATGAACGCACTGATGCTCGACCAGCACACGCTCTTCATCACCGACACCTTCGTCAACGAGGAACCCAGCGCCGAGGAACTGGCCGACATCGCACTGATGGCCGCGGCCGAGGTGCAACGCTTCGGCGTGCCGCCCAAGGTGGCCTTCCTCTCGCACTCGAACTTCGGCGCGTCGACGCGCCCGGCGGCGCTGCGCATGCGCGCCGCGAACGCGCTGTTCCGCGAACGTGCGCCGGCCGGCGTCGAGAGCGACGGTGAGATGCAGGGCGATGCGGCGCTGTCCGAGACCGTACGCCAGGGTTACCTGCCCGAGACGACGCTCAACGGTTCCGCCAACCTGCTGGTGCTGCCCAACCTGGACGCCGCCAACATCCTCTTCAACGTGCTGAAGATGACCGGCGGGCACGGCGTCACCGTCGGGCCGATGCTGCTGGGTGCGGCCAAGCCGGTGCACATCCTCACGCCGTCCTCGACGGTGCGGCGCATCGTCAACATGACGGCGCTGGCGGTGGCCGACGCGGCGGAAGCCGCCGAGCAGCGCGCGCCGGCGCGCTGACGAGATCGCGTACCGCCCCCGACGCCGGCGGAGGGCTTGACCTCCGACAAGGCGCCGTGGGCGCAGCGGCATAGGCTTGTTTGCGTGAACCCCGCGTCCAGCGACGCGGGTGCAGAGCGGAGTGCGCAGCAGCGCGATCGGTCATCGGCGGGGTTCGGGTCACCCGCCCGCGCTTTGAATGACCGGAGTACGCCATGAGCACCCCCACCAAGTTCGTCTACCTGTTCGGCGGCGCGCGCACCGAAGGTGCCGCGGCGATGAAGAACCTGCTCGGCGGCAAAGGCGCCAACCTGGCCGAGATGTGCCGTCTGGGCATCGCCGTGCCGTCGGGCTTCACTATCAGCACCGAGGCCTGCACGGTGTTCACCGAACAAGGCAAGGACGCTGCGTTGAAGCTCATCGAAGCCGAGGTGCTGCAGGGGGTGGCCTTCGTCGAGCAGCAGATGGGCAAGCGTTTCGGCGATGCCGCCGACCCGCTGCTGCTCTCGGTGCGCTCTGGGGCGCGCGCGTCGATGCCGGGCATGATGGACACCATCCTCAACCTCGGCCTCAACGACGAGGCGGTGCAGGGCCTGGCCGCCAGGACCGGCAACGAACGCTTCGCCTGGGACAGCTACCGCCGCTTCGTGCAGATGTACGGCGACGTGGTGATGGGACTGAAGCCCGTGTCCAAAGAGGACCACGACCCCTTCGAAGTGATCATCGACATGGTCAAGGCGCAGCGTGGCGTCAAGCTCGACACCGACCTGGGTGCGGAAGACCTGAAGGAACTGGTGGCGCGTTTCCGGGCGCTGATCCGCGCGCGCATCGGCCGTGACTTCCCCACCGACCCCGGGGAACAGCTCTGGGGCGCCGTGGTGGCCGTCTTCGAGAGCTGGAACAACGAACGCGCCCGTGTCTACCGCGAACTCAACGACATCCCGCAGAGCTGGGGCACGGCGGTGAACGTGCAGGCCATGGTGTTCGGCAACCTCGGCAGCAGCAGCGCCACCGGCGTGGCCTTCACGCGCGATGCGGGCACGGGCGAAGACCTGTTCAACGGCGAGTTTCTCGTCAACGCGCAGGGCGAAGACGTGGTGGCCGGCATCCGCACGCCGCAGCAGGTGTCGCTGGAGGGCTCGCGCCGCTGGGCGCAGCTGGCCCTGGTCAGCGAGGAAGACCGGCTGGCGAACTACCCGTCGCTGGAAGAGCTGATGCCCGACATCTACCGGCAACTGCTGCACGCCGAGACGACGCTGGAGAACCACTTCCGCGACATGCAGGACCTGGAATTCACGATCCAGGAAGGCAAGCTGTGGATGCTGCAGACGCGCAACGGCAAGCGCACGGGTGCGGCCATGGTGCGCATTGCGATGGAGATGCTTGCCCAGGGCCTGATCGACGAGGAGACGGCGCTGCAGCGGGTCAGCCCCGACCGCCTGAACGAGCTGCTGCACCCCATCTTCGACGGCCAGGCGCTGAAGGACGCCGAGGCCATCGCGCGGGGCCTGCCGGCGTCGCCTGGCGCGGCCAGCGGCCAGATCGTGTTCTTCGCCGACGAAGCCGAGGAATGGGCCAAGCAAGGCAAGGCCGTGATCCTGGTGCGCCAGGAAACCTCGCCCGAAGACCTGCGCGGCATGAGCGTGGCCCAGGGCATCCTCACCGCGCGCGGCGGCATGACCTCGCACGCCGCGGTGGTGGCGCGCGGCATGGGCAAGTGCTGCGTCAGCGGTGCCGGCGCGGTGCACGTCGACTACAAGGCGCGCTGCATCGGCATCGGCGACAAGACCTGGAACGAAGGCGACTGGGTCTCGCTCGACGGCTCCACCGGCGAGGTCTACGCCGGCCGCATCGCCACGCGCGACGCCGAACTCAGCGGCGACTTCGGTGCATTGATGGCGCTGGCACAGAAATACCAGCGCCTGGAGGTTCGGGCCAACGCCGACACGCCCGAAGAAGCGCAGATCGCGCGCAAGTTCGGCGCCACCGGCATCGGCCTGGCGCGCACCGAGCACATGTTCTTCGAGGGTGAACGCATCCTGGCCGTGCGCGAGATGATCCTGGCCGACGACGAGGCCGGCCGCCGCAAGGCGCTGGCCAAGCTGCTGCCGATCCAGCGCGGCGACTTCGAAGGCCTGTTCCGCGAGATGGACGGCCTGCCGGTGACGATCCGCCTGCTCGACCCGCCGCTGCACGAGTTCGTGCCGCACGACGAGGCCGGGCAGGCCGCGATGGCGCGCGAGATGAAGGTCTCGGCGGGCAAGATCCGCATGCGCGTCGAAGATCTGCACGAGTTCAACCCCATGCTCGGCCACCGTGGCTGCCGGCTGGGCATCACCTATCCGGAGATCACCGAGATGCAGGCGCGCGCCATCTTCGAGGCGGCGCTGAACGTGCAGGCGCGCGGCGTCGTGGTGAAGGCCGAGATCATGGTGCCGCTGGTGGGTTCGGTGCGCGAGTTCAACCTGCAGGCGGGTGTCATCCGCGCTGTCGCCGCGCAGGTCTTCGCCGAACGCGGTGAGACGCTGCACTACATGCTGGGCACCATGATCGAGACCCCGCGTGCGGTGCTGGTCGCCGACAGCATCGGCCGTCAGGCCGAGTTCTTCAGCTTCGGCACCAACGACCTGACGCAGATGACGATGGGCTTTTCGCGCGACGACGCCGGCAAGTTCCTGCCCGAGTACCTGAAGCGGGGCATCTACGAGCGCGACCCCTTCCGCTCCATCGACCAGAAGGGCGTGGGCCTGCTGGTGGAGATGGCGGTGGCCAAGAGCCGTGCCGTGCGGCCCGGCATCGAGGTGGGGGTGTGCGGCGAGCACGGCGGCGACCCCGCCTCGGTGGCCTTCTTCCACCGCGCCGGGCTCGACTACGTAAGCTGCTCGCCCTTCCGCGTGCCCATCGCGCGGCTGGCGGCGGCGCAGGCGGCCATCGAGGCGGGCTGAACCTGCGGCCGTGGCGCCGCGGCAGTAACGCCGTCGTAACTCGGGCCGGGGCGCGGCGCCCATAATCCGGCGCTGCATTGCACCGGAGCGCCGCCCATGACCCGAGCCACCAAGATCGTCGCCACCCTCGGCCCCGCCTCCAGCGACCCCGAGGTGCTGGAGCGGCTGCTGCGTGCCGGCGTCGACGTGGTGCGGCTGAATTTCAGCCACGGCACCGCGGCCGACCACATCGCGCGTGCGAACCTGGTGCGCGAGGTGGCCGCCAAGGTGGGCAAGCCGGTGGCGCTGATGGCCGACCTGCAGGGCCCGAAGATCCGCGTCGGCAAGTTCGCCGAAGGCAAGGTGATGCTGCAACCGGGTGCGGCCTTCGTGCTCGACGCGCAGCGCACCGAGGCCGGCAACATCGACATCGTCGGCCTGGACTACAAGGAACTGCCGCGCGACGTTCGCCCGGGCGACACGCTGCTGCTCAACGACGGCCTCATCAAGTTGACCGTGGACGCCGTGCGCGGCGAGCAGGTGCACACGGTGGTGGTGCTCGGTGGCGAGCTCAGCAACAACAAGGGCATCAACAAGGCCGGCGGCGGGCTCACCGCGCCCGCGCTCACCGCCAAGGACATGGAGGACATCAAGACGGCGATGGCCTTCCAGTGCGACTACCTGGCCGTGAGCTTCCCCAAGAACGCCACCGACATGGAGATGGCGCGCCAGCTGGCCAACGTGGCCGGCGAGGCCATGCGCCACAAGCCGGCGATGATCGCCAAGATCGAGCGCAGCGAGGCCATCCCCCACCTCGAGGCGATCCTCAAGGCCAGCGACGGCATCATGGTGGCGCGCGGCGATCTGGCGGTGGAAGTGGGCAACGCGGCGGTGCCGGCGCTGCAGAAACGCATGATCCGCATGGCGCGCGAGATGGACAAGGTGGTCATCACCGCGACGCAGATGATGGAAAGCATGATCCACGCGCCGGTGCCCACGCGCGCCGAGGTCAGCGACGTGGCCAACGCCGTGCTCGACGGCACCGACGCGGTGATGCTGAGCGCCGAGACCGCCGCCGGCAAGTACCCGGTGGAGACCGTGGAGCAGATGGCCGCCATCGCGCTGGAGGCCGAGCGTGCCGACGAGGTCAACTTCAAGGACGACTTCATGCAGCGCCACTTCGGGCGCATCGACCAGAGCATCGCGATGGGCGCACTGTTCACCGCGCACCACCTGGGCTGCAAGGCCATCATCGCGCTGACCGAAAGCGGCAGCACCGCGCTGTGGATGAGCCGGCACAACATCAAGGTGCCGATCTTCGGCCTGACGCACAAGCACAACGCCGAGCGCCGCATGGCGCTCTTTCGCAACGTGCGGCCGATCCTGATGCCCACGCACAACGAGCGCGACGAGGCACTGGCCGAAGCCGAACAGGTGCTGGTGGCGCGCGGCGTGCTCAAGCCCGGCGACACCTACGCCATCACCTGCGGCGAACCGATGGGCTACCCCGGCGGCACCAACATGCTCAAGGTCTGCCAGGTGAAGTGAGCGACAGGGCCGAGCGGCGCCTGACTCGCCCCCCCGGTTCGGGGGTGAAGGGCCGAAGCGGGGGCCGCGCAGGCCCCAGAGGCCTTGTGTGCATGCGGCCTTCTGGTTAGCGTGGGCATGCCGGGAAGGTGCTGCCGGGGCCAGGGTGAGGGTCCGTCGCGGCGATGACACCGGTGTCCATCCCACACAGGAGTCCGCCTTGAAGCATCTGATCTCTCTGGGTCTGCTGGCCGCTCTCGGCTCCGCGCAGGCGACCGAGCTCTACAGCAACGGCCCGGCCGTGCAGGGCACGCCGCCCCTGTCGATCATCCGCGTGGGCGGCACCCTGCTCGGCGCCGGTGCGCAAAGCGCGGTGCCGAACCTGGTGGCCGACGACTTCAGCGTCACCGGCCCGGGCTGGTCCGTCGAGGGCTTGAGCTTCTTCTCCTACCAGAGCTTCGCGGCGAGTACCTTCACGTTCACCGGCGTGACCTGGAGCGTGGTGGCCGGTAACGTGGACACCGGCGCCGTCGTGGCCTCGGGCACGACGGCTGCGAGCAACGGCGGGCTGGTCGGCTACCGTGTCTCGTCCACCACGCTGACCAATACCGACCGGGCGATCTTCCGCATCGACCTCGACGTGCCCGACTTCAACCTGGCCGTCGGCGACTACTGGATGCGCTGGGGCCTGGCCGGCACGTCCGCCTCGGGCCCGTGGCAGCCGCCGACTGCCGACGGCGTCATCGGCAACGCTGCGCAGAGCCTGGCCAATGCCGCCTTCGTTCAGGTGGTCGACGCTGGCGATGGCCTGGGCGTGGAGTTCCCGTTCCTCGTCCACGGCAGCGTGGTGCCCGAGCCCGGCACCTGGGCGCTGATGCTCGCCGGCGGCCTGGCCGTCGCGGGTCTGGCGCGGCGGCGCCGCTAGTCGAAGCGCACCGACAAGCCGGTGACCAGCGCGGCGTCCAGGCGCCGCAGCCCAGGGGGTGGGCGCGTGGTGTGGCGCAGCCGCAGGCCGGTGCTGAGGTTCATGCGCTCGTTCACCGCCACCGCGACCTGTCCGTCGAACTCGGTGCGTACCAGCTTCGAGTCGCGCAGGCTGGGCAGCAGCACCAGCTTCTGGCGCAGCGTGGTGGACGCGCTCAGGCGCAGGCTCGATTCCTGGGCCAGCACCAGACCGCTGTCGGTGCTGCGTGTGCGCAGGCTGCCGTTCACCTCGACCGGGCGCACGTAGCGGTCCTGCGACACGGCCACGCCGGCCCAGACGTCCCAGAACGCCTCGCCCTGCCGCATCAGGTGGGCGCCCAGGCCGGTGGTGGCGCTGAGCCTTTCCTCGATGTTCGCCGGGCGGTCGTGCACACCGGCGGCCTGCACGAAGCCGAAGGTGTTGCGCCAGGGCTCCAGGTCGCCGTTGTACTGGGTCGTCACCGAGACGCGCTCGCCGGTCGTCTGACCCGCGCTGCTGGCGTACAGCGCCTGCGCGGTGGCCGACCACTTGCTGCTGTCGGTGGCGCGCACGCTGTCCAGGTTCAGGTTCAGCGCGCTGGTGCGTGTGTTGCCGCTGTTGAGGTTCAGCCCGGCGGTCAGCAGGTGACGCCACTGGCCGTCGGGCTTGAGCGTGACCTGGGCCAGCGCGGCCCCGCCGGGCAGGGCCAGGGCGGCGACGGTGGTCAGCGCGGTGTGGGCAAGCAGGGCGGCGTGTCGTCGGGTGGGCAGCGTCATGCGGTGGGCGTCGGGGCCCCGGGACGCACGCTGGCCACCATGGCCTGCACGCCCGGGTTCATCCCGGTGGGTTGCAGTTCCAGGGTGGGATTGTCGCCGCCGAAGACGCGGAACAGTTCATCGGCAAAGCCGTGCCCGATGTCGGTGACGCCGGCGAAGTCGATTTCCGCGTGTTCGAACAGCGCCAGCCGCGCCGCCACGCGCCGGGCTTCGGCGCGCGAGGCCAGCACACCTTCGGCGCCGGCCAGCAGGTGCAGCGGCACCGTGGTGCGGGCCAGGCCGTGGCCGGCAGCGCCGCGGTGGGCCTGCAGCACGGCGTCCAGCGTGCGCGGCGTGTCCAGGCAGATGGCCACGTAGACGCTGGTGCCGTGGGGTGTCGCCGGCCGACCGGCTCGCCAGGCCCGGCGCTCCCAGCTGCGGCACTGGAAGGCGGCGGCGTTGGCATGGATGTCGAAGACGTCGGCCAGCCGCGAGGTGAAGAAGAGGCCCTGCCCGGCGTGGCGGTGGGGGTCGCTGGTGAGCCTGCCCTTGCTCAGCTCCAGCATGGCCAGCGCCGGCTCGGTGATGGCGAAGTGCTCTTCGATGCGCCTGAACAGCCCGCAGCCGTCGTCGCTGACCAGCAGCTGCAGCTGCAGCGGCGTCTGCCGCATCGACACGGTGACCCGGCTGCCGCCGCTGTGGTCGACGGCGTTGTTCAGCAGCTCGGTGAAGGCATGTTGCGCCAGGCGTTGCACGTGGGCGGGCAGCGCAAAGCAGGGCGCGAAGTCGCGGCGCCAGGGCTCGTCCTCCTGCAGGCCGGCCAGGGCGTAGCGCTGCACCACCTGGCGCAGCGGCCCGGGCCCGTAGCGGCGCTGCCGCGGCGTGCCGGCGATCTGCAGCCACTGCAGCCCGGCCAGCCGGCGCAGCAGCGCCAACGCGGGGCGGCGTGTCAGACCCAGGCGGGCCATCACGTGCGCTGGCAGATCGGCGCCATGCTGCAGGGCGGCGGCGGTGATCCATTGTGTGACGGGCGCGAGCGCGGTGCGTGCCATGGCGGGGCTTTCGCTGGGCCGGCGTGGTGCCGGCGAGGCGGCCAGTGTCCCCGGCGCGCGCGGCAACTTGAGCCCGAAAAGCGCCCGCTTCGGCCCCCATTTGCCACTCCTGCCGGGCGCAGCACAAATCTGTCGCCTCACCAGGGGTGGTGCATAAAATGCAGGCAGTTTCGGCCCGGCTGCGGCCGCCGTGTCGGGTGTTGACCCATGGCATATGCCGCTGAGCGGTCGACGCCCACACTCACCCCTTTCCCCCACTCTCGGAGATTTCCATGCCCCTCGTTTCGATGCGCCAGCTGCTCGATCACGCCGCCGAGCACGGTTATGGCATTCCGGCCTTCAACGTCAACAACCTCGAGCAGGTGCAGGCGGTGATGAGCGCCGCGGCCGAGGTGGGCGCGCCGGTCATCCTGCAGGCCAGCGCCGGTGCGCGCAAGTACGCCGGCGAGCCCTTCATCAAGCACCTGATCCAGGCCGCGCTGGAAAGCTGGCCCAGCATCCCGCTGGTCATGCACCAGGACCACGGCCAGAGCCCCGACGTCTGCCAGGGCGCCATCAACCTGGGCTTCAGCTCGGTGATGATGGACGGCAGCCTGGAAGGCGACGGCAAGACCATCGCCAGCTACGACTACAACGTCGATGTCACGCGCAAGGTGGTCGACATGGCGCACGCGCTGGGTGTCACCGTCGAAGGTGAACTCGGCTGCCTGGGCAGCCTGGAGACGATGAAGGGCGACAAGGAAGACGGCCACGGCACCGAAGCCACGATGACACGCGAGCAGCTGCTGACCGACCCCGAGCAGGCCGCCGACTTCGTCAAACGCACCCAGCTCGACGCGCTGGCGATCGCTATCGGCACCAGCCACGGCGCCTACAAGTTCAGCCGCAAGCCCACGGGCGAGACGCTGGCCATCAGCCGCATCCAGGAGATCAACGCCCGCATCCCGAACACCCACCTGGTGATGCACGGCAGCTCCAGCGTGCCGCAGGACCTGCTGGCCATCATCAACCAGTACGGCGGCAAGATGAAGGAAACCTACGGCGTGCCGGTCGAGGAGATCCAGCGTGCCATCAAGTTCGGCGTGCGCAAGATCAACATCGACACCGACATCCGCCTGGCGATGACGGCCGCGGTGCGCAAGTTCCTGTTCGAGAACCCCGACAAGTTCGACGCGCGCGACTGGCTCAAGCCGGCGCGCGAAGCGGCCAAGCAGATCTGCCGCCAGCGTTACGTCGAATTCGGCTGCGAAGGGCAGGCGGCGAAGATCAAGCCGCTGCCGCTGGCCGACGTGGCGCGCCGCTACAGCAGCGGCGAGCTGGCGCAGGTCGTCCAGTAAGGCCGGGCGCGGCGGGGCCACCCGCCGCGCAGGCAGGATTTCAGCCCGCGAGCAGCGCGCGGACTGCGCCGTCCAGCGCGTGGTTCTGCGGCCCGCGGCGCGCGATCTTCAGCGCGCCCAGGCGGTTGCCCAGTTCGGCGCAGCACCGCAGCGGCCAGCCACGTTCCAGCCCGTAGAGCAGCGCGGCGCGGAAGGCGTCGCCGCAGCCGGTGGGGTCGACCACGCACTCGGCCGCCACGCCCGGCACCAGGGTGCGTTCGCCGTCCTGCCAAAGCTCGCAGCCGTGTTCGGCCAGCGTGACGATCACGCCCTGCACGTTGGGCCGGCGCGAGACGGCCTGCGGCGTTTCACCGGTGCGCTCTTCCAGCATGCGCGCCTCGTAGTCGTTCACCGCCACCCAGCGCGCCAGCGCGAGGATCTCGCGGTGTTCGTCACCGTTGAACTGCGGCAGCTGCTGGCCCGGGTCGAAGATGAAGGGGATCTGCTGCTCGGCCATCTGCTGCGCGTGCTGCCACATCGCGTCGCGGCCGTCGGGCGCGATGATGCCGATGGCCAGGTCGCTGCGCTGCGCGCGCGGCGGCACGGCCAGCTGGTGCGCATGCGTCATCGCGCCGGGGTGGAAGGCGGCGATCTGGTTGTTGTCGCGGTCGGTGGTGATGTGGCACTGCGCGGTGTGCAGTTCGCCGTCGCGCAGGATCAGCGAGATGTCTGCGCCCCAGCCCTGCACGCGCGCCAGGTACTCGCCGCCGTCGACACCCAGGGCGCCCAGGATCACCGGCTGGCCGCCCAGGGCCTGCAGGTTGTAGGCGATGTTGCCGGCACAGCCGCCGAACTCGCGCCGCAGCGTCGGCACCAGGAAGCTGACGTTCAGGATGTGCACCTGGTCGGGCATGATCTGGTCGGCAAAGCGGCCCGGGAAGGTGGTGATGGTGTCGAAGGCGAGTGAACCGCAGATCAGGGCGGGCATGGAAGCTCCAGGGCAAGTTGAGGGCCGGTGCTCAGTGGCGCCGGCAGGGATAGGTCAGGGGTAGAAGAGTTCGATCGTGTAGCCGGCGACGGGCGCCGTGGCGGCCTGGAGTGTGGCGTTCAGCGACAGCTCGCGCCCGGCGGCCAGCGTGGCCTGGTTCACGCCCAGCTCCGACATCGGCAGCACGCGGCGCGCCACCAGCTTGCCCTGGCTGTCGGTGAGCGAAAGCTCCAGCGCCGGCAGCGCGACTTCGAGCGCGGCGCGGTTGCGCAGCGCCACGCTGAGTTTGTAGACGTCGGACTTCTCGACCCGCACGAGCCCGCTGCTCTCGACGACCAGACTCTCGATGACGCGCGCCGGGCCCACCGTGCAGCCCAGCCAGGCACAGGCCTGTTCGAGCGCGGGGCGGGCCGACGTGAACCGGGCGGCGGCGAGGTCGCGGTACTCGAAGACCACCTGCGCCGCCAGGCCAACGGCCGCCAGCACGCCGGTGGCCAGCAGTGCGGCGCGCACGCGCGGCTGGCGCCAGCGCGCGGCACGCTCGGCCTGGCGCACGAACAGCGGCGTGGGCGTGGGCAAGGCGCCCGGCTCGGCGGTGATATCGGACGCCGTCGGCGCTGCGCTTCGGCTGGTGGCCGCGGGTGCGTCGAGCGCGTCCGCCGCGTCGTCGGCGAACCGCGACGCGGTCTCGTCGACGACCGGCATGCTGTGCGAGGACGCTGGCGCGGCCGGTGGCGGTTCAGGCGGTGGCGGCGCGGCATAGCGCTCGAAGTCGGCGGGGGTGGCCAACTCGGCGTCCTTGCGCGGCGCTGGCGGCGGGGGCGATGGCAAGGGCGAGGGCGAATGCGCGCCAGGCCGGCGCGAGCTGAACTGCGCCATTGCCCGCGGCGGTGCCTCGTCACGGTCGGGCAGCGGTGCGCCGGTCTCCAGGTCGAGCAAGGCCTCGCCGGCGTTGAAGACCTCGGCGCAGCGGCCGCAGCGCACCCAGCCTTCCGACACGCGCAACTGGTCGGGCACGACGCGGAACACGGTGCCGCAGGCGCTGCAGCGGGTGGCCAGGCCGGTTGCCATGGGTGTGTGCGGACCTCTCGGTTCAGGCCGCGGCGGCCGGCGCGGCGCGGCGCGCGCACATCAGTACCCATCCGTCCTCGCGGTCGGCCACCTGCACGTCCAGCCCCGGCGCGTAGGCGGCGGTCAGTTCGTCGGCCTGGCGCTCCAGGATGCCGGCCATCACCAGCCAGCCGCCCGGTGCCACGTGGCCGGCCAGCAGCGGTGCCAGCAGCTTCAGCGGCGTGGCCAGGATGTTGGCCAGCACCACGGTGTAGTTGCCCCTGGCAAGCTCGGGCAGGCCGACGTTCAGCCGCTCGGGCGGCACGCCGTTGTGGGCGGCGTTGTCGCGTGTCGACTGCAGCGCGGCCGGATCGATGTCGACCGCATCGATCTGTGTCGCCCCCACCACCGCGGCGCCGATGGCCAGGATGCCGCTGCCGCAGCCGTAGTCGAGCACGCGGGCCAGATCGGCGCGGGTGGGTTCGGCCCGGCAGCGTGCCAGCCAGCGCAGGCACATGCGCGTGGTGGGGTGGGTGCCGGTGCCGAAGGCCAGGCCGGGGTCGAGGCGGATGACCTGGCGCGCGGCCGGCGGTGCTTCGTGCCAGCTCGGCACGACCCAGAACGCGGGCGTGATCTCCACCGGCGCGAACTGGCTCTGCGTCAGCCGCACCCAGTCCTCATCGGCCACCGTGTGCAGCGCCTGCACGTGCGCGCCGTCGTCGCCGAACTGCGCCAGCGCCAGCGTGGCGGCCCGTTCGGCCGCGGCCTCGGTCTCGAACAGCGCCTTCAGCGTCGAGCGCTCCCAGCCCAGCGCGGGTGCGGGCATGCCGGGTTCACCGAACAGCGCCTGCTCGGCATCGGTGTCGGCGTCGGCGTCTTCGACGCTCACCGACAGCGCGTCCAGCTCGTCCATCAGCAGGTCGGACAAGGCTTCCACCAGTGCCGCCGGGGCGCGCAGGACGAGTTCGAGCATCACCTTCTGCGCTGGCCGAGCCAGCCTTCCAGGTAGTGGATGCTGGTGCCGCCTTCGATGAACTTGGCGTCGGCCATCAGCTCGCGATGCAGCGGGATGTTGGTGTTGATGCCCTCGACCACCGTCTCGCTCAGCGCGGTGCGCATGCGCGCCAGCGCCTGGTCGCGGGTGTCGCCGTGGCAGATGATCTTGCCGATCATCGAGTCGTAGTTCGACGGCACGAAGTAGTTCGTGTAGGCGTGTGAATCGACGCGCACCCCGGGCCCGCCCGGCGCGTGCCAGAGCGTGATGCGTCCCGGCGAGGGCGTGAACTTGTAGGCGTCTTCGGCGTTGACGCGGCATTCGATGGCGTGTCCGCGCAGCTGGATGTTGCGCTGCGCGAAGGGCAGCTTCTCGCCGGCGGCGATGCGGATCTGCATCTGCACGATGTCGATGCCCGTGACCATCTCGGTCACCGGGTGCTCGACCTGCACGCGCGTGTTCATCTCGATGAAATAGAACTCGCCGTCCTCGTAGAGGAACTCGAAGGTGCCCGCGCCGCGGTAGCCGATCTTCTTGCACGCCGCGGCACAGCGGTCGCCGATGCGCTCGATGACACGCCTGGCGATGCCGGGCGCCGGTGCTTCCTCGATGATCTTCTGGTGCCGGCGCTGCATGCTGCAGTCGCGTTCGCCCAGCCACACCGCGTTCTTGAAGGTGTCGGCCAGCACCTGGATCTCGATGTGGCGCGGGCGCTCGAGGAACTTCTCCATGTAGACCTGCGAGTTGCCGAAGGCCGCACCGGCCTCGGCGCGCGTGGTCTGCACGGCGTGGATCAGCGCCGCCTCGGTGTGGACGACACGCATGCCGCGCCCGCCACCGCCGCCGGCGGCCTTGATGATCACCGGGTAGCCCACGGTGCGGGCGATGCGGATGATCTCCTTGGGGTCTTCGGGCAACGCACCTTCGCTGCCCGGCACGCAAGGCACGCCGCTCTTGATCATGGCCTGCTTGGCCGCGACCTTGTCGCCCATGATGCGGATGCTCTCGGGCGTGGGGCCGATGAAGACGAAACCGCTCTTTTCCACCCGTTCGGCGAAGTTGGCGTTTTCGCTCAGGAAGCCGTAGCCGGGGTGGATGGCCTCGGCGTCGGTCACCTCGGCGGTGGCGATGATGGCCGGCATGTTCAGGTAGCTCAGCGTCGACGACGCCGGGCCGATGCACACCGCCTCGTCGGCCAGCTTCACGTACTTGGCTTCGCGG
>LNFM01009087.1_pt1 | contig 14652 bp, 10 predicted proteins | sample 596031 | NCBI WGS metagenome assembly LNFM01 (sample SAMN04254537, study PRJNA301005) | activated carbon metagenome | isolation source: dual media filters at the Ann Arbor, Michigan drinking water treatment plant | place: USA: Ann Arbor
TCGCCACCGCTTCGATGTCCAGCCAGAACCTTCAATCCGTGCTTCTCCACCACTGCCAACAACTTTAGCGCCATGCCACTCGGTCGTTTCGTGCCAGCCTCCCATTTTTGAACGGTGGACTCGCTGGTGTTCAGATAGCGGGCGAACACTGGTTGACTGACATGCGCCCCCTCGCGGATGCGCTTGATCTGCTTCGGAGGAATCACAGGTGGCGCGATGAGACACGATTCATCAAACTCGCGCATGGTCGCCTTGTCAATGGTTCCAGCGCGATGCAACCCTCGGGCCGCGCTGTGGATCGCCTCGAAAGCGTCGCTCTTGAACTTGGCTTTACTCTTCATCGCGTAGCTCCAGTAAATCACCTTGTTTCAGCATAGCCCTCAACTCGGTGTCCGTCATGCGGCCAAAGGCGTGCGCCAGTTTCCTGAAATCAGCAAGCTCATCCTCATCGATGTTGGCCCGGTCATTCTTGGCAAACAGATAGGCAAAGATCCAATGCCGCCCGCCCTTTGCCAGGACGATCGAGCGGTGCATGTTCTTGTTCAAACGCTTCTTGAACACACCGCCACCAAGATCGTCAGCCTGCCCCTGCATGACCTCGCGAATCGCCGCGACCAACGCCGGATCACCGATGCGCGACTTCCTCGCCGCCTTGCTGAACCAGGCCGTCTTGAAAGCTCGCGTCAGAGGTCTTCTTGACATGGCGAAGTGTAGCACCTGGTCCCACCTGTGTCACGCCAACCCGCAACTTTGGCAAGTCAGTGATAGGTCAGCGGTGAAAATTACGCGCCGCGCGGGCTTCTCGATCGGTGTGACGGCTTGATTCAGCCGAGACCTCCCGGCAGGAAGATCGAACAGCTTGGCGCGGCATCCCCGCTATGGATTCAATGCGCCGCATGCCCCGCCCGCGCACGATCCGGCACCGTGCCGATCTTCGTCGGCGAGTGTCTCCGGTGCAATGGGCAGCGCCAGCAACTGTCCCAGAATGGCACCAAGCGATAGGTCGTCGAGATGGCCGAAGTGCTTCAGCCGCAGCCCTCCCTGACGGTCCAACACCACCAGGCTGGGCGTGCCCTGCAGGTTCCAGGCGGCCATCGTCCTCGGCAACGGTTGGCTCGGGTCGGCCTCGTCGACACCGATCGGGAAGCTCAGACGGTATTCGTGGATGAAGGCCTTCAGGGCCTCGGCTCCCATTACCTCGTGGTGTTCGAACACGGTGTGCAATCCGATCACCGCCAGTTGATCCTCCGGAAACGCCTCGCGCAGCCTGACGGCCTGGGGCAGGCCATGGGCCACACAGCCTGGGCAAAGCATCTGGAAGGCGTGAACCACGACCACGCGCCCGCGAAGCGCATCCAGCGTGATCGGTTCCCGCGTGTTGAACCAGCGGCTGGTGCGCAGCGGCGGCATCGGCGAGGTGTGTTGAATCATGTGTGTCCCCATGACTTGGCAACTGCCCGGCATCAGAGTGGTGCCGGGCATGCCCCTGCTAACGCGATCAGCTCGCGCGACGTAGCTGGACCGCAGGAAAGTCCACCGGCACCGCGAAGGCGATATTCACGTAATTCGTGAACAGGTTCAACGCCACGTGCGCCAGGATCTCGACCACCGCCTCGTCGCTGAAGCCAGCGGCACGCAGGCTCTGAACGTCGGCGTCGCTGACCTGCGCGCGCTCGTTGACCACCTTCAGCGCGAAGCGCAATGCGGCCTGGGTCTTGGGGTCGCTGGCCTCGCCCGCCTGTGCCGCGGCCATCTCCTGGGCGCTCGCTCCGGCCTTCTTGCCCAGCACAGTGTGCGCGGCCAGACAGTACTCGCACGCGTTGCGGTCAGCCACCGCCACGGCAATCTGCTCGCCGAGTTTGGCACCCAACGTGCCGGCGCCGAGAGCACCAAACGAACTCCACATACTCTGGAGCGCGGCGGGCGAGTTGGCGACTGCGCGAAACATGTTGGGTGTGGCGCCGAAGGCGCCGTGAATCTGGTCAAGCAGCGCCTTGCGGTCGGCACTGGTGTTGGCACGGTCGATGAGGGGGATGCGGTTCATGGAGAATGCTCCTGTTTAATGGGTGAGAGGACTGGGGACTGTGCGGCGTGGGGGGACGACTTCAGAAGCGGCCCTGGCGGACGTAGGGGTAGCTCCAAAGGATGCTTTGCATCAGGACGGACTTCACCCAGGCTGCATGCATTTTCTCGACGTCGGCTGCCGACGCACCCTTCTTCGCAAGAAACGGCTTGAGGGTCGTCGTAATTGGGATCGTCAGCGCCGAGAGGTACCGGAAGTTCACCGAAGGGACGCTGTCGGCCTTGTCGGTTTTATTCTTCTTCGGCGAGGTATGACGAAGACCGATCTCGTACTGGTAGTCAAGCCAGGCCTGATCGTAGTTCGCATCGGCGGTATCGAGGATCCATTGGCCAAAGCGCTTGCGCACTGCGCTAAGGTAGGCGCCGTCGGGCGCTCCGGTCTTATTGTTCTTGAAGAACACGACCAGTTCCGGCGTGGATGCCACGAAGCCGTACCAGACATCGAGGATCGCCTCGGTCTGATCAGCCAGAATCGCCTTGCTCATGCGCAGGTAGCGCAAGTCCTCGTCGGAAAGCAGCATGGCCTTCTTCAGCGACTCGAGATCCTGCAGGGTGTAGGGCGCCCTGGCCAGGGACTTCTGACCATAGGTATATCCCGGGATCGAGGTCGCGGCCTGAGCGCTGGCCGCCAAAGGCGTCATCGTCGCCAAGGCGAGGGCACTCGCGGTGAGCAGTTGGAGTGGGTACATGTGGAATCTCCTGTGGTTGGGAAAGAGATGCCAGTATGGGTCGCGTTTGTGTATCATTGGACGCATTTAGTCCATACAACATTGCTTATCGTCCATGACGATCCTTCCGGGCACACCTGCAACCGTCGATCGCCTGTCCGCGCTACTCGAGCGCTTTCGTGTGCATGCCCATCTGTTCCACGCCGGCCCTCTGTGTGGGGTCACACGCTTCGATGCGAAGCCGGGGCGTGCGTTTCTTCATGTGCTGCGGCGCGGTGACATGGTGGTCACGCATCAGCCCCGCAGCGGGGCGCCCCGCAAGCTCAAGTTGTCCGAGCCGACGCTGCTGTTCTATCCGCGGCCGCTCGAGCACAACTTCCACAACGCGCCAGCGGACGGCAGTGACTTCGTGTGCGCCACCCTAGACTTCGACGGCGGAACCCGGCACCCACTCGTGCAGGCCTTGCCGCCGCTCCTCGCCCTGAAGATCAGTGCTGTCGAGGGCATTGACCAGACGCTGAATCTGCTCTTTGCAGAGACCGAGCGGGTGCGCTGCGGGCATCGACTGCTCGCCGACCGGCTCTTCGAAGTCCTTCTGCTGCAGATGTTGCGCTGGCTACTGGATCACCCTGCGCAGGGTGGCATTCAGGAAGGACTGCTTCAGGGGCTGGGACAACCCAAGTTGGCTCGCGCACTGACCTGCCTGCATGAGCGACCGGGTGATGCGTGGTCACTGGGTGCCATGGCCGAGGCGGCCGGAATGTCTCGCAGCGCCTTCGCCGCTGACTTCAAGGCGTTGATCGGGATGCCGCCCGGCGTATACCTGCTGCGTTGGCGCGTATCGATCGCTCAGACAATGCTGCGCAATGGGGCATCAGTCAAGCGGATCAGCGACGAGTTGGGCTATGCCAGCCCGGCGGCATTCTCCCGGGCCTTTTCGCAAGTCATGGGCGCGTCTCCCCGGGCATGGCTGAAGGACCAATAGGCCGGGTCAATGCAAGCTCGAAGAAGCCAGATCGATGCTCCGAATGTCGTCCTCACGACGCGGCGACGGATTCAAGGTATGGACGCATGACGTTGGCGACCCGATTAACGACGGCGTAGTGCCAAAGCTCATCCATGGTGAACCTACGGTTACGCCAGCCATCGTGAAGCGCTTCGAGCGCTACGTCGAGACCGATCTTGTTCCGGAACTTGAAGCAATCGGCAACCGTCTTGGCGGCATTGAACACCCGCACTTCTACTCCGTCCGCCACAATCTTGTCGATGCCCTCGATGAGCGATGAACCTGACATACGAATTATCCGAAGCGACGGCGAAGCGATACGAGGGGATACTGTCTGGCGAGGCAGCGCAAGCCACACAGCATGTGGCAGCTGCGTGCCAATATCATGTACGCTAAGCGCCGATACGAGACACACGACTCCGCGCGGTACGCGTATCGCGACTTCGGCAAGCGATCGATTTTCGCTGATCGGTTGATTGGGCAGACTATAGACGCCGCGTCCCACTCGTTCCAGTTTTCCGGCGGATACGAGCCGAGTCAGCACAACAGTTGGCAGGCCTGCCTGGACGACGTCGCGCGCACGCAGCAGCACGTGCTTCTGTGCAAGCTGAAGGACGGTGTGTTCGCTGGTTTGGGGGTGGGACATGGGAAGAAGTATGTTGCTAAATCGCATTAGATATCAATAAATACATTGATATCACAACGAACTGCCATCACCCTTGCATGAGTGCGAGGTCTGAAGGGCGAAAAAGCCCGGGTCTCGCGACCGAGCTTGAACCTTCGCAAGGCATTGTATTGATTGGGTGAATCGACGCACCCCAACAGGGTGATACTTCTTAAGTGATACGCGAGAATTATTTTATAACACATTGTTTTATTTATATTTTTTACTCACTCCCACTCGATCATCAACGGCGCTTCTAAACCGTTGTCACGTATAGAACTTTTTTCAGTGAGTAGCATTTCTACCGTCAAATCTACCGTCATTTGAATCTGATACCCAAAATTAGCATTCAGCATCTATCGGTACGTATCGCAGACTATCGACAGCCTGTTGCGTGTACCCCTTCAGGATCGGTCGGGATCTATCGGTACCTTTCGCTGGCAACGTTTTTCTCGTCCTATGATCGTTCAGTATCTATCGCTACCTATCGCTGGTGATTCCATTCCGGGCGCCAATGTACGCATGTGCGCTAGCACTTAGATACATTATCGCGTACATCTAGATTTCCTATTCGCCACTGCCTCGTCGCATCAGGACGCCGCCTTAACCATTTGATCGGAGACCAGCGAGCGTGCAGCGGAACGGATCACTGCGCAATCGTCCTGCAATCCAAGGTTAATGTATTGGTCCATGGTCGCGTCGTAAGGATCGCGAAGATAGATCAGGGCGCGAACAGCAGTCGTTAGCCGTCCAGGATCGGCGTCGGGCGTCTCGATATGCCGTCGAACCGTGGCTTTCAACTGGTCAAGATCACGTTCTACCGGAAGCAGCTCCGCCGTACGGTCGGTCTCGATTTGCTCGACATCTCGCAAGAGCTGCCGCAGCTTGTCAGCGGACGCCGCGATCTCCTCGGCCTCAAGTGCCGCCCTAACGTGCGCATGGGCTTCACCAAGGGGCGAAAGGTTGATCATGTAGCGGGTCAGCGCAGCATGGCTCACCTCCCGACCGGATTCGTCACGGACAGTCCGCTGGATTCGATCGAGAAGATCTTGCTGGCGCGGCTGGCCGAACACCAACCGATACAGAGCAAGTCGCTCCTTGAGCTCTTCGTAGCGGCTTGCGTCCTGGCTGTCGGCATAGAAGAACAGGTGTCGGCGAATCCGCTCCACCTGGCCGCCCCTCGGCTCGAAGACCCAGTGAGGATAGAGCCCATGCTTGTACCGCTGCACGTCAGGCGCGTCGGAGACCGCGGCGAACACACGCTCCCAGAAGCTCGGATGGGCTTCTGAAGCTGCCTGCGCAAGTTTCTTGAGCGGCCATTCTCTGGCGATTGCGCGACGAACCGCAAGCCCGTCGCGCCGGTTGATTCTCCCCTCTCTCTGTTCGAGGTCGACCGGATTCGATGGCAGATTCCAATGGACGATGTCGCGACAGAAGAGGTGAAAATCAAGCCCCTCCTGTCCAACGGACGTGGTCGATAGCACAAACGGCCAGAACGGTGAGTTGAAAGCCTCGCGCACCGCGGTTTTTCGGCTCGGCCCCGATTGCTCAAGCGGTGACCCTTGATCGGCTTTGACGTCTTCGCCAAATGCGAGCGCGAAATGCGACCGACGGGCCAACTGCTCCGCACGTATGCGCCCGGTATCGGTGGTGAGGTTGATGTTGGGGCTTCCCGTACCAACACCCAATACCCGGGCTAGATGTTCAGCCATTTCGCCTTGGGTGTTTCGCTGCAGAACATTCTTGCCAACGTAAAGGTACTCGTCTGCGACCGCCTGAAAATGTGCACGCTCGCAGTACTCAATCGCGGCACGCGCATAACCGCGTCCCGCCGGCGCCGTGCGCTCGACGATGGCGCGAACTGTTCGTCTGTTGAAGTAACTGCGGAGTTCTCCGAAGCACAAGTCAACGAGCTTCTCGTGTACCTCGCCGCTGCTCTCGGGAAAGGTCGTCCAAAACGCGCGCAACAGGGCGATAGCTGGGGAAAAGGCAGCGATGCGCGCGAGGTGCGTCAGCCGTTCCTCCGAGATTCGCAGCGATCCTAGGTCGTCCATCCAGCCGGCAAAGGTGTCGACATGCTCAGCGAAACGCTCCGTGATGTCGTCACCGTTGTACGCGATGCTGTTTTCGAGAGCCCCGCGTATGGAAGAATCCGAGTGCTGTTCAAGACGAGCGACAACCTGCCATATCGGCGAACGGCTCGTGGCGGCAACCTCGACGCCAGCTTCCATGAGCGCCTGTTTCAAGGACTTCCGTGTTCGTCTAAGCAGTTCCTTGGCCGTGAGGTCGTCGCTCGCAATCGCCGAAGGCTCAACGAGCCGGGCCAGCGCCGGAGACGGCAAACAGACATCAAAGATGTGGAACGAACCTTTCTCGGTAAAGCGCAGCGGGGGCCGGTCGTCGCCTTCCCACAGGCGCCCACGTGGAGCAATCCGTTGTTCGGCTTCATGACTCGTCAGCAAGGCAATGGCCTTCGGCACAAACCGCCAGCCGGAAAAGATGAGCATCTTCGTCGGATCCGCACCCTCGAAGAATTCGTCGCGGTAGTAGGTGTATGTCGGTCGCGTCCACAAGAACTTCCAAAGCGTGTCTGGAGTGCCAAACACCGTCTGAAACAGCTCTCGGAACCGCAGGTTACGTCTCGCCAATCCGCCCAGCTTCGACGGGGGCTCGACTACGCCTGCAGGCACAATGGCCTTCTTGCGCTTTGCCGCCGCCATCGGAGCGTACTGCGCATCCATGAACGTGAATGGTGCCGGGCAGGACTTCCAGTACTCGGTAATGTGCTGGGAGGTATCGACTTTGTCCAGGAGAAACCTCCGCAGACGGATGTAGTCGACCACCTCCTCTTTATGCGGTACGACAAACGCATTTCCTGTTGGGCGTACCTCCTGTATGCCTTTCGATGGGTCTTGAATGTAGGCGTTCCGTTCGGTCCTGCAGATCACTTTACGAAGGCGCTTCTCAATACGGGAACGCAGCGCCAATAGTTCGGGGTCATTACCCTGAAGGAAGGCCCCTATTTCGAGCCGTTCTCGAAACGCCTTGAGATCAATCCGAAGGCGCGCGACCTCCTGCTTGCCTTGATCGGCAAAAAGGAAGCGCACGGTGTCCAGAAATTCGTCGTAGTGCCCCTGCCCTTCATGATCCAAGGCCAGCATGCGGTAGGGCGTCGCGGAGAGGATGAGAACGCCAGGACGCCGGTCGAAAAGACGCGCCGCGATGGACTTCTTGCTGCCCGCCTCCTCGATGACTTCCCTAAATCGTTGGACCTCATCGAGTATGACGAGCTGAGGCTGAAGATCGTCGAGCAAGACACGCTGGGCCGCACTGCGAAGAATTCCGACAATGCGGTTACGGCGCCTTCTGCTCCCGGCATCGCTCGGCTGAAACTGATCGACCTCATTTCGCAACACGTCAGACAACACCAGAGTCGAACCATCCAGCTCGATTGGCTTCCTCCATTCCTCGGCAATCCTCTGCTGCAGGCCGGAACGAAGCTTCCGATTGAATTCCAGTCTCAGTACGCGGAACCGCGTGGCCGCCTTCCAGCGCTCTTCTCCGGCGCCGCAGCGAAAATACTCGCGCCATTTCCCTTTACGAATGTCCTGCCGGAGCACACGGTGGGCCAAAAAAAGCAGCAACTGCCGTTCCCACGCCAGTCCGGTACCCTCGGATAGCGACGTGCCGGGTGTAAATGAATAGAGCTGAAGGTTCTCGGTGTTGCTGGCGCTCCACGCCAGTTGCGTAATCCTTCGCAGGGAAGGAGGCGCGTTGGGTGCCAGCTTCGTCCGATTCTGGTCGGCGATTTCGGAATTCGAACAGAGATAGACCACCACCAACTCTCGGCCTCGGCGGCGCCGAATCAGCTCTTCGATCACGCCGCGCGCAACAACAGTCTTGCCGAGGCCAACTTCATCAGCGAGAAGAAAACGGCGTGATCCACCGGTGTCAGTCAAGCGCTCGCAGATTGTCTCAACCGCCGCGCTCTGAAACTCCGCGAGTTTCACGCTAGACACCGGCGCTTTCCTCTTCGAGCGATTCCTGGAACACCGTCCAAAACTCGCGGAATGAGCTCATGTTCGCAGCATCGCCGCAAGCGGCCAGGACTGCCTCGACCTCATGAACCCGGCTAGGATCCGCCGTGCACGCTTCAAGGATTCGCTCGATAGTCGCCCGCCTCAGCAGCGGCTCACCGGCCTGCCCACCCCCGGGGTGCCGATCGCCCGAGGAGCGCGACGTTCCGCCAGGCAGGCCGGCGAGGACGTCCAGAATTAGGCTGCGAGCATCAACTCCCTCGAGAAGACGAGCATTCACAGCTTTGTCCCGGTCGTCTGCGTCCCTGGCGCCGAGGTTCAGGTCGAACTGGACGACGAATGGCAGGTCGATGTCCTTGTGGTGTTCATTCGAGATGACGATGTAGGCAAAAGCCGCGACGTCCTCAAGGTCAATTCCCGGGAAGACCGCGCCCGAGCCGTAAACCAGACGGTAGTCGGCCCGTATCGCGTGATCCCGCTGGAGGAGCGGAATAATCTCGGCGCACATACCAGCAGGCCATCCCTGAGCACCCGCAGTGGACGGCGCGAGCAACCGCAAAGTCTTCTTGGTCGAGTCGTATTCACCGCGAATCTGGTCCGCGCGCAGGAGGCGCTTGAAGTTCTCCAAGCGCTTGGTGATTTCCTTTTCCGGGTCGACGATGTCGGGCTGCCGCACGTACGTCTCGATCCATGGTTGCAGCTGGTCCTTGGCAGGTGAGACAAAGGCCTTGACGATTGCATCGACGCCGAGGCCCGGCCTGAGCGACACCATCGCTTCACAGTTGACGTTCGAACCACAGCCCCAGCCAGGGCCTGTGGCGTTGGCCGAGCCAATCAAGGTCTCGGACTCACCCTCGGATTCCCACGCCAGCAGCTTGGCGTGAAGATCCAGCGACGGCACGTCTTCGTCGTCATCAGCTGAGACGACGAAGACCCGTGCGCCTGCCAAGCGGGCGTAAGCTTCGTCGGACAGTTGGTCGAGTTCATCTTGCCTGCTGACGAGAGTCAGCTCGTCCGTCCGATCACACAGCCGCTTGAGAAAATCTGCACGTAGAAACGGTGAAATCAGGAGGGCGCGCGACATAGCCCGTGGCAGTCTATTGATTAGCGCTCGGTCGTTCGGCCACTGCCAATCGAATCTCAAGCCCTTGGCCGCCTCCCGAGGCGCGGTGAACTCGACGCTCTTGAGTTCTTCAATCAACTTCCACAGGGCTCTTGGCAGATCGCGGGAGGCCGCCACTTTCCGGCAGAAAGCAGATACATCGGAGCCGAATTTCTGCGTGCCGGCTCGCCGCGTACCTTCGAATAGCGCGCCAAGTTCCCAGCAACCAGAATCCGTCACGTTTCTGCTTGCCGTGAGCAAACGATAGATGGGCTCGACGCCGTGACGTTCGGGGCGCGCCACTGGGTCGAAGCGCAGCGCCCACACCTTCGGATGGAACGCCCCTCCCTCCATGGTCTTCGGCCGCAGTAACCGGTCGTAGAGGGCGAACAGCCTATTGGTCGTCGCTGGTGGGTGAAGGCTTCCGCCGTTGACGTAGACCCTGAGGCGAGACCGCAGCCGCGCGACGGTCGTCAACACGGCCGGAGCATTGTTCAGAGGCTCTTCCACATCTGCCCCAACAAAGGCGAAGAGCACTGCAGTGAACAGCTCAAAGTCGAGGCTATACGTTGTGCCAATGCACGCGCCCAGCACATATCCAGGCGGCGGGCGTAGCGCATCGGTAAAGGCGCTTCTCTGGCGAGTTACATCGAGAACGCTCATTGGCCACGCTCCATGCCATCGAGGATCTCGGAGACAAACCGCGAGCCGATGCTATGTCGGTAGTCAAACTGGTAGACACCTTCGCTCACCCGATCGGGCTTCCACTGCTTCAGGTGCTTCTCGTGCTTGAGGCGCGACTTGGCGGGCTTGACTCGCCGCTCTCGCTCTCGGATCAAATCCCTCGCCGTCTTGTCGCTCAGCAGAGCTTCCGCGGTCGACGCAGCGACACACCGCTCAAGCCAGCCATCGATGAACCACCTATCGCCTCGATTGCCAGGGCGCAATGCGGATGCCACAGTTGGCACAGTCAAAAATTCCCTCGTGCTCCAGTTCTTCAGAGGGCCTCTGGCCTCAGCCCACCATTGCTCGAAGACTGGTTGCACTACGTTCGTCGCCTTCCGGATCCCCAGTTTGTCCTGCTCTTCGATCAAGAGAGCGTAGTACTGGAGGGTTGCGCCGCGTACAAGGAGGCTCATGTTTCTGGCGTGCCCAAGCCAGACCGCGAGTTCCCGCGACGGCTTCGGGCAATCCCACGGCCACGGAATGCCAACGAGGCGGTGCGCGAGCATGTGCGACAACAGTGAATCAGGGAATTGCGACGTGAACCGCTGGTGCAGATCCAAAGCTTCCGCCTTGGTGAACTTGAAGGTTGTGCCTGGCTTCACCTGCCCTTCTGAATCCAGGAACCTTGCCGGCGGAAGATCAGTGGCCCAATACTGCACGCCCTCAGGCCCCTGCGCCGTCTTGTCGTCGTCCTGATAGCCGCGACGACTGCGCCGAATGTCGTCGAACTGCTCCTGATACGCGTTTTCAGAGAGGTTCGATGTGAACATTCCAAGCTTGCGAATTCCGCTCCAGTAGATAAGCGAAGGGAACTGCCTCAGGTTAATCCCAGCATCCCGACCAATAACGCCCACTGTTTCCGTGGCGACGAGAACGTCCCTCAACTCATCCTGTCGCTGTCGCGCGAGTTGAGACACCTGGCTCGCGCGAACGCCTTCACGTTCGATCGACCTGTAGATTCCAGTGACAAAGTAGAAATATCGAGCGGATCGCATCAGCGTCGTGGTCGCCGGATGCAAAAGATCAGAAAATCGCCCCAGAAGAGCGAGAAACCCGAGTTCGTCGATAACGCCTTCTTCTTGAAGCGATCGAATGAAATCGCGCGCTTGCGAAAGATCGTCAGCACGAAAGTCGAGCCAAGTCACTGCGTCGTGCTTCATATCGGACTCCACAGCCCGCGATATTGCCGCGCGCGACACGCCAAACCTAGCTCTTGCACATGGCTTCGGCTGTAGGTCATGGCACGACCGCCGCTATCTGGACCGCCCCGGCCGCGACCGGCAGGACGATCCAGGTCTCCGTGACTGAACGGCCGGTGGCGCGCGTCAGAGCGTCGGCATAGACGAACAACTGCCCACCGTGCTCGACGGCAACCTGATCCCACCTGTCCTTCGGTGCGGGGTTCGCCTTATGGTCGAGAAGCACCCAGCCCTCCCCTGTCTCCAGCAGCAGATCGATCCGCCCGTGCATGACCTGCCCGTTCGGGAGTACCGATTCGATGGGGATCTCCGCGTGGCGGCGACAACCTGGCCACCGGGACGAAATCCACCGGTCCAGTGCACCGATCTGCCGCACCAGTCCGGAGGGCTCGATCGCGCCCTCCAGTTCGAAGGCGGCGAGAATGCGCGCCGCGCGTTCATCGTCCAGCGGCACATCCGGATCGGTGAACGCCGTCGCGATGCAGGCGTGAATGGCGTTGCCGAGTGCCGCCATGTCGGTGCCCGTCTTCAGCGCGATCCGCTCTCCAAGGGATGCGGTGTCTGTGACTTTGCACGGCCGGACGACCGAGGCCGACGCGACAAGCGTCGCCGGCAATCGCTCCGTGCGCGAGTCGGGATCGGGAAACCATCGAAGGGATGAATCCGGTTCGGCCGGCGCCGGGATAGCAGTGGGCGCATCGAAAGACAGGAAGTCGCAGGTAATCGTCGAACCATCCGGCAGGGAGATCGACTCGCTTGCAGCGTCCGGCGCAAGCCAGGGAGCGTTCAGCGACCCCAACCATGCGCACGTGCCCTTCTTCGCGGGAAACGCAAGAACAAGACAGTCGCGTGCCCGCGTCATGCTCACATACAAGAGGCGCTTGGCCTCGTCGATCGCCTCCGCGCGCAAGCGAACCCCTTCCGGCGACTGGGCGATGACATCGTCGATATCGACCTTCTTCTGGGCGCCGAAGGGCCACGGCCAATAGCGAATCCAGCGGTCTTTCAGCGGCGCGGCGACATCGAGGGTCGAATCGGACCGGCCGCCGACGGACCAGAGCCGATCCTGAATGTCCTTCTCCAGATCCAAAAGAATGACGATCGGCCATTCCAGTCCCTTGGCCGCGTGATGCGTCATGACCTTGACCGCTGCGACCGGCGGCTCCGCGAGCATGTCGAGTTCGCCTTGCGCCAGTTCGCCCAGCCAAAGGATGAGCCCGGAGATCGTGGCCGGTTCGCGTCGAGCCAGACACGCATCCTCGTAGGACCTTGCGAGCGCAAGCACGGCCTGCAGGTTGGCGAGTCGCACGCGCGCCACGAGTTCGTCGCGCCGCCAACGCAGGACGCGCCCGGCGAGGTCGCACTGGGCGACGACAAGCTCCATTGCCGCGTACGGCGAAAGCAGTGGCGCCTGCTCACGCAACCTCGCGATGCGCGAAAGCAACGGGTGACCGTCCTCGGCCCCATCCCGCCAGAGGGCGCTGTCGCCACCGCCTTCGAGATAGCGCAAGCGATCCGCCAGCCAGGATTCCGGGGCCTCGCAGTCCGCGAGCGAGACGATCTCCGCGCTCGCCAGCGTGTCGCGCGGGTCGTTCAGTCGGCGCAGGCATGCAAGCGCCAGCACTGCCTCGGGGGTGGAGAGCAAGCCGGACTGTTGTGTAGCCCATGGCACGGAACCGAACCGAAGGGCCTCCGCCACAGACTGCACGCCCGTATTGGTCTTGGAGAGCACCGCGATGTCGCCGTAGTGCGCGGGTCGCGGCTTTCCGGTTGCGGGGTCGATGATGCGGTAGCCGGAGGCAATAAGCGCTTTGATGCCCTCGGCGAGTGCCGTGGTGCGTTCCGAGATGTTCTTGCCGTTGAGCGTCCAGTTGGCGAAGGCTGCTTCCGGAACGAGCTCCTTGCGAACGGCTTCAAGTTCTACTTCCGCGCGTGATAGTCCGGGCGCGAACACGTTGCCGAATGCGCCATTCACCAGACGCACCAGGTTCGGCCGAGACCGGCGCGATTGCGCGAGAACCTCTTTGGATCCGCCCAGACTCGGAAGTTTTCCGAGGACGGCTTTCATCAATTCGGCGTCGCTGCCCCGGAACCCGTAGATCGCCTGTTTGACGTCGCCGACCCAGACTGTTTCGCGGGCGATCCGAGACAGACGCACGAAGAGTTCGAGTTGTATGGGGCTGGTGTCCTGGAACTCGTCCACGAGAAGCAGGTCGAGCTCTTCCGACAGCGCCTCGACGACCGTCGGCTTCTCCAGAAGCCCGAGGAAGAGGTGCTCCTGGTCCACGAAGTCGATTACGCCCAGCTCGCGCTTTCGCTGGGCGTAGGCGTCGAGCGCCTTCGCGCCGAGCGTGAAAACCGCCGCGAGGTACCGCTCGATGTCTTCCCGCAGCCGCGGGTGCGCGTCATACCGGCTCGCGATGTCCGTCACGGGTTGCGCAATTGTCTTGAGCCCCGCCTCCGGCGCGCCCTTGGAGAGTCTTACCCAGTCGGCCCATGCCGCGGTGCCGCCGCGAACAAGGCGCAAAGATTCGCGAGCAAGCCCGATGTATTCGGCCGTGTTCTTCTTGCCGGTCGCGCGCTTCTCGATCTCCGGGACGGCGGTCTCGATCGCGCTTGCGAGCGACGTGTCGAGGTCATCGGCGCTCGGCGCGGGAAAGTGTGCAAGGAGGTCCGTCGCGTTGCGCCCGCCGAACGTAGAAAGGCGCGCGGGCGGGATGTCGTTCGCCCGCGCCTGGTCGATGAGCGACTTGAGCGCGTCTTCCCAGTTCTCGATGCTCAATCGCCGCGCGAGCTCGACGATGTCCTGCACCGTGGCGCTGTCTGAGACCGCATCGATCGCCTCTCTCACGAGCGCGCCCGACTGGGCTTCCTCCAGCACGCGTTGTTCCGGGGCCAGCCCGGCTTCGAATGCGAAGCGCTCGAGGAAGCCCCCGCACACGCTGTTCACCGTGCCAATGCGCGCCTGCCCCATCGCATTGGCAAGGGCGAACTCGCCTTTCTCCAGGAGCGCCGTGCGGACCCGCTCGCGAAGCTCCGTGGCCGCTTTGCGAGTGAAGGTGGTGGCAATCACTCCGCCGGGCGCAGCCTGCCCCGAGCTGAGCTTTTCGTGGAGGATCTGCGTGAGGCGGTAGGTCTTGCCGCTTCCCGCGCCTGCGCTGACGAACC
>LNFM01009089.1_pt1 | contig 14651 bp, 14 predicted proteins | sample 596031 | NCBI WGS metagenome assembly LNFM01 (sample SAMN04254537, study PRJNA301005) | activated carbon metagenome | isolation source: dual media filters at the Ann Arbor, Michigan drinking water treatment plant | place: USA: Ann Arbor
ACCGCCGGGTTGGGGGTGGCCACCCCCAACCCGGCACCGCATCCTACACGGCAGTGACCAGCATACGATATCCCGCTAAGACGAGGGCGAACGGCGTACGGGTTGATCCAATCCAAAGTCATCAGACTCTAGTCAGGCGCGATAGCGCTCGACCATCTCGCGCACGGCGACCCTTGCCTTGAGCCTGGCTGCGAGCAACGCGGTGCCGCTGATCTTGCGCTGCGCAAACAGCATCTCGATCGGCGGCATATGCCACGCCCCCCGATCCTGACCGATCGCCATGCCCTGATCCTTCAGCGCGCCGACAAAGGCGCGGTCGCCAAAGTCGAAATGCCCGGGCCGGTTCATTTCAGCGATGATGATGTCGATCATCTGGCGGATCAATATGGGGTGGCGTTCGAGCGTCTGATCGCCCAGAAAGCCGGCCACAACGGCGGCGGCGGCCACCGCATCACGATCCCCATCCAGCCCAGCGCTCAGCAGCCCGCGATAGCCCGCTGCCGTTTTGGGGGTCACATCGCGCGTTGCGCCGAAATCAAGCAGCACCAATTTGCCGGTGTCGCGCTGATAGCGGAAATTGGCAAAATTAGGATCGGTCTGCATCAGGCCGAATTCAAAAAGTTCGCGCAAGACCAGCCGGATCAGCGCGGTCATCACCCGATCGCGTTCTTCCTGCGGGGCATCGACGAGATTTTCGATCGCGGTTCCTTCGATAAAGCTCATCGCCAGCACCTGGCCACTGGTGAATTCTTCATCGAGCAGCGGCACCACAAAGCCCGGATCGTCTGCGAGCAAGGACCTGAACCGCGCCATCTGCGTGCCTTCGCGGACGTAATCGGCTTCTTCGTGCAACTGGCGCTTCGCTTCGACCAGCAACGGCGCGATATCGATTTCCTTGGGCATCATGCCCGTCATCCGCAGCAGCGTCGCGACATTATCGACGTCGGAATCGATGCTTTCGCGCACGCCGGGATATTGCACCTTGATGGCCAGCGTCCGCCCGTCATGCGTCACGGCCTTATGCACCTGGCCAATCGACGCAGCGGCAATCGGGGTTGCGCCAAAGCGGGCAAAGCGGCGGCGCCAATCCTTGCCCCAATGCTTTGCCAGCACCTGCTGCAATTGTGGCGGCGGCATGTGGTGCGCCCGATCGCGCAACCGGCCAAGAATTGCAGCGAGTTCGGGCGGCAGCATGTCGCCCGCGTCCATCGAGATCATCTGCCCCAGCTTCATTGCCGCACCACGCAGATGCGAGAGCTGATCGGTCACGCGGGTGATATTCGCCGGGGTGAGCAACAGGTCGCTCAGCTGCGGCCGCTCGCCGATCGCCAGCCGCCGGGCACCTTCGGCAACCACCCCACCAGCGACCCCGCCTGCCAGCTTGCCGAACACGCCGAGGCGCGACAGCCGACCGCTCGGGACGCCGCGGCCCTTGGCCGTAAATCCGTTATCGGGCACGCGCGTCTCCAATCGGGCCGTGGCGCGCCGGGCAAAGCGGCGCATCCTGTAGCTAGGGAGCGCGCACCCCCGCTGCAATCAGGCAGTAAGCCGATCTTGACAGGTCATCAGATGAAACCCTGGTTCCAGCTCGACGGATTGTAGTTGCCGATATTGGGCAAGACCGTTGCCATATCACTGGCGCTGACGCCGAACCAATTGGCGAGGGTGGAGGCATATTGATCGACCGCGATCGTCGGCAGCAAGCGCCCCTGGCCAACATCATCGGCGGTGTTGTTGCCGATCGCTGGCGGGGTCCCGTAAAAGCGCCGACCGTTGACCGCGCCGCCAGTAACGAAATGCATACTGCCCCAGCCATGATCGGAGCCATCCGAATTGGCCTGCAGCGTGCGCCCGAAATCGGAGGCGGTAAAAGTCGTCACCCGATCCGCCACGCCCAGCGCAACGGTGGTATCGTAAAAGGCACGGATCGCGTTGGCGACAAGGCCGATCTGCGTCGGGTGCTGCGCAGCCAGCGAGTCATGCATGTCAAAACCGCCAAGCGACACGAAAAACACCTGCCGCCGCGCGCCCAATTCCTGCGAGACCGAGATCAGCCGAGCGACGATCTGCAGCTGAGAGGCCAGGCTGTTGCCGCTGGGGAACAACGGAAAATTACCCACCGGGGCCCCGCCGAGCGCCGTGTTGACCTGCGTGAACGTGTCCAGCGCACGCCGGCTGACCCGCGCATGTTCGTTCGACAGCAGATTGGCGTTGTTGCCCGTCATCAGGCTGCGCAATGTGCTTGCTGCCGTGGTCGATCCGAACAGCGTCGATCCATTGTTAAGCAGCGCGATCGGGCCATTGGTGCTGACCGAATATTGGATCGCAGTGCGCCCGGTAAGAAAAACAGCATTGCCCGACGCATTGATGCAGGTCAGCGTCGATGTGCCGTTGCCGCTTTGCAGCAAATCACCAATTCGGCCGCCCCAGCCCGATGTCGCCCCCTCGGGCGTGCTCGCCTGCCAATAGCTTTGCTGATCATTATGGCTGAACAATTTGGGCGGCAGGCGCACTGAATTGGCGGTGTACTGCGCCTTGGTAGTCGGCTGAACAAGGGTACCGACATTCAGGACAACCGCCATCCGCCCGGCATTGAAAATCGGCAGCAGCGGCGCCATGGTCGGCGCTAGCGCATATTGCCGCCCGCCCGCCAGCGCGGTGGACGGCGTGAGCAGTGTCGGCATCAGCGCATCGCGGCCATGCGCCAGCCCCTGCCGGGCCGCCGCGTAAAGGTTATAGCTCGCCTGATCAAAGGGTGGCAGCGTGTTGGCGTAATCATTGCCGCCGAACATGAAAACGCACACCAGCGCCTTGTAATCGGCCGCGGTTGCCGCCGCCGCCTCGCCGATCGCGGCCAGGCTAGTGACAAAGGGGGCCGCCGCCCCAGCGGCAGACAGCGCAGCGGTGCGTTTCAAAAAGGCGCGGCGGGATTGATCATTGGTCATGGCCGTGCCCCTATTTCAGCGTGATATATTCAGGCGACGCGAGCGTCAGCAGGATCGCGATATAGGCCCGGTTAAGGGCAGCATTGGTCGCAGTGGTCGCGATACTGTCCACCGCCGCGCGGATGGCGGCGATTGTGGCGCTGCTCAATTGCCCGGCGGCGAGCACCAGGTTTACTTCATCCACAAGCGCCTGACTGTCGTTCGCCAGCGCGCTGATCGCGGTATAATCGGCGCGCACATCGCCGACGCCGTTCTGGATCGCGGGCTGCATGTAATTGATAAAGGCGACCACGCTTAATTCATTGGTGATCTGAAATTCCGGGGCAATCAGCCCCGCCGTCGCAATTGCCGTGTTGGGCGGGGTATAGCCGGGGCGGAAGAAGTTGAAGACCGATTGGCTGCGCCCGAACGACTGCGCCAGCCTTGTGCTCGAACTGCTGGTATCGCCGATTGGCCAGAGACCGGCCGTCGAGGTTGCCCCAAAAGCCCGCGCCCAATTGGTGAAGCGGATCACGGGTTCGCGCAACTTGCCGGTGCTGGCACTGGTCAACAGGGCATCGCTGCGCGCTTCGGTATCGAGCAGGATCGCGCGCACCACCGCGGTCAGATCGCCGCGCTCGCCCGATCCGTTATTGGCAAACACAGCCGCCACCCGGCCCACATAGGCCGCCGACGGATTGCTCGTCACCAGCCGCTGGATCAGCTGTTTCGAAACGAACGGCGGCACATTCGGGTGCGCAAAAATAGCATCAAGCGCCAGCCGCACCGCTGCCATCCCTTCGGTGCCCGCCGGGACGGTCGTGCCCAGAAAGCTGGAGGCGCCATTTTCATGCAAGCCAGTGTTGATCACCAGCGGACGCCGCAACCGATCCGGCGTCGAGCTATCGGTCGAATCGAGCACCAGCCCGGTAAACACCCGCGCGAGCTGGCTCACATCGTCCTGCGTATAGGTATCGACCGGACTGCCATTCGCCATCTGGACACTGCCGTCCATGTTCAGCCGGTTGAGCCCCAGCGTGAAGAGCTGCATTAGTTCGCGCGCATAATTTTCATCGGGCATCGCGCCCGTCGCGGCGTTGGCGCGGCGATTGTTGATGAAGGTCAGATACGCCCCCATCGCCGCGTTGGTCGTGATCCGTTCCAGCAGTGTGCGGTAATTGCCAAACGCATTGTCGAGCAGCACATCAAGATAAGCCGCGACCGAAAATTGCCGCCATTGCTGGTTCACCCCGTCAATGCCGACGACCAGAATTTCAGCAAGCGCCATGCCGACGCGCTGCCGCAGCTGGCCCGGTTCACTGATGATCTGCCGCCAGACGGTGTTGTCGAAACCTGCCTGGCTGTTGATGAAGGTGCTGGCCGTATAGCCATTCGCAACCAGCCAGTCCCAATGCTGCGTGCGCGGACGGCTGATCTGTTCGGTGATCCAACCCGAATAACCCATTGACTGGACCAGCGCGATATCGGCCCTGGTCGCGCCAAAGCTCGCCTGCGCCAGGAATCGGCTGGCCTGCGCGGCAGTGACCGGCGCTGATGTTGGGGTTGGCGTGGGGGTGACAATGGCGATCGGCGGGGAACTGGAGCCGCCACCGCCGCTGCATGCGGCAAGGGCGAGCGTGGATGCGAAGGCGGGGATGAGCGGTACGCCCACAGCTCCATTCGGCGGCGCGTTGTTCGTATCGATGTTGGGGTCGGAGTGTTCGTCCGGGATGAACTGCACCGAGTCCGTCATAGCATCCCCATTTTCATCGCCCCGTTTGCCCGACCGGGCTTCCTAAGGCCTAAACGCAGGTACATGAGGAAACCCTTTGCCGCTAACGCTAACAAAGCGTTCGTCATGACGCATGGGACGGTCTATGCCTGCAACAGGACAGATTGAGCCGGCATGCATGGGGGAGCATCACCAATGCGCAAAGGGCAAATGCGTTCAGGGAAAATGCTGGCGGGGCGCATGCTCGCCGCCACCCTATTGCTGATGACCCTTGGTAATGCCGCCGCAGACCCGCAGTTCGCGCCGCTCGAAGCGACGGTGCGCGCAGCGATGGCCAAAACCGGCGCGCGCGGGCTAGCGATCGCGGTTGTCGAACGGGGCAGGCCCGTGTTCATCCGCAGCTATGGTGCGCGTAACGCGGCCGGCGCGCCACTTGACCGTGATACCATCATGTACGGCGCATCGATCACCAAGGCGGTGTTCGCCTATACCGTGATGCAGCTGGTTGATGAGGGGAAGATCGATCTCGACCGCCCATTGGCAACCTATCTCGCCAAGCCGCTGCCCGATTATGGCAATCTGGACGCGTACGGCAATTGGGGCGATCTAGCAGGCGATGATCGCTGGCAGCGGATCACCGCGCGGATGGTGCTGACCCACAGCACGGGTTTTGCCAATTTTTCGTTCCTTGAACCCGATGGCAAGCTGAAGTTCCATTTCGATCCTGGCACCCGCTATGGCTATTCGGGGGAGGGGATGATGATGCTGCAGTTCGTGATCGAACAGGGGCTGGGGCTCGATCTGGGTGCCGAAATGCAGCGCCGCGTGTTCGACCGGTTCGGCATGACCAACACCAGTCTGATCTGGCGCGCCGATTTCGCGCGCAACCTGGCCGATGGCTGGAAGGTCGACGGCAGCGTCGAGCCGCACGACGAGCGCAGCCGCGTGCGCGCCGCCGGATCGATGGACACGACGATTGACGATATCGCGAAGTTCGCGGCCGGTTTTATGCGCGGCGAAGGGGTCAGCGCCGCTCGCTGGGCGGAGATGATTGGCCCGCACTTGCCGATTACGACCCGATCGCAATTCCCGTCGCTCCAGCCGGAGGCGCCAGCGACCGAGCGCGTGGCGGGGCTAGCGGCCGGGCTGAGCGTCATCACCTTTAATGGGCCGCAGGGACCGGGGTTCTTCAAGGGCGGGCATAATGATTCGACCGCCAATATGTGGGTGTGCCTGAAACGCAGCGCGCGCTGTGTGATCATCCTGTCAAACGACGTCCGCGCCGAGCGCGAATTTCCTACCCTGGTCCGCGCCTCGCTGGGCGAAACGGGCATGCCATGGGGCTGGGAATATGGGACGTCCATCAAATAGGCGGGAAAGGTGGGGGGTTCTGTTGCCCGGCCCCCCCGGGCCGCTGGTGTCCGATTCTGTTGCCCGGTTCGGCCCGAACCGCGCTTTCGTCGTACTAACCTAGACCGTTAAGTCTTGGGTTAGGCCGCAATTGCGAGTGCTTCGTTATCGTTAGCACTTGTGGTTTTGAGCCTTTTACAGGTTACTCAGCCCGGGCAAAAACAGCGCCTTTCAACACACGTCGATCCTGGTTCGGCCCCGTCATAACCCGCCTTGACCGATATCGATCAGGGCCGGTTGTGGTGGAGCCGCCGGGTACTGCCCCCGGGTCCGCTGCGTCTATTTTACGCTGGCATTTATCGCCATAGCCGGGCGAACCCGGCATCCCCGATATAGGCGCTGTGAAATAAATGAAAAGGTCCGCCTTTCGCTCGCCACAAACTCGGTTCATAAGTGTCAAATTATGTTGACGCAGCGTTCTCGCTACGCGCTCCGCGCGATGCTTTATCTGGCCGAGGCCCCGATGGGCTCTCCGCCCATTCCGATGAACCGCATTGCCACGGCGGCAAATGTCCCACGCAAATTCCTGGAGCTGATCCTCGCTGATCTGCGTGAGGCGGGTTTCCTGCACAGCCACCGCGGCAAGATGGGCGGCTATTGCCTGTCGCGGCCAACGCATCTGATTTCACTGGGCGAAATCATCCGCGTGATTGAAGGGCCGCTGGCTTTGGTCCCCTGTGTCAGCCGCACCGCTTACCGCGCCTGCGCCGATTGCAAGAGCGAAGCCGATTGCGCAATCCGCCACGCGATGATGCGCGTGCGTGATGAAACCGCGCGCATCCTGGACGGCACCAGCCTGGCCGATGCCAATACCGAGGATCTGGCAGCGGCGTGAAGGACTGGGTTGCTTCGCCGCCCTACGCCGCCCCGCTCTTCTTCAATTCGTCGCGAATTTCGCGCAGCAACGTGATGTCGGCAGGTTCGGCTGCTGGTTCGGCGGGCGCGGCTTCGGGCGTGGGCACGATCCGATTGGCGGCGCGCACGATCAGGAAGATGATGAAGGCCAGGATCAGGAAATTGATCAGCACCGTGACGAACGCGCCATAGCCAAGCAGCGGCACGCCTGCCGCTTTCAGCGCCGCATAATCGGTCAGCGATCCGGCATAGCCCGCCGGCACAGGGCCCAGCCGGATGAAATAGCTGGTGAAATCGAAACCGCCAAAGATCGCGCCGACGACCGGCAGAATGACATCTTCGGTCAGCGATTTGGTGATCGTCGCGAAGGCGCCGCCAATGATCACGCCAACCGCCAGATCGAGCACATTGCCGCGTGCGATAAATTCCCGAAACGCCTTGAACATCCACCCCTCCGATACGATGTGTATTGCTAGACTAGAACGCTAGCCGCCGATTTGCATTGGGCAAGTGAGGGCGGCTCGGCTAAAAGGTCAAGTGCAACGGGTTTGGAGGAAGCACCACCATGAAGTTTCGCCTTGTCATCGCGCTGGCCAGCGCCGCGCTGCTTTCCGCCTGCGGATTGAACAGCGTCCCCACCGCGGAGGAAGCGGCCAAGGCGCGCTGGGCCGATGTCCAGAATGAATATCAACGCCGCGCCGATCTGGTCCCCAATCTGGTCGCCACGGTGAAAGCCGCCGGCGCGCAGGAAAAAAGCATCCTGGTTGAAGTGACCCAGGCCCGTGCCGCTGCCAACAAGGTGACGGTTGCGGCAGGCGATCTGAACGATCCAAACAAGGTGCAGCAGTTTGAACGCACGCAGGCTGCGCTCGGCCTGTCGCTTCAGCGGCTGCAAGAGGCCTATCCCGAACTGCAATCGCAGGAAGGGTATAAGACGCTCCAGTCACAGCTTGAGGGCACCGAGAACCGCATCACGATTGCCCGGCGCGATTACAATGGCGCGGTGCAGGCGTATAACACCCGCATCCGCACCTTCCCCGACGCGATCGGCGCCTCGCTGATCTACGGTGCCAAGCCGCTGGTGCCCTTCGCCGCCACCACACCGGGCGCAGACACCGCGCCAAAGGTCAACTTCAACTGATCCGCGTCCTCACCTTTATCGCCGCGCTACTCCTCTGGGGTGGCGCGGCGACCGCGCAGACCTTCCCGCCCATAACCGGGCAGGTCGTCGATGCGGCGCATGTCCTGAACCCCGCGCAGATCGCCGCGCTGACCGCGCAATCGGCGGAGATTGAAAAGGCGACGACGCGGCAATTCATCGTCGCGACGATCCCCGATCTGCAAGGCTACACAATCGAGGATTATGGCTATCGATTGGGCCGGGCGTGGAAGATCGGGCAGCAGGACGCCAATAACGGCATCATCCTGATCGTCGCCCCCAATGACCGCAAGGTGCGGATCGAGGTCGGCTATGGCCTTGAACCGATCATGACCGATGCGCTGTCGAGCCAGATCGTCCGCAACACCATCTTGCCAAAGTTCAAGGCCGGCGACCTACCCGGCGGGATCATTGCCGGTGCCGCCGAGATTGCCGAGCAGATGAAGCTGCCGCTGGAAGCCGGTGAGGCGCGTGCGGCGGCGCAAGTGAAGAAAAAGCCACGATCGAAAAGTTCATCGGGCGACTGGGTGATCGCGATCGTCATCATGGTGGTGATCTTCGCGGTCGTGCTGCCCATGGCATTCAGCGGGTCGCGCGGGCGGCGGTATCGCAGTAACAATGTCGCGGGTGCGGTAGGCGAGGTGATCCTGTGGTCGGCGCTCAACAGCCTGTCGAACAGCGGTGGCCGATCCTCCGGCTGGGGCAGTGGCGGTGGTTCCGATTGGGGCGGCGGTGGCGGCTCTGACTGGGGCGGCGGCGGTGGCGGATCGTTCGGCGGCGGCGGATCGTCGGGGAGTTGGTGATGCGTAAACCCAGTTTTGATGAACGCCGCAAGGTTGGCGACGCGGTGCACGCCGCAGAGGCAGGCACATCGGGCGAAATCGTCACGATCATCGCTGATCGATCTGACAGCTATCATGATGTCGGCCTGCATTATGCGGTGCTGGCGGCTTTGCTGGTGCCGCTGCTGTTCGCGGGCTGGCCGGGCTTGTTGCTTGGCCTGATCGAGCGCGTGTCGGGCGGTTGGGCGGGTGCCGAAATTCGGGATGTGATGCTGATCGCCTTTGTCACGATGACGCTGGTGTTCCTGGCTGTCCGCTACGGCCTGAACTATATGCCATTGCGCCTGCGACTGACCCCCAAGGGAACGCGTCGTCGCCGGGTGAGACGCCGCGCGATCGAATTGTTCAAGGTTGGCACCGAAGCGCGCACTGCCGGGCGAACCGGCATCCTCATCTATTTGTCGCTTGGCGAGCATATGGCCGAGATCATCGCTGACGAAGCGATCCACACCAAAGTCGCTGACAGCGAATGGGGTGAGGCGATGGCCGCGATGGTCGCCGAGGTGCGCGAGGGGCGGATCGCGGATGGGATGATTGCTGCCGTCGGCCGTGTCGGCACGCTGCTTGCCACGCATCTGCCGCGCGCCACTGACGATGTGAACGAACTCCCCGATCGGCTGATCGAACTGTGACGGCAACCACCGCGTGGCAGGGCAAATTCCTGGCGGTCAAGCTGGACGGCACCTGGGAATATGTGTCGCGCGCGCGTGGCATTCAGGCGGCGGTGATTTTGGCGATCGATGACGGCCATGTCATTCTGGTCGATCAATATCGCGTGCCGCTGGGGCGGCGCTGCCTTGAACTTCCGGCCGGGCTGGTTGGCGATGAGACCGTCGGCGAATCGGTCGAGCTGGCGGCTGGTCGCGAGCTGGAGGAAGAGACCGGCTATCGCGCCGAGCGGATCGAACCGATTGGCTTTTTCCATTCATCCCCCGGCATGGTCTCCGAAGGCTTCACGCTGGTGCGGGCGCATGGCCTGACCCAAGTCGGCCTGGGTGGCGGCAGCGACGATGAGGACATTATCGTCCACCGTGTCGCGCTGGATAGCTTGCCCGATTTTGTTGCGGCCAAGCGCGCCGAGGGGCTGGCGATGGACGTGAAGCTTTTGCTGCTGCTGGGTCAGACCTTGTTGGCCTGAGCCTGGCCCTGTTCGAAGCTCAGCCGGTCCCAATAACCGCGCTGGAACTCGATCACCCCGTCAATCACATGGAAAAAGCCACAGCCGCGCAGACCGCTGGGATCATGCCATTCAAGGATCGCCCATTCGCCGTCCTCGAACAGGTTTTCAGGCACGCAGTGCATCGTCGCCGTCGCGAATTCGCGCGCGAACATGGCGATGATGGCAGATCGGCCAATCACCGGCTCTGTCACCACCTGATGGTTGATCGCTTCTTCGTGATAGAGCGTCGCCAGCCGATCGAGATCGGCCGCATTAAAGGCAGCGACCCAGGCTTTGACGACGGCGCGCGGCGTCACCGGAAATTATCGGCATAGGCCTGCAGCTTCAGCGTCCGTTCGGGAGCGGGAACGACATGAAAGCTGATGCCCTCCCGCGTCGCATAATCCTGTGCTGCTTCCAGCGTGGGGAAGGTCATCCGCAGCTGTTGGCGGGTATCGCCAGAGCCCGCCCAGCCGGTCAGTGGATCGGGCTGCTTGGCCTCGGTCGGTTCATATTCGAGGACCCATGTCGATGTGCGGGCGCGGCCCGATTGCATGGCGTTTTTGGGGCGCTGATAAAGGCGAGCTGTGGTCATCGCGCTTCCTTATCGCGGTTGGCGCTGGCGTGCATCAGCATTTTTGGTGCGCAGCGTCGCATTGGCGCTGGCGGGATCATCGGGCCAGGGGTGGCGCGGATACCGGCCCCGCATTTCGCGCGCCACATCCGCCCAGCTCCCCGCCCAGAAGCCCGGCAAGTCACGCGTCGTCTGGATCGGCCGACCAGCAGGCGACGTCAGGCTGAGCACCAGCGGCACGCGGCCACCCGCAATCATCGGGTGGCGCGCGAGCCCGAACAGTGCCTGTGGACGAAGCTCGACGGTCGGCCCGGCCTCGGCGCTATAATCAATGTCGTGGCTGCTGCCGGCGGGCGATTCGAAACGCGGCGGGGCGAGCCGGTCAATCGCCTGCATCGCGTCCCAGCCGATCAGCGCGCGCAGCGCGTCGGTGAGCGCGCCCGAATCGATCTGGTCGAGTCGACGCTTGCCCGCCAGCAGAGGCTCCAGCCATGCGTCGGCGCGGACCAGCAGCGCCGCATCGTCAAGCGCGACCTCGGGTGCGCCGTGCGCGGCCGCAAAAGCAGCTCGCTGGCGCAGGGCGAGCGCGGTACCGGACCAGGGCAGCAACGCCAGGCCATGCATCTTGAGACCCGCCAGCAGGGCGGCGCTAACGGCAACGGGGTCGGCACCCGAATCAGGACCGCCGCTGAGGCGAATCGCGCCGATCCGCCGCTCGCGCTCGGTCTTCACGCCGCCTGTGGCGGGATCGAAAGTGACCGTCCGCCGCGTTTCGATCCGGTCCCCGAACAATGCCTCGACAGCGTCGAGGTCGATCGCGGCGGCCGAGAGGATGCGCGCACCCGCGGCCATGCCCTGCGTCTCGGCGACCGCCAGCCATTCATTGCGCGCCAGCGATGTCGTCGGATCGAGGCGGAAGCCACGCCCGCCGACCGATGCCCAGCTTTCGCCCGAGGCATCGCGTCGCCGCGCGATACGATCCGGAAAGGCGAGCGCAATGCAGGTGGCGACAGCTTCCGCCCCGCTCGGCCCAGCGGTTGCGGAGGTAACCAATCCCGCCCAGCGCGCCGCCAGCCGCCGGGCAGTGTCGGCACGCGGCCCGCGTTCGGTGCGCCAACGCCGCAAACGACTCTCAAGATCAGCGTCCTGCCCGCCCAGACCGCGTTCGCCGAGCAAGACGGCGATGTGCGCTGCGACCGATGCGATCCCCAACTTGCCCGCCTCGATCAGCATATGGCCCAACCGGGGCGACAGCGGCAGCGCGGCAATGGCGTCGCCATGCGCGGTCGGGCGACCATCCTGATCGATTGCACCGAGCGCGACCAGCCGAGCGCGGGCTTCGGTAACGGCGGCCTCGGGCGGCGGATCAATCCAGGTGAGGCGGCGCGGATCGGTCACCCCCCAGCGCGCGCAATCGAGCGTAAGCGCGGACAGATCCGCTTCCAAAATTTCAGGCGGGTCAAAGCGCGGCAGGCCCGCGGTCGCCGCTTCCTCCCACAAGCGATACGCCACCCCTGGCCCCTGGCGGGCGGCACGACCGGCGCGCTGCGTCGCCGAAGCCTGGCTTGCGCGTTCGGTGACGAGGCGAGTCATTCCCGCTGCACGATCATAGCGCGGGCGTCGCGCCAGCCCCGAATCGACAACGATCCGGATGCCGTCGAGCGTCAGGCTGGTCTCGGCAATCGACGTGGCGAGCACGAGCTTGCGACGCCCGCCACCGTCTGGCGCAATCGCTGCGCGTTGGGCGGCGGGATCAAGGCTGCCGTGCAGGCGGTGCAGGACGATATCGTCGGGCAGGCCAGTGAGCCGTTCAGCCACGCGCTCAATCTCGGCGACGCCTGGCAGAAACGCCAGCACGCCGCCCTCTCCCTCACGCAGCGCCTGGCGGATAGCGGCGGCCATCTGGTCCTCAATCCTGGCCTCGCCAGCGCGCCCCAAATAGTGCAGCGCCAGCGGATAGCTGCGACCGGCACTTTCGATCACCGGCGCGTCCCCCATCAGGCTGGCAAAGCGCGCGCCATCAAGCGTGGCCGACATCGCCAGCAGCCGCAGATCGGGCCGAAACCCGGCCTGGGCATCAAGCGCCAGCGCCAGCCCGAAATCGCTATCGAGGCTGCGTTCATGGACCTCGTCGAACAGCACCGCCGACACACCGCTAAGTTCGGGATCGGCCTGGATACGATTGACGAAAATCCCCTCGGTCATCACCGTCACCCGCGTCTTTGCGGAGCGCTTGCTGTCCATCCGGGTGGCATAGCCAAAGATCTGGCCAACGCCCTCCCCCGCCTGCGCCGCCATCCGCTCTGCCGCCGCGCGTGCGGCGAGACGGCGGGGGGAGAGCAGCAGGATTTCGCCTGTGCACCAGGCTTCGGCAAGCAAGGCAGGCGCGACGGCGGTCGTCTTGCCGGCGCCGGGCGGCGCAACCAGCACGGCGTTTGGGCCCGCATGCAGCGCAGTGAGCAATTCGGGCAGGACGGCGTGGATGGGCAGGGTCACGCCCCGGTCCTTACCGGGGGTAGATTGCTAGCGCCATGCCGGGTGGCGCTCGTCGGCGGCGAAGATTTGGTTCGCGCAGAGGCGCAGAGACGCGGAGGGGTTGCACTTGGTGGTGCGCGTAGCGCTGTCAAAACCATTTTTGGCACAGCGGCGTTGCCGCGCCCACCCCTTCCTACTTCTTCTCCGCGCCTCCGCGCCTCCGCGCGAACAAATTCTTCTTGGGACGCAGCCTCATCAAGCTGCCCTTCGGCTGTCGCCCCTCACTGCGCCATTCAAATGATCCGATGACTGGTCTGCTAGCGGACGTTTATTGAGGCTGGGGTTCAGGCAGGGCCCGGATGCGAATGTTCTCGAATGTTCGCACTGATGCGATGGTGTCGCGAGATGGTCGTCAGGGGGCAGCCCTTTGGCGAGGCGGGCAGTGCTTCCCAATAGCGAAGATAAGACTGTCGACGGTGTGAAAGAGCGAAGGACGTGTAGCACGACTCGCTGTTGTAGGACAGGGGTGGCGGGTTGCGCCCCAATCACAGTCGTTCGGCGCAGATTTTCGGTTTCCTGAAACCTGCCGCTTATTTGTCGCTCGCCGCCCTTCGACGAACGGCGACCCTTGGGACGTAACCGCTATTCCTAGCGGGGTCGCGGAATGGCCGCTCTCGAAAGCAGCAGAGGTAGTAGTTTTAACATATAGTGCAGCCTTGAGAAATAACCGGCCGGGTCGGGGACGCTTTCCTGATTTCGAGGCCAGTCGTTTCGAGATGGTCGTCCTGCATCACAGCGGTCCTTGGCATTCTCCTCGAGAACTGGCGAACCCTTCGCGGGCTTCGAGAAATTGGTCCTTTACGACAGCGCCTCTGCGATTGTCTTGGCGGCCACGTCACCGATCGTGTCGTCAGAGAAATAGGCATTGTGGAAGAGGATCGCCGACAGCTTATCGAGCTCGGCCATGGGGTCCGCCGCGAAAGACTGAATTCCTTGGTTGTACAAGACCATCTCGAAAAGGGCGGCGACAACTTTCTGGCGAGCCTCTTCCGTGATTCCACCTATGTTTGCGTCACTCGATGCAAATTGTCGGCATTCTAAATGCTCGGGTGTCCGCTTCACCCCGTAAATGTTATAACCGCTATCTTGTCCAAAGGCCGAATTTGAAAGAATCGACCGCGTCAAGCGATTGGAGAAAAGCCAATAAATATACCAACCGAGACCAGCCAAGAAAGCCGCAATCATCTCCAATAAGAGGTTCAAATTAGCTGCAATAATGAAGTAAATCATTTGAACAAAATTTCTATAAAGGAAACTGTGCTGGCTATAAGCGACCTTATTATAGTTCGCGTAATTTAGACCGGAATATATCCCGATCAAAAATAGTACTATTGTTATAGTCGTGAAAATATATTTGAGAATCTGAATGATCTGCCCCCTTCTGAGTGGTCCAGAATCTCTGTTATTTTGGATTATGAAGGAGTTTGGAAATGGGCAAGAGGCACAAGCCGGAAGAGATTA
>LNFM01009090.1_pt1 | contig 14651 bp, 13 predicted proteins | sample 596031 | NCBI WGS metagenome assembly LNFM01 (sample SAMN04254537, study PRJNA301005) | activated carbon metagenome | isolation source: dual media filters at the Ann Arbor, Michigan drinking water treatment plant | place: USA: Ann Arbor
AATATGTTGATGAGGAACAAGAAGCTACGAGTGTACTGCGGTTTGCAGTACGCCAGTGCATTAGGTGTCTCAATTTGACACAAAACCTCGAGCATTGGGTTAAGAGCGGAAGAGGTTTGCCCGGAATCTGCAATCAACACCGATTGAGTGGCGCGGAATGGAAACTGCAATGTCGTTCCGCAATTTTTTGGCCCGCCAACTTGAAACCGCCCCCAAACGGCCTTATGATTAGCACTCGATGGTATTGAGTGCTAACAACCACTTATCCATACCCGTCACTGCAGCCGCGCCCGGCACGGCTGCTTTTTGATTGCAAAAACCACTGTTTCACCATCAGGAGCCCTCCATGAAACTTCGCCCCCTGCACGACCGCGTGATCGTCAAACGTGTCGAAAACGAAACCAAAACCGCATCCGGCATCGTCATTCCTGACAGCGCCGCCGAAAAGCCTGACCAAGGCGAAGTCCTGGCCGTCGGCCCCGGCAAAAAGAACGACAAGGGTGAAGTCAGCGCCATGGCCGTCAAGGTCGGCGACCGCGTCCTGTTTGGCAAATACAGCGGCCAGACCGTCAAGGTCGATGGCGACGAATTGCTCGTCATGAAAGAAGACGACTTGTTTGCAGTGGTCGAGAAGTAAGTTCTCGCATACCTACCGCATCACTAACCAACTGAATCTGGAGAATTAAACATGGCAGCAAAAGACGTCATTTTCGGCGGCGAAGCCCGCGCACGCATGGTCGAGGGTGTGAACATCCTGGCCAACGCAGTCAAGGTCACCCTGGGCCCCAAAGGCCGCAATGTGGTGCTGGAGCGCTCTTTCGGCGCCCCCACCGTGACCAAGGACGGCGTGTCCGTCGCCAAGGAAATCGAACTCAAGGACAAGCTGCAGAACATGGGCGCGCAGATGGTCAAGGAAGTTGCTTCCAAGACTTCTGACATCGCCGGTGACGGCACCACGACCGCTACCGTTCTGGCACAGGCCATTGTTCGCGAAGGCATGAAATATGTCGCCGCCGGCATGAACCCGATGGACCTGAAGCGCGGCATCGACAAGGCTGTCACGGCCCTGGTCGAAGAGCTGAAAAAAGCTTCCAAGCCCACCACCACCAGCAAGGAAATTGCCCAGGTCGGTACCATCTCCGCCAACAGCGACGAAGAAGTCGGCAAGATCATCGCCGAAGCGATGGACAAGGTTGGCAAGGAAGGCGTGATCACTGTTGAAGACGGCAAGTCGCTCAACAGCGAACTCGACGTCGTCGAAGGCATGCAGTTTGACCGCGGCTACCTGTCGCCCTACTTCATCAACAACCCGGAAAAGCAGTCCGCCATCCTGGACAACCCGTTTGTGCTGCTCTACGACAAGAAGATCAGCAACATCCGTGACCTGCTGCCTACCCTGGAGCAAGTCGCCAAGTCCAGCCGTCCGCTGCTGATCATCTCGGAAGACGTCGAAGGCGAGGCCCTGGCCACGCTGGTGGTCAACACCATCCGCGGCATCCTGAAGGTTGTGGCTGTCAAGGCTCCTGGTTTCGGCGACCGCCGCAAAGCCATGCTGGAAGACATCGCTACCCTGACCGGCGGCAAGGTGATTGCTGAAGAAGTCGGCCTGACCCTCGAAAAAGTGACGCTGGCCGACCTCGGCCAGGCCAAACGCATCGAAGTGGGCAAGGAAAACACCATCATCATCGACGGCGCCGGCGCGGCTGCTGACATCGAGGCCCGCGTCAAGCAGGTTCGTGTCCAGATCGAAGAAGCGACCAGCGACTACGACCGTGAAAAACTGCAGGAACGTGTGGCCAAACTGGCCGGCGGTGTTGCCGTGATCAAGGTTGGCGCTGCCACCGAAGTCGAGATGAAGGAAAAGAAAGCCCGCGTCGAAGACGCCCTGCACGCCACCCGCGCTGCCGTGGAAGAAGGCATCGTGGCCGGCGGCGGCGTGGCTCTGCTGCGCGCCAAGCAGGCAGCTGGCACCATCAAGGGTGACAACCCGGACCAGGACGCCGGCATCAAGCTGATCCTGCGCGCCATCGAAGAGCCGCTGCGCATCATCGTCTCCAACGCCGGCGAAGAGCCCAGCGTTGTGGTCAATGCGGTGCTGGCCGGCAAGGGCAACTACGGCTACAACGCCGCCAACGCAACCTATGGCGACATGATCGACATGGGTATCCTGGACCCCACCAAGGTGACCCGTACAGCGCTGCAAAACGCAGCGTCCGTGTCGTCGCTGATGCTGACCACTGAGTGCATGGTGGCCGAGGCTCCGAAAGACGAGTCCGGCGCTGGCGGTGGCGGCATGCCTGGTGGCATGGGTGACATGGGCGGCATGGGCGGCATGGGCATGTAATCCGGCTACTGCGCAGGCGCCATGCGTCGTTGGGCGGTGCTCGGAATCCTCACGTACCCCAAGGTACGCTCCGGTTCCTCCGCTCCGTCCGCCTAGCCTGGCACCTGCTCGCTACGCCGTCCGGACATTCCGGACAGGAAAAAACCCGCAGGGCTCGCGCCTTGCGGGTTTTTTCTTGCGTCTTCGATGCTAAACAGGTTCGTCGTTGTTGCCGGGCTGGACCCACCAGTAAATCAGCAGCAGGAAACCGATCACGGTCAGCATGATCAGCTGCCACCATCCGCTTTTGCCAATGTCGTGCAAACGGCGCGCGCCCACGGCCAGCGCCGGCAGCAGCAGGGCCAGTCCTACCAGGCCATTGATCACGTCGCCGAACATCGAGGCGGCAATCGACACCAGGACCTGGAACAGGAAGAACCACCAGAACTCGGGACGTGAGGCACGGCCCGAAAAAGTGGCGTATTTGGAAAAACAGGTCGAGATGGCTTGACCGAAGTTCATGTGTTCTCCTCCTCAGGAGTGTGCAGGGCAAATTCCCCGCGACATGATATTCGACCGCAATGCGGCCCCGGTCCGGTTTACGCCGGGGCAAGGCAGCATCGACGCCTTCATCCTGATTCCAGCTACGGCATCTTACAAAACGCGCGCAGCCCGCTGTGCGCTGTCATCTCGTCTGAGTTGATCGACCACCTGCAGGAATCCGGCAATCAATGGCGCTGACCGGCGTTCCGCCAGACATATCACATGCACATGGGTGCTGAGCGCCAGGTCTGTGACGGGCAACACCACCAGACGTGAATCCGGGACAAAAGCGGTCTGCGCCACAACGCCCAGGCCCAGGCCCTGGGCCACTGCTTCCCACACCGCTTCCCGGCTGCCGATTTCCAGAGAACTGCGCACGCGCACACCGGCAGCCGCCAGTCCAGCCTCAAACACCGAGCGCGTCTGGGAACCCTGTTCGCGCAACACAAATTCCTGGCCCTCCAGATCGGAAAGATGCAGGTTCTTCAGGCGTGCAAGCGGATGCGCCACCGATGCAAACACGATCAGGGCCTGCCGCCGGTAGGGCACGCAAAACACCCGCTCATCGCTGACCGCGTGCAGCAGGACCCCGACATCGTCCCTATGGTCCAGGATGCGCGCCACGATTTGCCGGGAGTCGCCCACGCTGAGCGCCAGGCGAATTTTCGGGAACAGGGCGCGGTAGCTCTTGACCATGGGCAGGACGTTGTAGGGCCCTACCGCAGAAATTTTCAGATGCCCTTCGTACTGGCTGCGCGCACTCAACAAGAGCAGCGCAGCCTGTTGCTCGGCGCGGTAAATGCGGTTGCTGACTTCGTGCAGGGCATGGCCAAAGGTCGTCAGTTCCACCCCGCGTCCGCGGCGCACAAAAAGCTCGACGCCGAAACGCTTTTCAAGTCCCGCGATATGCGCAGAAATGGTCGGCTGGCGAATCCCCAGCAGCCGGGCGGCCGCCGACATGCTGCCGCTGCGGGCAGTGGCATCAAATGCTTTCAGTTCAGCGGAAGACGACAGATCCATAGGTTTGATCTATAGGTTAATCGGCACAGATGACAGTTTGATTAATACCTGTGTCATGCGCGCTGCAGATACTTGTTGCCAGGTACTCAACCGGGTGCCGCTTCACAACAACCGGGCCGAACTGTCATGAACACCCAAGCTGCCCTTGCTTCCCGCGCTTTTCAGACTGCCAGGCAAGCCCCCGTCGCCTTGCGCACCGAGGCGATCGAGGTCACCTACCCCAATGGCACACGCGCCTTGCACCCGACCTCCCTGGATTTTGTACAGGGAGAGTTTGTCGTGCTGCTGGGCGCGTCGGGTGCCGGCAAATCCACGCTGCTGCGTTCATTGAACGGGCTGGTGTGCCCGGGCGCGGGACAGGTCGTGGCCACAGACACAGGCAATTTGTCCGAGCCAGGCCATCTGCGCCGGCACCGCAGGCAAACCGGCATGGTGTTTCAGCAGCACCACCTGATTGGCCGGCTGTCCGTCCTTGCCAATGTGCTGATGGGCCGCCTGGGCTACCACAGCGCCCTGTCGACGCTCATTCCGTGGTCGCGTGCCGAAAAGGAAGGCGCGCTCGCCGCACTGGACCGTGTCGGCTTGCTGGACCGCGCGCTGGACCGCGCCGACCAGCTGTCCGGCGGCCAGCAACAGCGGGTGGGCATTGCCAGGGCACTGGTGCAACAACCAAAGGTGCTGCTGGCCGACGAACCTGTGGCCAGCCTGGACCCTGCCACCGCTGAACGCCTGCTGGCGCTGTTGCACGGCATTTGCCGAAGCGACGGGCTGACGCTCATTGTCAGCCTGCACCAGGTTGAATTTGCGCGCCAGTTTGCCGACCGCATTGTCGGCCTGCAGGCCGGTTCTGTTGTTTTTGACGGCGCACCGGCGGAGCTGACACCGGATCGCGCCCGGAGCCTGTATCGCGCTGCGGGCGAGCCGCCGTCGCCCAAGCGCCCCTTTCCCACCATTGTCCATTTACAACCTGCCGGAGCCCTGTCATGAACCGTCGCCACCATCTGCTCGCCCTCACCGTCCTGGCCACGAGCCTCGCTGCCCCCGCTTTTGCCCAGGGCAAAGACCCGGCCAAACTTCGCGTCGCCCTGCTGCCCGACGAAAACGCCGCCACGCTGATCCAGAACGCCCAGCCCCTCAAGCGGTATCTCGAGCAAACCCTCAGGAAGGACATTGAGCTCATCGTCACCACCGACTACTCGTCGATGATCGAAGCCATGCGTTTCGGCCGCATCGAAGTGGCCTATTTCGGGCCGTTTTCCTATGTGCTGGCCAAGTCGCGCGCACCCGAGATCGAACCCTTCGCCGTCGGCGTCGAGCGCGGCTCGCCGACCTACAACTCGGTCCTGATCGCCACCGCGGGCGGGCCGGTCAAGTCATTGGCCGACATCAAGGGCCAGCCCTTCGCCTTTGGCGACCAGGCCTCCACCTCCAGCCACCTTGCGCCGCGCGCCCACCTCCTCAAGAAGGCCGGGCTGGACGGCACGAAAGATTACAAACCGGTGCACCTCGGCGCCCACGACGCGGTGGCCCGCGCCGTGCAGGCTGGCCAGGTACCGGCCGGCGCGCTCTCCAAAGCGATTTTTGACACCCTGGTGACCAAGGGCACGATAGACGCCGGCAAGGTGGTGCAGCTGGACCTGTCGGCGCCGATTCCGAACTACCCCATGGTGATGCAGGGCAACCTGGCACCGGGTCTGAAGCAGGCCATCCGCACGGCATTCCTGACCATGAAAGACAGGGAAGTGCTCAAGGCTTTCCGTGTGGATGGCTTTGCCGCCACCGACGACAAGGCCTACGACGTGCTGCGCGAGACCGCCACGCTGCTCAAGCTCGATCTGGCGAAGACCCAATGACGACCCTAGCGGCGCCAGCGCGTTATGCGCAGATCCTCGCGCAAGCCCGCCGGCAATCAGGCCGCCAGGCGAGGCTGCTGGCCTGCATCGTCGCGGTTTGCGCGGGTGCACTGTGGCTCACCGGTTTTTTTGACCCGGCGCGTTTTGTCGAAGGTGCGCCGGCGGTGGCGCAGCTTGCGTCCGAAATGGTGCCGCCCGACTTTTCGCGCTGGCAAAGCTGGGTCAGGCCCCTGCTTGATACGCTGGCGATGTCGATCGCCGGCACGGCGCTGGCGGTAGTGTTTTCACTGCCACTCGCCCTGCTTGCCGCGCCCAACACCACGCCCAATGCTGTCGTTTACCGGATGACGCGCGTCTTTCTGGCGGCATTCCGGTCGGTCCCGGAAATCATCCTGGGCATCCTGTTTGTGGCCGTGGTCGGTTTCGGCGCCCTGCCCGGCGTACTGGCGCTGGCGCTGCATTCCATGGGGATGGTGGCCAAGTTTTATGCCGAATCGATTGAACATGTGGACCCGAAGCCGCTCGAAGCAGCCAGCGCCGCGGGCGCCAGCCGCCTGCAGGTGATCACACACGCTGTCCTGCCGCAGGTGCTGCCGCAACTGGCAGACATCACCATCTACCGCTGGGAATACCACTTCCGCGCCTCTGCGGTGCTGGGCATTGTCGGCGCCGGCGGTATCGGGTTTGAGCTGATGGCCGCGCTGCGGCTCATCAAGTACGACGAGGTGTCGGCGATATTGCTGGCGATCCTGGCCTGCGTGCTGGTGGTCGACAGCATAGGCGCTGCCCTGCGCCGCAAACTGAAATAACAACATTCAACAGGTTCCAATGAGCAAACGTCCCCAAATTCTGGTTACCCAGCGTATTCATGAAGAAGTGCAGCGCCGCCTGTCTGCCCATGGCGAGCTCGACATGAACACCGGCCCGGACCCCTGGCCCGCATCGGAAGTGCTCCGGCGCGCCGCGCAGGCTACGGCCATCATGGGATTCATGACCGACCAGGTCGACCATGAGCTGCTTCGCGCCGCGCCCCAACTGGAAGTCGTCGCCTGCGCGCTCAAGGGCTTTGACAACTTCAACGTGCAGGCCTGCACCCAGGCCGGCGTCTGGCTCAGCATCGTGCCGGACCTGCTGACCGAGCCGACGGCGGAGCTGGCCGTCGGCCTGGCGATCACACTGGCACGGCATGTGCGGCAGGGCGACGCCTACGTCCGCTCGGGCGACTTCGCGGGTTGGCGCACGCATTTTTACGGCACCGGTTTACATGGTTCCGTCGCCGCGGTTGTCGGGCTGGGCCACGTAGGCCGGGCGATTGTGCAACGACTGTCCGGCTTTGGCTGCGCGCGCATCCTGGGTGTGGACCCGCATGCGGCGCCCGCGGGCGTCGAGATGGTTGCGCTCGAAACTGCGGCAAGACAGGCCGACTTTCTGTTTGTGGCCGCCCCGCTCACAGCAACTACCCGCCACCTCGTGGGTGCTCCCCAGTTCGACCAGGCCAGGACAGGACAGCTCGTCATCAACATCGGCCGGGGATCGGTGGTCGACGAAGCCGCGGTGCTGCGGGCATTAAAAGCCGGCCGCCTGGGCGGTTACGCCGCCGACGTGTTTGCCTGCGAGGACTGGCAGCTCGATGACCGGCCACGGGTGATTTCTCCCGAACTGCTGGCGCAGGACAATACCGTCTTCACGCCCCACATCGGCTCGGCCGTGCACCGCGTCCGAATTGCCATCGAGCAAAGTGCTGCCGACAACATCATTGCGGTGCTGCAGGGCAGAACCCCTCCCGACGCCATCAACATGCCACAAAAAATCGCGGCATGAGAAGCGCGGGGACGCGGCCCGCGAACCCGCGCAAGCAACAAAAAAAACCCGCAGGACTCGCGCCTTGCGGGTTTTTTCTCGCGCGCCGAGGATCAGGCCACCGGCTTGAAATCGTAGCCGTTGCCCAGCTTTTCGATGCGGCCGAAGGCCGGGAAGGGGAAGTGGAAGCCACCGGCGGTCATATTCTCTTGCACCGTCATCTCGAAGACCTTTCGGCGCACCTCGCGCGCAGCGGCAGCATCCATATCAAACACCACGGCCATGTCGGGATTGCGGGCGAACAACTGCGGGACGTTGGTCAGGTCGGCCAGGTAGGCGAACTTGAAGCGGTAGCTCTGCGCCACGAACAGGGTGTGACCCGGCGTGTGTCCGAAGGCGGCGACCGACTTGAGGCTGTTCGCACCACGGATGATCTCGGTCCCCGGCACGAACTTGACCAGACGGTCTGCCCCCAGTCCGCCCATGACACGGCGCACATTCGCGAAGGCGCCCTTCATCGCTTCGGGAGCGGCAGCCATACGAGCGTCGTCCATCCAGAAGTCGTACTCCACCGTCGGGACCATGATCTTGGCGTTCGGGAACACCAGCTGGCCGGCCTTGTTGCGTACGCCGTTGATGTGGTCGCCATGGAAGTGACTCAGGATCACGGTGTCGATGTCCTCCACCTTGTAGCCCGCTGCATTCAGGTTGCCAACCAGCCGGCCCGTGGTCGGTCCACCGTTGTCAGAAAAACCGGTGTCGATCAGCACGCGGCGGTTGCCCATGACGATCAGGAAGGCGGTGTAGGGCACATCGATGTAATCGGTGGGCAGATTCTGCGAACGCAGCAGCGCCTGCACCTGGTCCAGCGGCGTGTTGCGCACAAACTCTGCAGCCAGGGGGCGGCGGGTCACGCCGTCATTGAGCGAGATAACCTCCATGTCACCCATCTGCTGGCGGCGATAGCCCACCTGCACCACGCTGGGCGCGCCGAAATTCGGGGCGTTTTGCGCCACCAGGGGAACAAAGGATCCGGCCAGATAGGCGGCGGCAGCGGCGCCACCTCCAACAAGCAGGTCACGGCGATTGATCATTTTTATAGCTCCTGAGTCATGGGTTGAAGAAACCCATGAATGCTCTCCGACTCAGGCAGCAGCTGCCGGCGGCGCACGGATTACCCGGCGGCGGTCTGGGGGAATCCGGCTTATTCGGGCGAATGCAGCCGCTGCAGCAAGCCGGCCGTCGAACCATCGAGTCCGGCCGCATCGCCCGATTCCAGCCGGCGCTCCAGGTCCTTGGCCAGCACCTTGCCCAGCTCGACCCCCCACTGGTCGAAACTGTTGATACCCCAGATCGCGCCGCTGACAAACACGCGGTGTTCCTGCAGCGCAAGCAGAGCGCCCAGACTGGCCGGGGTCAGCGCTTCCAGCAACAGCAAGGTGCTGGGGCGGTTGCCGGGGAAGTGTTTGTGACCACCCACATCGCTTTTGCCCTGCATCAGCGCCTGGGCCTGGGCCAGCACATTGGCCAGCAGCTTGTTGTGGTGGCCCGGCAGGCTGCGCGCGGCGCGCTTGACGGCGACAAACTCGACCGGCACCACCTCGGTCCCCTGGTGCAGCATCTGGAAGTAGGCATGCTGGCCGTTGGTGCCGGGTTCGCCCCAGAGCACCGGGGCCGTCGCATACGGCAGGGCCTGCCCGTCGAGGCCGACACGTTTGCCGTTGCTTTCCATCTCGAGCTGCTGCAGGTAGGCCGGCAGGCGGCGCAAGGGGCTGCTGTAGGGTGCAATGCTGCGGCTGGTGAAACCGTGGAAGTTGCGGTACCAGACGTCCAGCAGGCCCAGGCGCACCGGCAGGTTCTGCGCCAGCGGTGCGCTGTGGAAGTGGTCGTCCATGGCATGAGCGCCTGCGAGCAAGTCCCGGAAACCGTGGGCGCCAATCGTTATGGCCAGCGGGAGGCCTATCGCCGACCACAGCGAATACCGCCCGCCGACCCAGTCCCAGAAGCCGAAGGTGGTGCTGATGCCGAAGTCCCGGGCCGCCGCCACGTTGGTGGTCAGCGCGGCGAAGTGGCGGGCGATGTGGGTGCCGCCCTGCGCCTCGAACCAGTGTTTCGCCGAAGCGGCGTTGGTCATGGTCTCGATGGTGGTGAAGGTCTTGGAGGCGATCAGGAACAAGGTGTTCTGCGGCCTGAGTTGCGCCAGCACGGCCGCGAGTTCCTGCCCGTCGATGTTGGAGACAAAATGCAGGCGCTTGCCCGGCAGGCGGAATTCCTCCAGCGCCAGCACCGCCATCTGCGGGCCGAGGTCGGACCCGCCGATGCCGATGTTCACGATGTCGGTGATGGCCTGGTCCTGCCGCACCTGTTCGGCGTAGGCCAGCATGGCATCCAGCGTTTGATGCACCTCGGCGAGTTCGCCTGCTATCTTTTCAGGAGCTACACCCCCTTTACCGACGTGGGCTGGAGCTGGATTTCTCAATAAAAAGTGCAAAACAGCACGGTTTTCGGTGCGGTTGATTTTTTCACCCGCCAACATGGCATCGCGGCGCTGCTCCAGCCCGCACTGGCGGGCCAGCTCCAGCAGCAGGGCCTGCGTTGGCACGTCGATCAGGTTTTTCGACAGGTCGGCAAACACATGCGGCGCGTCCTGGCTGAAATCCGCAAAGCGCTGCGGATCACCGGCAAAGGCCTCGCGCAGGTCGAAGGATTTTCCGGCCGCGGCGTGGTGCGCCTGCAATGCGCCCCAGGCGGCCGTGCGGTCGCAGCGCAGCACGGACTGACTCATGCGGCCAGCATCAGTTTTTCAAGCTTGACCGCATCTGCGGCAAAGGCGCTTATGCCTTCGGCGAGCTTTTCGGTGGCCATCGCGTCTTCATTGAGGGCGTAGCGGAAGCTCACCTCGTCGAAGTTGACGGCCGGCAGGTCCAGCGCCTGCGCGGCTTTGGCGTCCAGTGCCCGCTGCAGCGGCGCCTCGCTGGCGGCGAGTTGCGCCAGCAGTTCCGGGCTGATGGTCAGCAGGTCGCAGCCGGCCAGCGCGGTGATCTGGCCGATGTTGCGAAAGCTCGCGCCCATGACCTCGGTGGCGATGCCGAAATGTTTGTAATGGTTGTAGATCTCGCGCACCGACTGCACGCCGGGATCGTTGGCACCGGCGCGGGCGGCCTCGTCCCAGGCAGCGCCAGCCGACTTTTTGTACCAGTCGTAAATGCGCCCGACAAAAGGCGAGATCAGCTGCACCTTGGCCTGGCCGCAAGCCACCGCCTGGCAGAAGGAAAACAGCAGGGTCAGGTTGGTGTGGATACCGCGGTCCTCGAGCCGGCGCGCGGCCTCGATGCCTTCCCAGGTGGCCGCCACCTTGATCAGCACGCGGTCGATAGGGATGCCTTCGGCCTCGTACAGCTCGATGATGCGTTCGCCGCGGGTGAAGGTGGCGTTGCTGTCAAAGCTCAGGCGCGCATCCACCTCGGTCGAGACGCGGCCCGGGATGCTGGACAGGATTTCGCAGCCGAAACGCACCAGCAGGCGGTCCATGGTCTCGTCGAGGGCCCGGCCGCGGAATTGGCTCACGGTCTCGGCCAGCAGCGGTTGGTACTCGGGCTTTTGCACCGCCTTGAGAATCAGCGAGGGGTTGGTGGTCGCATCCTGCGGCTTGAAGGCACCGAGCTGTTTGAAGTCGCCGGTGTCGGCAACCACGGTGGTGAACTGTTTGAGCGCGTCGAGTTGGTTCATGGTCGGAGTGTAGAGCGGTGGGCCCGGCGCGCCCTGTCAGCGGAAGGCGCGATTGAGTTACGATTATGCGCACAGAATGTGAAACTTTATTACATGGCGGTCCTTCATGAGTTTTGACCTGGTCCTGTTCGGCGGCACCGGCGATCTCGCCTGGCGCAAACTGATGCCGGCGCTGTTCCAGGCCTTCCGGCACGGCTCCCTGCCTGCCGACGGGCGCATCATTGGCGTCGGCCGCGACAACATGAGTGACGTGCAGTACCGCGCGCTGATCCAGTCGCGCTTTGACAGCGTGGAGCTGGCCAAGCGCCCCACCGGCGACGAGTTCGAACGTTTTGCCGCGCTGCTGCACTACCTGCGCATGGACCTGTCGCAGGCTGCCGACTATGCGCAACTGGCCGACATCCTGAAAACCCGGCAGGCCGACACCGTGGTGATGTACCTGGCAACCGCGCCGGCGCTGTTCACCGGCATCTGCGAAAACATGGCCGCCGTGGGACTCAACGGCCCGCAAACCCGGGTGGTGCTGGAAAAACCGCTGGGCCACGACCTGGCCTCGAACCGCGCCATCAACGAAGCGGTGTTGCGCGTGCTGCCGGAAAAGCAGATCTTCCGCATCGACCACTACCTGGGCAAACCTTCGGTGCAAAACCTGTTTGCCCTGCGCTTCGGCAACTCGCTGTTCGAGCCGTTGTGGCGCCGCGAAACCATTGCCAACATCCAGATCACGATTGCCGAGGAACTCGGCGTGGAAAAACGCGGCGCTTTCTATGACAGCACCGGCGCGCTGCGCGACATGGTGCAAAACCATGCGCTGCAGCTGCTCTGCGCGATCGGCATGGAGCCGCCCATCAACGCGCATGCCGATGCCATCCGTGACGAAAAACTCAAGGTGCTGCGTTCGCTCAAGGCATGGACACCGGAAACCCTGAAACACCACGTGATTCGCGGCCAGTACACCGCCGGCAACATCAACGGCGAGGCTGTGCGCGGCTACCTGGAGGAAAGCGGTGTCAACCCGGACAGCCGGACCGAAACCTTTGTGGCGCTGCGCGCCGAAATCGCCAACTGGCGCTGGGCCGGGGTGCCGTTTTACATACGCACCGGCAAACGGCTGGCCGACCGCGACGCCCACATCGAGGTCAACTTCCGCCCGACGCCGCATGCCATCTTCAAGTCGCCGCTGGGCGCCGGCAACCGCCTGGTGATCAACCTGCAACCCAAGGACGGGCTGGAACTGCACCTGCTCGCCCAGGGCCAGGACAACCGGGCCGGCGCACTTGCGGCCAGCCAGACGCTGGCACCGGTGCAACTGGACCTGGACTTTGACAAGCGGTTTGGCACCGAACGTGTGGGTGCCTATGAACGCCTGCTGCTGGACGTGATCAACGGCCGTCTCAACCTGTTTGTTCGCAGCGACGAGCAGGAAGAAGCCTGGCGTTGGGTCGAGCCGATTCTGGATGCCTGGCAACACGACAGCGACGGCCCGCGCCCCTACACGGCGGGCACCTGGGGACCGAGTGCCTCCAGCGCCATGATTGCGCGGGACAGCCACTGGTGGAGCGAAGAAAGTTGAGCCCCGACGGCCGCTCACCGCGTGTGGCGCCCTGCACCTTGCAAGCTGCCGCTCGCCGCAGGCCTGGAGCCACAGGCTCCAAGCCCGGGAGGACCGCTGCGCCTGCGGCCCGTGCTTGCAAAGTGTCGGCGCCTGAATGCCGGCCAAAAAGCGGTCCGTGGAGATCACCCCGTGCTTGACCGTATCAAGGCGTCGCTTCCCTCGCTGGCACCGGCAGAGCAACGGGTGGCGCATCTGGTGCTCAGCGATCCACGGGCCTTTGCCGGTCTGCCAGTGACCGAGCTGGCTGCGCGCGCGCATGTGAGCAAACCGACGGTGATCCGCTTTTGCCGCAGCGTCGGTTACGACGGCCTGTCGGATTTCAAGCTCAAGCTGGTCGGCAGCGTCAGCGAGGGTGTGCCCTTTATCCACCGCAGCGTGGACGTGGACGACAAGACCGGCGACGTGCTGGTCAAGGTGATCGACAACACGGTGGCGGCCTTCCTGAAATACCGCAACGACGCCAGTTCGGTGGCGATCGAAAGGGCCGCGCTGGCGCTGGCCGCCGCCTGCCAGAGCGGGCAGCGCATCGAGTTTTTCGGCGTTGGCAATTCCGGCATCGTGGCGCAGGATGCGCAGCACAAGTTTTTCCGCCTCGGTGTGCATTCGATCGCCTGCAGCGACGGCCATATGCAGGTGATGAGCGCCTCGCTGCTGAGACCCGGCGACTGCGTGGTGATCATCTCGAACTCGGGCCGCACGCGCGACCTGATGGACGCCGAAAGCATTGCGCGCAAGAACGGCGCGACCACCATCGTGATCACCGCCAGCGGCTCGCCGCTGGCCTCGGCGGGACACATCCACCTGGCGGCGGACCATCCGGAAGGTTACGACCGCTACAGCCCCATGGTGTCACGCCTGCTGCACCTGATGATCATCGACATCCTGGCGACCTGCGTGGCGCTGCGCATAGGCGGCGAGAAGCTGCAGCCGCTGCTCAAGGAGATGAAGAACAATTTGCGGAGCAAGCGCTACGCCTAGTTGTCCGCGTGACTGCCTGGACTTGCAGCCGAAGGTCCCCGCGCGCTCAATCGATGTCATCCACCGTGTCCGGATCCGGCACGTCGCCAATCGCCTGCCGCGTCAGGGCGCCCTGCACCTGCAGCCAGTCGCAAAAGGCCTTGACCTCCGGCCGGGCCGCGCTGCGCGGCCCGACGATGAGCCAGTAGGCCATGGGGGAGTCCAGCCGCAGCTGCGGCAGCGGCTCGATCAGGTCGCCCGAAGCCAGGCTTTCGGCAATCAGCGGCAGGCGCGCCAGCACAATGCCCTGGCCGGTCAGGGCCGCCTGCACCATCTGGTAGGCGTAGTTGAAATAGAGCCAGCGTTTGCCTTCGAGCTTGGGCGTGCCGTTGACTTCCAGCCAGCGCCGCCAGGTCAGCCATTCCATGTGGGTCGCATGTGAATCACCGGCCTCGATCAATGCGAAATGTGCGAGGTCCTCGGGTTTTTTCAGGCGCGGGCTGCTTTTGAGCAGCCAGGGACTGGCCACCGGCGTCAGTTGCTCGCCGAACAGGCGGATCGCGCCGGCGGTGCCCAGACGGCTGGCCGGGCCGTAACGCAGCGCGATGTCCAGGTCCGAGGTCTCGAGGTCAACAGCGGAGTCCGACGCATCAATCCGGATGTCCATGTCGGGGTTGTCTCGCTGGAAGGCTTCGAGCCGCGGGATCAGCCACATGGATGCAAACGAGGCGAAGGTGGTGAGCGCAACGCTTTTGCGGCCCGCACTCTGGCGGATCTGCCGCACGGCGCCGTCGATGCGCTCCAGCGACGG
>LNFM01015712.1_pt1 | contig 14650 bp, 3 predicted proteins | sample 596031 | NCBI WGS metagenome assembly LNFM01 (sample SAMN04254537, study PRJNA301005) | activated carbon metagenome | isolation source: dual media filters at the Ann Arbor, Michigan drinking water treatment plant | place: USA: Ann Arbor
ACGGACAGACCGCCAATCTGTCCGCCCAACAGCTCAACGTCTACGTCCCGAACGGCGCGGTCGCGGTGTCGGCGACCGACCCGTCGGGCATGTACATCGTCGGCGGCTTCCCCTCCACGGAGTGGGATTCCTACATGGTCTATCCGGGCGGGAAGACGATCACCGCCAACTCGGCGACCATCGCGGCGAATTATCTCGCCAACGCCTTCTATCAGCAGCGGACGAATGCCGGGGTGTCGGCCGATCCGAACGGCGACCTCGTCAAATACATCTACGGGCGCGAGCAAAACGGCATCGTCTCCGTCCCGCGCCCCGGGCTGGATTACGTCAGCTACATCTTCCTCGGCGCCTGCGCGCCGCACACCGCGAATTGCCGGAACGGCAGCTCCGAGTACTATTTTGCCGGCGATAACTTCTTCCAGAACATGCAGTACTACGCGCTCGCCAAGACGGCGGCCTCGTTCGATCAGGCCAATCTCTCCGGCAGCCAGAACAGCTATGCGATCTACGGCGGTCAGGTGGCGATCAAGGCGTCGATCATCAATATCAACGCCACCATCGTCGCCGGCCGCGCCACTGATTACGTCATCAACCTGCCGTCGTCGCTGGCGGATCCGCTGATCACGACGGTCACACAGATCGGCACCAACAATAATGGCTGTTTCTGGTGCTATGACCCGGATCCGGAGCCGATCTATCAGACGACCTACAGCGGCGGCTGGCTGGCGCTCAGGCAGCAGGAATACCGCGACGCCCTGAAGACCAATCCGGGCGCGAACCCGATCTACAATTATTCGAACCTGGTGTCCTACAACGCCGCCACCAACCAGTTGACAGTCGCCACCATCAATGCGTCATCAGGCGGCGGCAACATCCTGCTCGACGGCAGGATCGTCAGCACCAATACGCTGGGCCGCATTCACCTCAATGGCGGCTACGGCAACGTCCAGATCAACAACCAGACCGGTGTCGATCTGGTCCTCAACAACATCAACACCGGCAACGCGCTGGCGGCCTCGGCGCTGACCAGTACGGTGAAGATCGTCGACCGGCTCAACACGACAGGGCTCAACACCACCGTCTATAAGTACACGCCCGGCGTCGGCATCAAGATGTACCAGACGGCGGACGGCCTCGATCCGGCCGCCAACGCCACGCCGCACCTGACGGCGTCCGTGACGACCTGGTTCAACCCGACGCAGGGCACGCGCTATCAGTGGGTCATGCAGGCGACCATCGGCCGCACGGTGGACTGGGTCGCCAACACGACCAGTGCCTGGGCCTTCACCAGCGGCACCGCCAACGCGCCGTGGGTCTTCCTGAAGTCGGAATATGCCGGCGACAGCGCGCTGGCGATCTCGGCGGCCAGCCATCTGACGACCGCGCCGCAGGGCGCGATCATCACCGGCCAAACCAGCACGAATGCCTTCGAGCAAAGAATTACCGGTGGCATCGGGTCGGTCAACCAGGACGGCACCGCCAATGCCGGGGCATCCGGCATCTCGCAGGCCAACGTCACGTATTCCGGTTGCGGCGGGGTTGTCGGCAGCGGCTGTAACCACGGTTTCATCCAGAATATTCCGGGCGGTGGCTCGGACAATCTGGCCGACTGGAACTACAATTTCGTCGTCGCCGGCTGGCTGAAGCTCACCAATTCGGTCAAGGCCGATAATCCCATCAAGATCGACTTCGGCGGCAACGCCAGCGGTCTTGTCAATGTGACGTCGAACTCGAACATCATCATTGGCGGCACGATCACGAACCCGAGCGGTTCCGCTACCTTCAACGCCACGCGCGGCACGCAGACCGTCTTCAACCAGACCACCAGCAACATCACGCAAACCTCGTCGCAGCCGATCCTGACGACGGACCTGTCGCTGATCGCCGCCGATGCCGTCGGCAGCGCGGACAGGCCGATCAATGCGACCCTCACGGCAAATTCCGGCGGCACGCTCAATGCCCAGACGGGCACCGGCGACATCAATGTCAATCTGAACTCGGCCGCCAAGCTCGGGCTGGTCTGGGCCGGCAACCCGCAAACCGGCTTCAAGGACGTCAACATCATCGCCAAGGGCAGCCTGACGCGCGGCGCCGTGCGGCAGGATTTCGCCGGCAGCGCCGGCAGCGACATCAACGTCCGCGCCCGCAACATCAATCTGACCAGCACGGACGGTTCGATCGGATCGATCGCCGACCCGATCAAGATCAGCGCCAATGCGACGGCGCTGTCCGGCGGCGGCTTCGACGGCGGCGTGGTTAATATCGTCGCGAACGGCGATATCGGCTTTACCCAGGTCGCCGCGAACTCCAGTTACTCGGGCGACCTGCGGGTCGGCCTGATCGCTTCGGCTTCGGGCGACGTGCTGATCAACGTGCCGGGCGGCAATATCTACGACGCCAGCGGCCAGACGGCGGCGCAGGCGCTGACGGCCGCGCAGGTCGAGGCGATCTCGCAGGCGCTGCGCCTGACGCCGCTCGATGGCGCCCAGGCCAACGCGCTGGCGACCGTGACCGCCTTCGACAACCTGATGAACAAGGCGATCGCCGACTACTCGCGCATCTTCGGCAAGGGATCGAAGCAGACAGGCACCTTCTTGCTGACGTCGGCGACCACCGACATCTTCCGCCCGGCTGTCAGCGCCGCGCTCGGCCGTCCGGCGACCGACGCCGAGGTGCAGACCTGGGCCAACGCGCAGTTCGGCGTCTTCGTGCTCGACGCTGGCGAAATCGATGTGTTCCGTCCGCAGGCGAGCGCCGCGCTCGGCCACACCGCCTCGGATGCCGAGGTCCAGGCGTGGGCGAATGCCAAGTACAATGCGGCCGTCCCGACCTTCTATCAGGCCTATGGCGTGAACTTTGTGGCTGCGCCCGCGCTCACCAACGCGCTGACGAACTACAACGCCTATGCGCAACTGGCCGGCATCGGCTCGATGCAGGGCTCGACGTTCGTCCTCACCGGCAACGGTCTGCTGACATATAGCGCGGTGGCGCTTGGTACGGCCGGCAACGCCACGTACCAGCTCCTGTCGGCCAACGGCGCGTTCAGGAACGGCACATTTGTCCTGACCACGAGCGGCATCTGGGCCGTGGGGCAGGCGTCGCCGGCGCTGGCGTCCGGGGACCAGTCAACGCTCCAACTGCTTCAGGCCAACGGCGCGGTGCAGAACGGCGTCTATACGCTGACCACGGCCGGTATCACGGCGTTCCGCGCCGCGGCGACGGCGGCCCTGGGACACGCCGCGTCGGATGCCGAGGTGCAGTCCTACGCCAACGGCCGGTATCAGAGTCTGGCCGGGGAGGTGCAGGCTTACGCGGATGCGCAATACCGGCAGGTGGCGCCGTTCCAGTTCCTGACCGCGAACGGCGCGCTGCAGAATGGCATATTCGTCCTCACCGCCGCCGGCGTCGCCAATCTCGGCCAGGCGGCGTTGAACACCGCGAACTATGCGACCCTGCAATTGCTGCAGGCCAACGGTTTCGTGCAGAACGGCGTCTTCGCGCTGACGGCGGCCGGCCTTGGGGCGCTGGCATCGGCCGCATTGGCCGGGGCCGACCACACGGCGTTCCAGCAACTGACGTCACCGGCCAACAGCTTCATGCAGGCCGGGGTCTTCACGCTGACGTCCGCCGGCATCGCCGCGTTCCGGGCGGAGGCGACGACCGCGCTCGGGCATGCGGCGACCGATGCCGAAGTGCAGAGCTACGCCAGCAGCCGGTATCAGGCGCTGTCCGGAACGATCAAGACCTTCGCCAGCAGCGAGTATCAAAGCCTGTCGGTGCAGGTGCAGGATTACGCGAATACGCGGTACACCAATTTTGTCTCGCAAATTCAGAACTACGCCAACACGCAATTCACCAGCCTGAAGGCGACGGTGGTCTATTCGGCGACGCCGTCGGTCGCGCTGCTCCTGTTGAACGCCAGCGGCAACGTCACCAATGGTTCGTTCGTCCTGTCGGCCACCGGCGTGCTGAGCTACGCCTCGTCGGCACTGTCGGCGGCGAACTACAACGCCTTCCGCGCGCTGGTGGCCAACGGCTCGGTGCAGGGCGGGACGTTCCTGCTTAACCAGACCGGCCTGATGAACACCGCGGAAACCGCCCTGACGGCCGACTACAAGAATTTCCAGAACCTGACCGGCGCAGACAACGGCGCGGTGACCAACGGAACGCTGGTTCTGACCGCGGCCGGCATCGCGGCCTTCCGCGCGGCGGCGACCGCCGCCCTCGGTCATGCCGCCTCCGATGCCGAAGTGCAGTCCTATGCCAACGCGCAGTACCAGGCCTATGCGATCACCATCCAGGCCAATGCCAGCGCGCAGTACCAGGGCTATGCGACGACGATCCAGACCGCCGCCAACGTGCAATACCAGGCCTTCGCGCAGCAGGTCCGCGATTATTACGGCAACCCGTCGCTGTCCGATGCCATGATACCGATCCTGGCGCAGTACGCGCTGTCTGGGACGACGCTGTCGGCCTTCCAGTCGCTCTATACCAAGGGCACGGTCACCAACGGCGTATTCGCGCTGACGGCCGCCAACATTCCGGTCGCGGCGCAGACCATGCTTGGCGCTGCCGCCTACAGCAGCTTCCAGACACTTTATGCGCAAGGGTCTCTGGTCAACGGCGTGTTCACGCTCAGCGCCGCCGGCATCGCCGCGCAGGCCGCGACCGTCCTGACGCCGACCTACCAGAGCTTCCTCGCGCTCGGCGCGAACGGCGCGGTGCAATACGGCGCCTACCAGTTCAACAGCGCGGGTGTCGCCACTTATGCGGAAAGCGGCCTCGCCGCCGGTGCGCAGAATTTCCAGACGCTGGTGAGCAACGGCAACGTCGTCAATGGCGCGCTGGTCCTCACCGCCAGCGGCATTACCAACCTGCGCGCGGCGGCGGCACTGGCGATGGGCATCGCCGATCCGACCGACCTGCAGGTCCAGGCCTACGCCAACGCGCAGTACCAGGGCTCGGCCTATGCATCGGCCAATGCGCAGTATCAGGGTTACCTGCAGAAGGTGACGACCGACGCCAGCGCCGTCTACCTCGGTTATGTGCAGCGCATCGCCGACTACTATGCCGACCACGGGTTCGTGCTGAACCCGGCGCAATTCCACCTCTTCGAGCAGATGATCCTCGGCGCGGACTATGCGAACTATCAGTTGCTGAAGGCGAACGGCACGGCCACCCTCGGCAGCTACACCGGGGACGTCTACAGCGGCGGTTCGTTCACCCTGAACGCGTCAGCCGCGCCGACCGTCGCGCCGATCGTCCTGCAGGGCACCGATTTCACCGGCTATCAGGCGCTGCTGGCCAAGGGCACCGTGCAGAACGGGTCCTTCGTGCTGGCTTCGTCGAACATCTACCAGGGCTTCCAGGCGCTCGCCGCGCAGGGCACGTTCCAGAACGGCGCCTTCGCCTTCACCAATGCCGCCATCCAGAGCAATGCGCAGAGCGTGCTGACCAACGCCTTCCAGCAGTTGACCGGCTATGGCGCGCTGCAGGGCAATACCTTCGTGCTGGGCAGCAGCGGCGTCGCTTACTACGCGGCGGCGGTGCTGACGGCGGCAAACTTTACGGCCTATGAAGCGCTGACCTCGATGGCGAACGGCACCGTGACCGGCGGCACGCTGGTGCTGAACGCCAACGGGCTGTCGGTGTTCCGCCAGGCCGCCGCCGCCGCGCTCAACATCTCGAGCCCGACCGACGCGCAGGTCCAGACATACGCCAACGCCCAGTACCAGAGCTTCACCCTACCAGGCCAACGCCGCGCAGACGCAGACCTACGCCAACACGCAGTATCAGGCCTACGCGCAAACCATTCGCGACTATATCCAGGATCAGGGCTGCTCGTTCTTCTGCGGCGGCGGCAACAGCAACCCGACCGACGCGCAAATTGCGCAGAATGCGCAGCAAGCGCTCAGCAACAGCGAGTACGCCGCCTTCCAGGCGCTGCTGGCCAAGGGAACCGTCGCCAACGGCGCGCTGACCCTCAACACCGCCGGTGTGCTGGCCTACGCCACCGACGCGACCGTGCAGGGTCAGAAATACACGACCTTCCAGACGCTGACGGCGAACGGCACGCTGGCGCCGAACGGCACTTTCGTGCTCAACACCGCCGCGCTGCCGACCTTCGCGCCCAAGGCGCTCGATGCCGCGAGCTATCAGGCCTACCAGCAGATTCGCGGCCGCATCCAGAACTTCAATTCTCTGCCCGGCGATGCGGCGGCGCTCGCCGCCTACAACGTGCGCATCCAGACGTATGCCAATACGACCTACCAGTCTGACATGCAGACCATCCAGGGCTACGCCAACGCGCAGTACCAGACCTACGCGCAGGTCATCCAGAATTACGGCTCGTCGCAGTACCAGGCCCTCACGGCGCAGATCCAGACCTACGCCAATGCGCAATATCAGAGCAGCGTCGCCACCATCCAGGCTTACGGCGCGGCGCAGTATCAGGAGCTGAACGCGGCCGGCACCACGCCGCCGCCGGCCGGCCTGCAGGCGCTGGTCGCCAATTTCGGCTGGTCGGCGGCCCAGTTGGCTTCGGCGATCGATCGCTCGGCCGTGTTGCCGGCGCCGACGACGGTCGGCGAGGGGACGGCGAACATTGTCGGCCGCGACGTCACGCTGAACACCGGCGGCAGCGTCGGCACGCTGGCGCCGAATGTCATCATCGACCTCAACGATTTGCGCAGCGGCAACATCTCGTTCGCGCAGCGCGCCGCGCTCGCCATTGCCACCACGCCGGGCTCGGTCACCTTCCAGGGCATCGACGACAACGGTCAGTTGCGCACCGGGCTGGTGCTGTCGAGCCTGCCGGGCGATGTGGACGTCGCCAACCTGACCAAGGCCGAGCTGCGCCAGACCTCGCCGGTTTTCGTCAATGCCAGCGGCAAGTTCAGCGCCACGGCCGGTTCGGCGGTTTACCTGCAGAGCACCTCGGCGCCGCAGGGCAGTGGCGCGACGCTCACCATCGGCCAGATCGTCGCCGGCGGCGATGTCAGCCTGCAGGCGCCGCAGAGCATCGTCGCGGCGACGTCGGGCGATGCCGCACTCCATGCCGTCCAGATCGTCACCGCCAACAACGGCAACCTGACGCTGGCGGCCGGGCAGAACATCGGCACCGCCGCCAACCCGCTGAGCTTCCGCATCCAGGGCAATCTCGTCGCCGCCTCCGCCGGCACCGGCAGCGCCTACCTGAGTTCCGCCGGACCGGCGCTGAACATCGGCCGCGTCAACGCGCAGGGCACGGCGTCGCTCACGTCGGCCGGCCACATCGCCGGCTATCTGCCGGGCATCGCCATCACCGCCAACAGCATCGTCCTCAATGCCGAAGGCGATGTCGGGTCGTTTGCGTCGCCGCTGTCGATCAAGGTCGGCCTCGGCGGCAACCTGAGCGGCGTCGTCGCCGGCAGCGCGTATATCTTCGACCAGATCCTGGCCACACCGAGCAGCCCGGCCCAGCTGGTGCAGGACCTGATCGTCGGGAATTTCTCGGCCGCCGCCGGCCTCTATCTCCGCGCCGAAGCGGGCATCGTCATCGCCGGGTTGACGGCCTCGACGAACGGCCCGGTCAGCCTCACCGCCGACGCCATCGTCATGAATGCCGGGTCGCAGGTCACGTCGGGCGGCATCATCACCATCGCCGGGCTGGGCGACGTCACACTGGCGCACGTGCAGAGCACCTATGACCCGTCGTCGGCAACCGTTGTGGTCGATGTCACGGCGGGCGGCGCGATCCTGAGCGGCGACAACGCCCAGACCAATATCGTCGCCAGCAACGCCCACAGCCTGGTGTCGCTGCTGGCCGCGAACGGCATCGGCTCCCTGACGCATCGCGTCTCGTTCGACGCGGCGTCGCTGGCCGCCACCGCCAACAGTGGCAATATCGTAATCCGCGGCGCCACCAGCCTGCGCGCCACCTTGTTGTCGGCGGTTACCGGCAGTATCGACGTGCTCGGCGACGCCGGACTGCGCCTGGACAGCGTGCTGGCCGGTACGGCGCCCGGCGCCAGCCGGACTTTCACCGCCAACGCGGCCGGCGCGCTGGTGATCGGCACGGCCACCAGCAGCGGGTCGCAGACCCTCCATGGCGGGCAGGGTGTGGAGTTCGCCACCTTGACCGTGACAGCCACTGACGCCGACATCGCGGTCACGTCGGACAGCGCCATCCAGGGCGGGTCGGCGACCGGCAACCGCTCGATCACGATGACGGCAGCGACCGACAACAAAGGCGTGGCCTTGACCGCCAGCACCATCGGCCTCAATGCCGGTGGCATGATCGAGTGGACGACGCTGAACGCCGCGGCCCGGATCGACATTCTCTCGGCCGCCGGGGGTGTGAACCTCGGCACCGCGGCCAGCGGTGGCACGCAGACGATCGGCGCGGCGCAAAACGTGGCGTTCGGCCAACTCACCACGACCGGCATCGCGGGAGACGCAGGTGACGTGCTGGTGACCGCAGGGTCGATTGAGGGCGGCTCCATCGCGCCGGCGGGGGTCGTCCGCCTGACCGCGACCGCGGGGATCACAGGCACCGGCAGCATCGTCACGACGGAACTCATCGCGCTGACGGCCGGCGGAAACATAGACTGGGCGACGCTGGACGGCAAGACCGTTACCGTCGAGTCGACGGGCGGCAGCGCCATTGTCGGCACCGCCACCAGCCGGGGCACGCTGACGCTGCTGGCGAAGCAGGATGCCGGCTTCACTCAGCTTGCCACCACCGGCCTCGCCGGCGATCCGAGTGACGTGATCGTGACGACCGCCGAAGGCGCTATCCTGGGTGGTTCGATCTCGTCTTATCGTCAGGCCGTTCTGACGGCCGGCGCGAGCCTGCCGCTCAATTCGCCGTCGGCCGCGAATGCAAGGATTGTCAGCACCGGCAGCATCACGTCGGCGTCGCTGATTGCCTTGAGCGCTCGCGGGCAAATCGATTGGGAAACTCTCAACGCCCCAACCACCATCGACGTGACCTCCACGGACGGCGGAGCGAGGGTCGGTACGGCGATTGCGGGTGGCTCGATCACGATGCGCGGCAAGCAGGACGTCGCGTTCGATCAACTGACCAACACCGGCAGCGCCAGCGACGTGACCCTGACGTCCGACAATGGCGCGATCCTCGGCGGGTCGATCACCTCCGACGGTGCCGTCTCGCTGATCGCCGCAGGCTCGATCACCGCGACCGGCGCTAACGGAAGCGGCGGGGCGCTGAACTGGTCGATGCTCCAGGCTGGCGGGAGCCTGTTCCTGCGGTCGCTCGGCGACGCCATCACCATCGAAAACGCCAGCAGCGGCGGCAACATGACGCTGTGGGCCAAGTACAACGTCACATTCAGGCAGTTGACCACGACCGGCGCCGGCAGCGGCATCACCCTGCGTTCCGACGAGGGAGCCATCATCGCGCTCGGCACGGGCCTGGTGAATGTGGATGCCGGCGGCTCGGTAACGATGGAAGCTGCAACAAGCATCACCGGCGGCGAAGTCAGGGCGGGCGGCTCGGTCCAGATGATCGCCACCGACGGCCGCATCGGCTGGAACGCCGTCAGTGCCGGGACAACGGTGGACGTGCGCTCGTCCGCCGACGTCATCGACATTGCGACGATCATGAGCGGCGGGGCGCAGACGCTGTGGGCCGAGAACAACGTCACGTTCACGCAACTCACCGCCACGGCCGGTGGCGCCGACATCACGTCGAATGCCGGTGCGATCGTGGGCGGCTCGGTCAGCCTGGGCGGTGCAACACGGATGGCCGCCAAGACGACGATCTCGGGCACCACCGCCACGTCCACCGCTGGATCGATGGACATGAGCGCCGAGGAAATGATCACCTGGAATGCCGTTGACGCCGCGGGCGGCAGTCTGACAATTACCTCGACCCGCGAGACGATCGATATCCCGAGCCTGGCCAGCGGCGGCAAGATGACGCTCGACGTGGCCGGGGACATGCTGATTACCCAGATCACCACGACCGGCATCCCCAATGATGCCGGCGATGTTGACGTGACGTCGCATAGCGGCCGGATCGCGGGTGGCACCATCGCGGCGAACGGCGGCATCACGCTCAATGCGCCGGTATCGATCACCGGCGTGTCGGCCACGGGTGCAACGGGCGCCGTGTTCATGAACACCAGCGGTCTGATCGACTGGACGACGCTGAATGCCGGCGCGCAGATCGACCTCCGCTCGGTCGCCGGCGCCGTCAGCCTCGGCACGGCGACCAGCGGCGGGTCGCAGACCATCCGCGCTGCGACCAACACGACCTTCGGCACGCTGACCAGCACCGGCATCACCGGTGACGCGGGCGATGTGGCGGTGACTTCGGATACGGCGTCGATCCAGGGCACCACCGTGGCGGCGAACGGCGCGGCGACGCTGACCGCCGCGACGACCAACACCGGCACGAGCATCACCGCGACGACGGGCTCTGTGGACCTGTCCGGGAGCGGGTTGATCGACTGGGCGACGCTCAACGCCGGGACGACGATCAACGTCCGCTCCACGGCCGGGGCAGTGGATCTCGGCATCGCGACCAGCGGCGGCACGCAGACAATCCGCGCCGCGCAGGACGTGACCTTCACCACGCTGGCGGCGACGGGGACTGCCGCCGACATCACGGTGACCTCGGACAACGCCTCGATCCAGGGCGGCTCGGTGACGGCCAACCGCTCGGCCACGCTGACGGCAGCGACGACCAACAAGGGCGTGGCGGTCACCGCCACCAACGGCGCCATCGGCGTCTACGCTGGCGGGCTGATCGACTGGACGACACTCAACGGCGGCACCATCATCGATGTCCGGTCGACCGCCGGCGCGGTGAACCTCGGCACCGCGACCAGCGGCGGCTCGCAGATCATCCGCTCGGCCACCAACACGACCTTCGGCGCGCTGACCACCACCGGCATCACCGGGGACGCGGGCGATGTGACGGTGACTTCGGATACGGCGTCGATCCAGGGCACCACTGTCGCCGCCAACGGCTCGGCCTTGCTGACCGCGGCGGTCAACAATATCGGCGACACGCTGACCGCCACCACCGGCGACGCGACCTTGCGCGCGGGCGGCCTGATCCGTTGGAACGCCGTCACCGCCGGCGGAACGATCTCGGCGGTTTCGACCGGACACTCCATTGAACTGGGCACGACGCGCAGCGGCGGCAGCCAATTCCTCCAGGCCTTCAACGACATCGACTTCACCCGGCTTGAGACCACCGGTACGGCGACGGACCGCGGCGATATCGTTCTGCGGGCGATCAACGGCCGCGTGCAGGGCACGCAAATCCTGGCGCACGGCGATGTCGGCCTCGCCGCCAACGCCAATATTGTCCTGACACGCCTGCAGGGCGACTCGGTGTCGCTCAGCACCCCGCAGGCAATTTCGGTCGGATTGCTGAACGTATTCCGGTCGATAACGCTGGCCGCCGACACCATGGATGTGGTCGCCGTGCAGCTTCCGTCAACGCCGCCGGTGCCGCTGACTGTTTCCGTGACCGGCTTTAACGGCGGTGTGGCAACCTCGGCAAACCTCAACATCGATCCGCCGATGATCCTGATGAGCCAATACCGGGTGATCGACTCGGTCCTGATCGTCGATACGCCGCGGCTGATCATTGTTAGCGGCTACGTGCCGGGGCAGATGGCGCTCTATACGCCGGCCGGCTACATCCTGCTCGACAACCGCACGCCAGCGCCGGTCGGGAGCCCGAATCTCCAGCTCTATCAGCCGGGGGGCGTGTTCTCGATGTCGCAGATCGGAGCCACCAACTTCAGCAATACGCAGGTCGTCTGGTACGACCAGTCGATCGCTTCCGTCATCACCAATTACGGCGGCGGCGATTTCGGCGGCACCAGCTTCGTCCGCAATTCGCTCAGCGACATGCGTGCTTCCGGTGGTTTCGACCCCGCCAATATGCAATGGAGCGGCTTGGCGACCTTCTACATGCTCGGGCTCCAGGGGCTCGGTTTCGGGGGCGGTCTCCCGGGACTGATCGAGGTCCTCGGCGACGGGCCGGCGGTCAACCTGAAGGGGCTCGAAAGCCGGGCGCCCGGCAAACGCGGGAAGAAACAGCGGACCACCGGGATTCCGGATCCTGGCGCGCTCCGTCTGGCGCTTGGTCCCCAATAGAATGCGGCGGCTGACTGGCGTCCGTACCGAAATACCGTAATTATAGGCAGATGACACGCTGGGCAGTATCCATTGCGACTGGACTTTTTCTCCTGACGGCATCGGCCGCGTGGGCGCAATCGCCTGTGCCCCAGGTCAATCCGGGCCTGATCGAGAGCGATATCGAGCGTCAGCGCCAGCGCATCGAACAGCAGCAGCAGGTGCCGAAACAGCAGGGGCCGGCGGTGGTCGGACCCGGCCGCGCGCCGCCCGTCATCATCCCGGGAGGCGGCCCTCGCTTCCTGCTGCGGCGGGTTGACTTCGACACGTCCAAATTCATCACACCGGACGAGCTTGCGCAGATCGCCGCGAAGTACGTCGGCAAGCAGGTCGATATCGCCGGACTGCAGAATCTCGTGGCCGAGATCAACCAGGTCTATGCGCAGCGTGGTATCGTCACCTCGATCGCGACGCTACCGCCGCAGACCGCCACCAACGGCGTCATCAAGATCAAGCTGACCGAAGGCCGCCTGCAACGGACATCGGTCCAGGGCAACGCGCAGACCTCGGCCACCTATATTCAACAGCAGGTCAATCCGCCGGCCGGCGAAGTGCTCGACGTGCCGCAGCTCACCTCCGACGTGACACGGTTCAACCGCACCAACGAGGTGCAGATCAGGGCGCTGCTGCAGCCCGGGACCGATTTCGGCCTGACGGACCTGCAGCTGGCCGTCACCGAGCCGCCGCGCAACACATTGCAGATTTTCGCCGATAACCAGGGCGTCCAGACCACCGGACGCAACCAGGCCGGTCTCTTTTACAAGCTGCACGGACTGGCCGGCATCGACGATCGCCTGACGTTTTACGGTGTGACGTCGGAAGGTAATCTCAATGGCAATATTGCCTACAATATCCCGTTCAACCCGTGGGGCGGCCGCATCGGCGTCAGCTACACGCAGGGCGCCATCAAGATCGTCTCGGGGCCGTTCCAGACGCTGGACGTGACCGGCAAGTCCAGCCAGGCCAGCGTCAACATCGCGCAGCCGTTTTTCGTCAACCAGTCGTGGCTGGCGCAGGTGACCGGCGCCTATGCCTATGGCAATTCCAGCAGCGACTTTGCCGCCGTCACGGTAACCGACGGGCGCTTCAGCAAGACCACCGGCGGGCTGTCGATCAATTATTCCGGCGAGACGTTCGCGGTGACCTTTTCGCCCGGCTACAACAGCATCAACTGGCACGACAAGATTCTCGGCGGCGAGCGCAGCTTCAATACCGCGACCGGCGCGTTGAATGGCTACGTCCGGCTGCCCGAGCAGTTCTACGCCGTCGGCCTCGCCAGCTATCAGTACAGTGCGGAAAAGCTGCTGCCCGGCGATCAGTTGTTCTCCGTCGGCGGTCCGACCACGGTGCGCGGCTATCCGACAAACACGTCCGCCGGCGATAGCGGCTATTATTTCAACGCCGAACTTCACCGGGACATGTCCGACCTGATCAAGGGGCTCGACGTCTTTGTCTTCATCGACAGCGGCGCGGTGTTCTCCACGGCGCCGGCGCGTACCCAGCTCGACTCCTCCGGTGTTGGATTGTCGTGGACGCCGTTTCCCGCGGTCACGCTAGAGGCCAGCGTCGGCTTCCCCTGGCGCCAGGTGGTCGCCAGCCAGTCGCGCCAGGAGTTTTACGGACGGATCAGCTTCAGGCCGCTGGCCTTGCTGAACGTGAGGTAGCCTTGCCGGTCATTGGGCAAAAAAGGAGAGTAGGATGAGTTTGCTGTTCCGTCGCCTGTCGGTCTCAACGCTTGCAGCTGCGGCATTGCTCGTCGCGGTGCAGAGCCCCGCGCTGAGCCAGAAGAAGGAGCCGCCCGCGTCCCCGGCCGCGGCAGCAGCCCCGGCACCGGCCGGCGCATCGAACGTGGTGTCCGCAGCCCAGGCCAATGTCGAAGGTTTCCGCTCCGCCCGGTTCGGCATGAGCGAAGCCGAAGTAAAGAACGCGATCATGAAGGACTTCGGCGTCAAGGCCGATGCAATACGCGAACAACCCAATCCCGGGGAGCGCACAAAGGTGCTCGTGGTCAAGGTGCCGGATCTGCTGCCCGGCGGGGGCGCGGCGGAAGCATCCTACGTTATCGGCTATCAGTCGAAGAAACTGATCCAGGTGTCGATTGCGTGGTCAAAGGCGATCGACGACAAGATGACGCCCGAGCAGCTGTTCTCGAATTCGAGCGTGCTGCGGGCGCATTTCGTCGGCGAGAGCTTCAAGCCCGACACCGTCGCCACCAACATGCCGATCAATGGCGGCATCCTGATGTTCCGGGGCAGCGACGCCAAGGACCGCACCGTGATGCTGGTTCTGCAGGGCACGCTGGCGCAGGGGCAGGGCGACCAGCGCGTGCTGACGCCGACGGGGCTGCTGCTGTTCTACATCGCCGACGCCAAGGCGCCGGACGTCTATCGCTTGCCGCCGGGATCGTTCTAGCCCAGGGCTGGCGAGGCAATATCGACGCAGGCCGGGCACGCCGCCCGGCCTGCGTTCTTATTAAGCGTTCAGCTTGGCG
>LNFM01012599.1_pt1 | contig 14649 bp, 13 predicted proteins | sample 596031 | NCBI WGS metagenome assembly LNFM01 (sample SAMN04254537, study PRJNA301005) | activated carbon metagenome | isolation source: dual media filters at the Ann Arbor, Michigan drinking water treatment plant | place: USA: Ann Arbor
CACATTGCCACCGAGGGCCCGCTCGGCTGGGCGGCGCGGCGCCACTGCCTGCGGCGCCGCTGGCCCTTCACCACCGCGTTTCACACCAAGTTTCCTGAAATCCTCAAGGACACGTTTGGCCTGCCGGTGAACTGGGGCTACGCGCTGCTGCGCTGGTTTCACAAGCCCTCCAACGGCGTGATGGCGCCCAGCCAGGGCGTGCTCAACATGCTGGAGGCGCGAGGGTTTCGCCGCTTGCTGCTGTGGACGCACGGCGTGGACACGCGTCTGTTCGCGCTGTCCGACAGCAGCCAGCCCTGCGCGCCGCTGGGCCCGCTGGCGCACCCGGTGAGCCTGTATGTCGGGCGCATCGCGCGCGAGAAAAACATCGAGGCTTTTCTGGCACTGGACGTGCCCGGCAGCAAGGTGGTGTGCGGCGTCGGGCCGCTCGCTTCGAGCCTGCGGGCGCGCTACCCCAATGTGCACTGGCTGGGTGTGCTGCCCCGGCACGAGCTGGCGCAGGTGTACGCCTGCGCCGATGTGTTTGTGTTTCCGGCCCGCGGTGAGACCTTTGGCCGCACCATGCTGGAGGCCATGGCCAGCGGCGTGCCGGTTGCCGCCTACCCGGTGGACGGGCCCATGCAGGTGTTGGGGCAGAGTCACGCAGGCGCCATGCGTGAAGACCTTCGCGAGGCCTGGGTCGAGGCGCTCAAGGTCAAACGCCATGAGGCGCGTGACCGCGCGCTGCACTTTGGTTGGGGCCGGGCGAGCGCCTTGTTCCTCTCGCACCTCGTGGTGCTGCCGCGGCACCCGAGGCAGCGCCAGCGTCCGGGCTTGTCCGTGCTGGGTCATGACGGAGACGCCCTCGTGAAACTGTCACACAAACGTCATCCGCTCGTTGAATAATCGTCACAAAGTTCGTGGAAGCGGCTGGGCATACTGCCCCAGACCACAGGACGGACGCCCCCGTCGACAACAAGACCAGACATGAGCGGTAACAACTCCAACAGCAAGTTTCCTTTCCTCGATCGCGATCACAGCATCCTGGCTTTCAACGAACGCGTCATGGACTGGGCACGCCGCCCTGACGTGCCGCTGCTGGAGCGCCTGCGCTACCTCAGCATCGTCTCCAGCAATCTCGACGAGTTCTTCGAGGTCCGCGTCGCACCCCACCTCACCGCCGCCCAGGCCAACGAACAACGCGGCCAGTACACCGCGCAGACCTTCGAGAAGCTGTCGGAAGAAGTCCATCGGCTGGTGGCCCAGCAGTACGCCATCTACAACGACGAGTTGCTGCCGCTGCTGGAGAAAAAGGGCATCAAGCTGATTTCGCACGGCGAGCGCAATCCGCGCCAGCGGCGCTGGGTCAAGGAGTTTTTCATCAATGAAGTCCAGCCTCTGCTGATGCCGGTGGGGCTGGACCCGGCACACCCATTCCCGCAGGTGGCCAACAAGTCGCTCAACTTCATCGTGCGGCTGGCCGGCAAGGACGCTTTCGGACGCGAGAACGAAATCGCCATCGTGAAGGTACCGCGCATCCTGCCGCGCTTTTTCCGCATGCCGCCGATCAAGGGTTCCAAACAGACCCACTTTGTTTCCATTTCCAGCCTGATCCGTTCGCACCTGGGTGACCTGTTCCCGGGTCGCCAGGTCACCGAGTTTTCGCAGTTCCGCGTCACGCGCCACTCCGACCTGGCGGTCGACGAGGAAGAGGTGAAAAACCTGCGCACCGCACTGCGCAAAGGCCTGCAGCAGCGCCACTATGGCCAGGCCCTGCGGCTGGAGGTGTCGGCGGGTTGTTCGGAGTTCCTGTCCAATTTTCTGCTGGAGCAGTTCGCCCTGCCGAACCAGGCGCTGTACCGCGTGCCCGGGCCGGTGAACCTGGTGCGGCTGAACCAGCTGATCGACAAGGTGGAGGCGCCCGCGCTGCGCTTCGAGGCCTACAACGGCGGCTGGCCTGCGCAGCTCACACCCGGGCAGTCGTACTTTGAGCGGTTGCAGCAGGGCGATGTGCTGATCCACCAGCCGTACGAGAGTTTTGACGCTGTGCTCGCCTTCCTGCGCGAAGCGGTGGAAGACCCGGACGTGCTGGCCATCAAGATGACCATCTACCGCACGGGCGCCAAGTCGGAGCTGATGAACCTGCTGCGCGAGGCCGTGCGCCGTGGCAAGGAAGTCACCGCCGTGGTGGAGCTCAAGGCGCGCTTTGACGAAGAGGCCAACATCAACTACGCCGAGCGGCTGGAGTCGGTGGGGGCGCAGGTGGTCTATGGGGTCGTGGGGCTCAAGACCCACGCCAAGATGCTGCTCATAACCCGCCGCGAAGCCACTGGGCTCAAGCGCTACGCGCACCTGTCCACCGGCAACTACAACCCCGGCACGGCCAGGCTGTACACCGACATCAGCTACCTCACGGCCGACGACGCGCTCACCGCCGACCTGGAGCAGATCTTCCTGCACCTGGCCAGCCAGAACCGCCTGCCCAAGCTCAACAAGGCGCTGATCGCACCGTTTCACCTGCACAAGGCCATGCTCGACAAGCTGGAAGCGGCGGGCGTGGCCGCCAAAGCCGGCCAGGACGCGCGTGTGATCGTCAAGATGAACGCGCTCACCGACGAGCAGCTGGCGCGCGCGCTGGCGGTGGCCTCGCAACAGGGCGTGAAGATCGACCTCATCATCCGCGGCGCCTGCATCCTGCCGGCGCAGGTGCCCGGCTTCACCGACAACGTGCGCGTGCGCTCGGTGATCGGTCGCTTGCTGGAGCATTCGCGGGTGTTCTATTTCCGCACCGGTGAGGCGGAGGAGCTGTGGCTGTCGAGCGCCGACTGGATGAACCGCAACATGTTGCGCCGCATCGAGCTGGCCTGGCCGGTGACCGACAACGCATTGCGCCACCGCGTCATTGACGAGTGCCTGTCGGCTTATCTGCACGACACCAAAGACGCATGGCTGCTGCAGCCCGACGGGCGCTACGTGCCCGCCAGCATCACCGGCAGCGGTCGAACACGCGCCGTGATGCATTCGGCTCAGGCCAGCCTGATGGCGCGCTACGGCAGCAAGGGATGAGCGTGAGCACCATGGAGAGCCGCAGCATGGACCTGATTCTCTGGCGGCACGCCGAAGCCCATGAACATCCCGATCTTCTGACCGGGGTGCCCGGCGACGCCAGGGATCTGGCGAGACGACTCACGCCGCGCGGAGAAAAGCAGGCCACGCGCATGGCCGCTTGGCTGGACCGGCAGTTGCCCGACGGCGCGCGCGTCTTCAGCAGCCCGGCTTCGCGTTGTGAACAGACTGCGCTGGCGCTGGGGCGCAAGTTCAAGCTGCGTGAAGAGCTGTTGCCCGAAGGCGATCCGCTGGCCTTGCTGGAACTGGTTCAATGGCCGCACGGCAAGTCGCCGGTGGTCGTTGTGGGGCACCAGCCCACGCTGGGGCGGGTGATTGCACGCCTGCTCAACCTGGCCGAGGACGATTGTTCGGTGAAGAAGGGTGCTGTGTGGTGGTTGCGGCACCGCGAGCGCGCCAGCGGCAACCAGACCGTCGTGGTGACGGTGCAAACCCCCGAGTTGATCTGAACGAAACCCGGGGCCGAACCCCGGGCCGGCATCAGGCGGTGGCGGTCTTTTGGGCGGGCGCGGCGGCCTTCTTGGCGGCGGGTTTGGCAGCCACTTTTTTGGCGACCGCCTGGGTGGCGGTTTTGGCTGCGGGTTTGGCCACCGGCTTGGCGGGGGTCTTCGCGGCCACCTTGGCCGCGGCTTTCACCGCAGGCTTGGCGACGGTTTTCGCCCCGGGTTTTTTCGCGGCTTCGGGCTTCTTCTCGGTGCTGGTGGGGCGACCGGTCTTGAGCGTGGGCACGGCGGACAGCGCAGCCTTGAATGCGGCGTCGTTCAGACCTTGCAAAGCCATGAGGCCGGCGCGCAGCAGCTCGCTTTTCTTCACGCTGGTGCCCATCGCGATGGCGCGGGTCTTCAGCGTTTCAATGGCGGCGAATTCCGCCTTGGGAATGGTGAAGCTGTCGCGCACGAGCTTGGGCTTCTTGTTGCTCTGACTGGCCATGGATGCACTCCGGTGAAAAGTAAAAAGGAGCGCAGTATAAACCGTATAAACCGTTTATACGGTTGTGACAGTAGCGTGACAGATGCGTGACGCTGCGCCTCGCCAGCGTTTGCGGTCAGCGGATGTCGGCTGTGAACTTCCAGGCCGATTTCTGCCAGGCCACCACCTCTTCACCCAGCAACCACGCCGACTGCGGGTAGCGCTTGGCCCAGCCCGGATTAGTGGCCAGTTTGAAGGCACGCGGCTTGTAGCTGAGAGCGACCGACTCGTGTTCGGGCATCTGCCGCGCGTGACACAGCAGCACGGCCAGGCGCAGGGCCATGAGCTGTTTGGCGAACAGCTCGTCCTGCAGCGCTTCTTCGAGCTTGCGCAGCTTGCCGCGCTGGCCCAGCACCAGCTGGCTCATGCGGTGCAACTCGGGCAGGGAAAAGCCGCGTGCGTCCACGTTGTCGAGGATGTAGGCGCCGTGGTGGTGAGAACGTTCGTGGGAAATGTGGGTGCCGATCTCGTGCAGCCGGGCGGCCCAGGCCAGCTTTTGCGAATAACGCTCGTTTTGCGCATCCACCGCGGCAATCTGGGAGAAGAGGGCGGTGCTCACTGTGCTGACCCGCTTGCCATGGCCTTCGTCGGCAGAGAATCGGTGCGCCAGCCAGTTCACCGTGCGCTCGCGCACGTCGCCGCCGTCGGTGTCGCGGTCGATCAGGTCGTAGAGCGCGCCATGACGCAGCGCACCCTGGGCCGGCAGCATCTGCTCGATGCCGAACAGGTCGAAGATGGCGCGCAAAACGCTCACACCGCCGCCGATCACCGGGCGGCGGTCGTCCTTGAGGCCTTCCAGGCGCATCTGCTCGGCGCTGCCCGACTTGATCATGCGGTCGAGCAGCCAGTCCAGACCCGAGCGGGTGACCACCCCTGAGGCCCATCCGTTGGCTGCGAGCATGTCGGCCACCGCGCTCACGGTGCCTGACGATCCGTAGGCCACCGTCCAGTCGGCCGGCGGGAAACGGTCCAGTGCATCCTCGATCACCGCCTTGGCAGCCACCTCGGCCGTTTTGAAAGCGGCAGCGCTGAATTGCCCACGCGGGAAGTAACGGGTTGACCAGGCCACGCTGCCCAGGTGGTAAGACTCCATGGTGCGGGCCGAATAGCCCTGGCCCAGGATCATCTCGGTGGAGCGCCCGCCGATGTCGACCACCAGGCGTTTCTCGTCGGAATGGGGCAGCAGGCGCGAAACCCCCTGGTAAATCAGGCGCGCTTCTTCGTAGCCGGAGACCACGTCGATCGGAAAGCCGAGCACGGCTTGGGCTTGGCGCACGAAATCGTCGCGGTTCCTGGCCTCGCGCAGGGTCTGGGTGGCCACGGCGCGCACCTGCTGACGCTTGAAACCGTGCAGCCGCTCGGCAAAGCGGGCCAGGCATTCCCAGCCCCTCTCCATCGCGGCCTGGCTGAGGTTCTTTTCCTCGTCCAGTCCGTTGCCCTGGCGCACGGTTTCCTTAAGGTATTCGATGCGCTCGATGTGGCCCGAGTGATAGCGGCCGATCTCCAGACGGAAACTGTTGGAGCCGAGGTCGATGGCGGCGAGGAGGGTACCGTTTTGCATGCGAAAGGGAGTTCGGCGAGCCGGAACGGCTACTCGGGGAGAGAAGAAGGCTGGAGGAGCCCCGGATTGTGACGCATGCCCGGGGCGTTATCTGTTCGGCAGCGTGCCAATGGCTGATCCACCGTCCCCGGGTCTGTGACAAGCGCGCGTTGTCACGAGCTTGTCACATTGCCTGCCTAGAGTCGCTCCTGTTCCTCTTCCCAACCGCAAGGAGTCTTTCAATGATCAACAAACGCATCTTCCTCCAGGCCATCGCTGCCGCCGCCATGGCCACCGCCGGCATGGGTTCCGCCATTGCTGCCGACATCACTGGCGCTGGCGCCACGTTCCCCTTCCCCATCTACGCCAAGTGGGCTGAGATGTACAAGGCCCAGACCGGCACCGGCATGAACTACCAGTCGATCGGCTCGTCCGGCGGCATGCGTCAGATCCGCGCCAAGACTGTTGCCTTTGGTGCTACAGACGCACCCATCAGTGGTGCTGAGCTCGACAAAGACGGCATGGTGCAGTTCCCCGCCATCATTGGCGGCACCATTCCTGTGTTCAACCTGGACGGCTTTGCCCAAGGCGAGGTGCGTATCACTGGCCAGGTGCTGGCCGAAATGTTCCTGGGCAAGATCACCAACTGGAACGACCCCAAGATTGCGGCCCTGAATCCCGGCAAGACCTTCCCCAGCCAAGCTGTGACCGTGGTGCACCGTGCCGACGGCTCGGGCACGACCTTCAACTTCACCGACTATTTGAGCGTTGTGAGCAAAGACTGGGCTGACACCGTTGGCAAAGGCGCTGCCGTCAAGTGGCCAGCTCCTACCTCAATTGGCGGTCGCGGCAACGAAGGTGTGGCCGCCAACGTGAGCCGCACCAAGGGCGCCATCGGCTACGTTGAGTACGCCTACGCCAAGAAAAACAACATCCCGTACATGTCGATGCAAAACGCCGATGGCAAGTTTGTGCGTCCGGATGACAAGTCGTTCGAAGCTGCGGCAGCCGGCGTGGACTGGTTCAGCGTGCCCGGCATGGGTGTGTCCATGGTCAACGCCAAAGGTGCACTGAGCTGGCCCATCAGCACGGCTTCGTTCATCGTGATGTACAAGGAACCCACCAACAAGGCCGAGTCGGCTGAAGTCATCAAGTTCTTCGACTGGGCTTTCAAGAACGGCGGTAAAGCAGCCAGCGAACTGGACTATGTGGCCATGCCCCCGGCAGTGACCCAGCAAATCGCGACCCGCGTCTGGTCGCAGATCAACAACAAGTGATCCCCGGCTGAATGCCTGAGCAAATCCATCGGCGGGCACTCGCCGGCCGGTGGGTTTTTGCAGTTCAATGTCTGTCACATGAGTCCGGAGGGGATTCCATGAACACCACAACAACAAGCGCAGACAGCACCATGTCCAGTTCCACTTTCAGCAGCGGCGGTTCCGATCAGCGCGACGACGCTTCCATGCGCGTCATTGCCAGACGTGCCCATGTCCAGGACCTTGTCTTCCACCGCCTCACGCAAACCTTTTCTTTGCTGGTGTTGATTGCCCTGGTGGGCATCATCGTCTCGCTTTTTTACAACGCTTGGCCCACCTTCTCGAGGTTCGGCCTGGCTTTTGTCACCACCATTGAGTGGGACATCGTCAACGAAGAGTACGGCGCGGCCATTTCCATTGTCGGCACGCTGCTCAGCGCAAGCATTGCCATGGTGATCGCGGTTCCGCTGGCCTTCGGCATCGCGGTGTTCCTCACCGAAACCTGCCCGGTCTGGCTGCGTCGCCCACTGGGCACGGCCATTGAACTGTTGGCCGCCGTTCCGTCCATCATTTATGGCATGTTCGGCCTGTTTGTCTTTGCGCCCATCTTTGCCGACTACATGCAGGTGCCCTTGCAGCAGGTGCTGGGTGGTTTGCCGCTGGTGGGCTGGTTGTTTGGTGGTGCCACCAACGGCTTGGGCATCATGGCCGCTGGCATCATCCTGGCTTTCATGGTGCTGCCCTTCATCGCTGCGGTGATGCGCGACGTGTTCGAGATCACGCCTCCCATCCTTCGTGAGTCGGCTTACGGGCTGGGCTGCACCACCTGGGAGGTGGTTGGCAAGGTGGTGCTGCCCTACACGCAGAAAGGTGTCGTCGGCGGGATCATGCTGGGTCTGGGCCGGGCGCTGGGCGAAACCATGGCGGTCACCTTCGTGATCGGCAACGCCAACCGCATGCCGACTTCACTGTTTTCTCCAGGCACGTCCATCGCGTCGGTGCTGGCCAACGAGTTCGGTGAGGCCGAGGGCCTGCATTTCAACACCTTGTTCGCCTTGGGCTTCCTGCTGTTCTGCATCACCTTCGTGGTGCTGGCACTGGCCAAGTGGATGATCATCCGGGCCGAGCGGGCCAAGGGCAATTGAGCCAAAAAGACAACGAGAACGATCATGGAAATGAATCAATCCCTGTACGCCAGCCGCCGCCGCGCGAACTGGTTCGGTCTGACGCTTTCAATGTCCGCCATGGCACTGGGCCTGACGGTGCTGCTCTGGATCCTGTGGGTGCTGTTCTCCAACGGCATTGCGGGCCTGGACAGCAACATCTTCACCGCCGATACGCCCGCACCGGGCACCGAGGGCGGCGGACTTCGCAACGCCTTGCTGGGCAGCTTGATGATCGTGGGTTTTGCGGTGTTGGTGTCCACGCCCATCGGCATTCTGGCAGGCGTGTACCTGGCCGAATATGGCGACACCAGCAAGACCGCTGAAGTCACGCGATTCGTCACCGACATCATGCTGTCGGCACCGTCCATCGTGCTGGGCCTGTTCGTGTACGCCATTGCGGTGGCCACCGTGGGCAACTTTTCCGGGTACGCGGGCAGCTTGGCGCTGTCTCTGATCGCCGTGCCGGTGGTCGTGCGGACCACCGAGAACATGTTGCGCCTTGTGCCGGGCAGCCTGCGCGAGGCGGCATTTGCCCTGGGTGCGCCACGCTGGAAAGTGGCCACCATGGTGACGCTGCGCGCAGCGAAAAGCGGGGTCATCACCGGTCTGCTGCTCGCGATCGCACGCATCGCCGGTGAAACGGCGCCGCTGCTGTTCACCGCGCTCAACAACCAGTTCTTCAGCACCGACATGGGCGGCCCCATGGCCAACCTGCCGGTCGTCATCTTCCAGTTCGCGCTCAGCCCTTACGACAACTGGATCCGCCTGGCCTGGAGTGGCGCGCTGATCATCACGATGACCGTGCTGGTGCTCAACATCCTGGCCCGTGTGTTCTTCCGCGAAAAAGTCAAAGTCTGAGCCGCCGCAGCCCTGAGCTCCCACGAATACCGTCAAGGAAAAAGAAATGTCTGAATCCGCTTTCGCGATCAAACCCTCCAACTTCGCCACCAAGACCGAGCAGGTGGGCGAGGTGCGCAACGCCATCGAGGTGCGCGACCTCAATTTTTACTACGGCAAGTTCCAGGGCCTGAAGGATGTGACGCTGGACATCCAGGAAAAGCGGGTCACCGCCTTCATCGGGCCGTCGGGCTGCGGCAAGTCCACCCTGCTGCGCACGCTGAACCGCATGTACAGCCTGTACCCGGGGCAGCGCGCGGAGGGGCAGATCAACTTCTACGGCCAGAACATCCTCGACCCCAAGCAGGACCTCAACCTGCTGCGCGCGCGCATCGGCATGGTGTTCCAGAAGCCCACGCCGTTTCCGATGTCGATCTACGACAACATCGCTTTCGGGGTCCGTCTGTACGAAAACCTCTCCAAGAGTGAGATGGACGACCGAGTGGAATGGGCGCTGAGCAAGGCCGCCCTGTGGAAAGAGGTCAAGGACAAGCTCAACCAGAACGGCCTGTCACTCTCGGGCGGCCAACAGCAGCGTCTGTGCATTGCACGCAGCGTGGCCGTGAAGCCTTCGGTGTTGCTGCTCGACGAACCGACCTCGGCACTGGATCCCATTTCCACCGGCAAGGTCGAAGAACTGGTACACGAGCTCAAAAGCGACTACACCATCGCCATCGTCACGCACAACATGCAGCAGGCCGCGCGTTGCAGCGACTTCACCGCCTACATGTACCTGGGCGAGCTGGTTGAATTCGGTGCCACCGAACAGATCTTTTTCAAGCCGACCCAGACGGCGACCGAGGACTACATCACCGGTCGCTTCGGCTGAACCGGCAACAGGGAACCCAGACATGAGCGACAAACACCTCTCCAGCCAGTTCGACGCCGAGCTCAACTCCATCTCCAGCCATGTGCTGGAAATGGGTGGACTGGTTGAATCCCAGCTTCATCAGGCCATCTATGCCCTTGTGCACATGAGCGCCGAGACCGCCGAGCAAGTGATTGAAACCGAGCGGCGCATCAACCAGATGGAGCTGAGCATCGACCAGGAGATCATTTCCACGATCGGCAGACGCCAGCCCACCGCACGCGACTTGCGTTTTCTCATGGCGATCTCGCGCACCACGCAAAACCTGGAGCGTGCAGGTGACGAAGTCGCTCGCATCGCCCGTATGGTCAAGTCCATCATCGAGGCTGGAACGCCCCGGAATCTGCCCACCTCAGAGTTGCGCCTGGCGGCCGACCTGGCGGCCAACATGCTGCGCAAGACCCTCGACTCGTTCGCCCGGCTGGACACCACCATGGCGGTGACGATCATCAAGGAGGATCACCAGATCGATGACGAGTACAACGGTTTCCTGCGCAAACTCATCACCTACATGATGGAAGACCCCCGCACGATCTCGCCCAGCCTTGATCTGCTGTTTCTCGCCAAATCGATCGAACGTGTGGGTGATCACGCCAAGAACATCGCGGAGCAGATCATCTTCATCGTCAAGGGTGAAGACGTTCGCCACACGCCCATGTCTCAGGTGGAGTCGGTCGTCGGATGAGAAAGCTTCCACGCGTTCTGGTGGTGGAGGATGAGCCGTCCATCGCCGAGTTGATCGCCGTCAACTTGCGGCACAACGGCTTTGCGCCCACCGTCGTGTTCGACGGTGCGGCCGCCCAGCGCGAGGTGGATGCCGTGCTGCCCGATGTGATCCTGCTCGACTGGATGTTGCCCGGTGAAAGCGGCGCCTCGCTGGCCCGCGCCTGGCGCAAGAACGAGCGCACCAAGACCATCCCCATCCTCATGCTCACCGCGCGCAGCGACGAGAACGACAAGGTGCAGGGACTCGACGCTGGCGCGGACGACTACATCACCAAACCGTTTTCCACCCAGGAGCTGCTGGCTCGCATCCGCGCTGTGTTGCGCCGGCGCGCGCCCGAGATCGTCAACGACTCGGTGCAGGTGGGTGAACTGTCGCTGGATGCGGCTACCTACCGCATCACGTTTCGCGGCACCGAACTCAAGGTCGGGCCGACCGAATTCAAGCTGCTGCACTACCTCATGAAGCACGCAGAGCGGGTGCACACCCGTGGTACGCTGCTCGACAAGGTCTGGGGAGACCATGTTTGCATGTCAAACGATTGAGGGAATCACTGGGTGAGGCCTCGGGCATGATCGAAACGGTGCGTGGTGCCGGCTACCGGCTCACTTCAATGAACAACACCGGGCGACCGGCGCAAGACACCCCCATTTCCACCACATGACCCGGCGTGCGATCGAGCTGCTTCTGCTCGTGGCACTGGGAGCAGTGCTGGGCTGGACGCAGGATTCGCCGGGATGGACATTTGCGGGCGCGCTGGTTGGCGCGTTCATCTGGTCCATCATTGACGGGCTGCGCGCTCGCAGTTTCCTGCGCTGGCTCAACAAGGCAGACGTCACCCGCCAGCCCCGACTCTCGGGCGCCTGGGGCGAGATGCTGGACCGGGCCCGCAAGCTGATCAAGAAGCTGGAGAAGAAGGCGCAGAACAGCGACGCCCGGCTGGAGGACTTTCTGGCCGCCATTCAGGCCTCACCCAACGGCGTGGTACTGCTAGATTCAGCCGGTCGCATCGAATGGTCCAACCTCACGGCGGCCAACCACCTGGGCTTCGACCCGCAGCGCGACCTGGGTCAGTACGTGCGCAACATGGTGCGTAACCCGGCGTTCACCGCGTATCTGGCGGGCGGTGAGTTCAATCACGAGATCCAGATCGACGGGGTGGGCCCGCGCCCATCCCAGCCATCCAAAATCTCGCTGCAGATCCACCCTTACGGCAAGAAGCGCAAGCTCATGCTCACGCGCGACGTGACTGCGGTGCAGCTGGCCGAGACCATGCGCCGTGATTTCGTGGCCAATGTGTCGCACGAGATCCGCACGCCGCTCACCGTTCTCAGCGGCTTTGTGGAAACCATGCAGAGCATCCCGCTGGAAGAGGCCGACCGCACGCGTTACCTCGGCCTCATGAGCCAACAGGCGCACCGCATGCAGACGCTGGTGAGTGATTTGCTCACCCTCTCGCGGCTGGAAGGCAGCCCCGCGCCCGGCCCGGGTGAGTGGATCGATGGCGACGAGCTGCTCACGCACGTGGTGCAGGAAGCCCGGGGTCTGACCGAGGCGATCTCGACGACGCAGCACCGCATCGAACCGGTGCCGGGACCCGCCATCTGGGTGTCGGGCGCCAAGACCGAACTGCTCAGCGCAATGTCCAACCTGCTCAGCAACGCCGTGCGCTACACGCCGGGTGGTGGACTCATCCAGACCGGCTGGCGTTTGCGCAGCGATGGTTGGGCGGAGTTTTTTGTGAAGGACACCGGCCCCGGCATTGCTGCAGAGCACCTGCCGCGTCTGACCGAGCGCTTCTACCGTGTGGACCGCAGCCGCTCACGGGAGACTGGCGGCACCGGCTTGGGGCTGGCAATCGTGAAACACGTGGCGCAGCGCCATGGCGGCCACATCGATGCCGAGAGCACGATCGGCGAAGGATCGCGCTTTGCCATCGCCCTGCCGCCCAACCGGGTGCGCGAGCGCATGACTGGCTGAGGCGATTTCAGTTGCCCACGCGCTGGTAGACCAGCAGGCTTTCCTTGCTGTCGGTCAGGCGGCTGACCGTGGACTTGAACGCCCAGTGGGTGAGTTCAACGCGTTGGTGCAGCGAGGCCTGGCTCGCGGGGGCCACCACCATGCTTTGGCAATCGGACCCTGCGTTGCCACCGCTGCGCACCAGTGTCAGTGCACCGTGGTACTGCAACGCCGCAATCTGCGCCTGGCTCAAGCCATCTACCACCACGCAGCCTTGCGCCGGCACCAGGGTGGCGATGCGCCGAGACACCGGGCCGTAGCTGCGACCGAAGTCCAGCAGGGGCAGCCACAGCGTCATGAGCAACAACCAGCACAAGGTGCTGCCTGCGGCGGGCAACACCAGGCTCTTCCACAGTGCCTGGCGGTGTTTGCCCACCCGCCACGCGACGAGCCACAGCCATGCACCGGTGGCCACCGCTCCCGCCAGGAACAACCACAGCGAGAACTCGGGAACGAAGCCCGGCGCGAGCTTGGCCACATTGGCTGCCGGCTTGGCGGGCACACCGGTCTGCATGGCGAACCAAATCACCCAGATGACCAGCGCGCAGCCCGAGAAAAAGAGCAGGGTGAACCAGTCCACGAGGGCAGACACGCTGCGCCGCAAGGTGGGCAGTGCAAAGGCGGCGAGTGCCGCGAGCGCGGGCAGGGCCAGCAGCAGGGCACGGTCGCGTTCGGGTGAGAGCGCACTGTCCACCACGCTCACCAGGGCCGCCCACAAGGGCAAGGCGACGTGGGGCCGCAGCAGTTGATGGCGCCAGCGCCACAGCGTCCAGAGCACCAGCGGCCACGCCGGCCAGGTGAACCAGACCAGCAGCTTGCCCCAGCTCTGCCACTGCACCTGGGCCAGCGCGGTTTGCAGGGCCGGCACCGGCACCTGCCCCGCCAGTGCCGACAGCCCCAGGATCAGCACCAGCAGCACGGCCGCCCAGATCAAGGGGTCACGCTTCGAAGGCGCTTCCTCGGAGAGCCAGGCGGTGTCGGGCGCGCTGGCGTGCCGTCGTGAGTGCCACAGGACCACCAGCAGGCCGCCACCCAGCATGGCCGCGATCCAGGGCGCACCGCTGAAGACCAGCGCGAGCAGGGCAAGCGCCCACAAGCCGACGCTGCGCAGGGGTTGCCGTTGTCCCGTGTGGGCCATGCGAGAAGCCGTCAGGAGCAGCAACGAGACCAGCGCGAGCCTCGCCAGATCGGGCGTGGTTTCGTGCGAAAGCTGGGCAAGGCCCAGACAGGCCATGAGCGCGAGCAAGCCGGCGTCGGCCAGCGCACGCGCGTAGTCGGTGGGCTTGGCCTCGCCCCCGAAGGCGAATTGCACCGGTTGTGCCGCCGGCTGGCGCGCGAGGTGATAGACGGTGTACCAGGTGCACACCAGGGTGAGGGCCAGCAGCAGCGCAAAGGGAATGCGCACCGCGAACTCGGGCGAGAAGAATGGCAGCAGCTTGATGAAAACCGCCCCGAGCCAGTAGGGCAGCGGGCCGGCTTCTTCGACCGCCACGCCCAGCACCTGCGGGCTCCACCAGCCACCGTGACCCCAGGCCATTTCCAGCATCACACCAAAGGCGGAGACATCGGCGTTTTTCCAGGGCTCGCGGCCCAGGAAGCCTGGCAGCACATACGCGACGCAGAACAGGAAGAGAGCGATCCGTGGCAGGCGGCGAACAGCCGACTGGGTCACGATGGCGGGGGTGGGCTGGTTCACTTCAAGGAATATACAAGGGGCATGAAGCCGGGGTGAGAAAGCAGAAGGCGAAAAAAAAGCAGCCGGGAGACCAGCTGCTCTTTTTGTGCAGGACCTTGCACCCGTTGGAGTGCAAGCCGGCCGTCTGCTTACGTTGCAGCGGGCGTCGTCGTCTTGCCGTAGCGGTTGCGGAAACGTTCCACACGACCACCCATGTTGTCCACGCTTTTCTGCGTGCCGGTGTAGAAAGGGTGCGACTCGCTGGAGGTGTCCAGCTTGTACAGCGGCAGCTCGCGTCCGTCTTCCATCTTGATCATCTCTTTCGTGTTCGCGCACGAGCGGGTCACGAATTTGAAGCCGTTGGAGAGGTCCTGGAAGCAGACTTCGCGGTAGTTGGGGTGAATGCCGTCTTTCATGACGTGTCCTTGAG
>LNFM01009091.1_pt1 | contig 14648 bp, 14 predicted proteins | sample 596031 | NCBI WGS metagenome assembly LNFM01 (sample SAMN04254537, study PRJNA301005) | activated carbon metagenome | isolation source: dual media filters at the Ann Arbor, Michigan drinking water treatment plant | place: USA: Ann Arbor
ACGTGGTGAACGGGAGGTTCTCGGCGACGGGCGCGATCTGGCTCTCGAGGATCTGCGGCAGCCACAGAAGCGTGGCCAAGTACGCGCCGTCGCTAATCAGGTACCACGCGACGAAGTGGAAAGCGGTAAGGGCCGCGGCGATCGCGATGCGGGCCCGGACCGACAGGCGCAGCAGCCAGGCGGCGACGATGTAGAGAGGGAAGAGCCAGTAGCTCAGGCTGAGCAGCACGCCGCCGATGGACCAGGCCATCAGCGCGTGACGCGAGGCGACGGCGGCAGCGGCCACGCACCAGGCTGCGGCGAAGATCTCGGGCCGACCCAGACTGATTCGATGGACCGCAAGCGCCGCGACGACGAGAAGGACGGCGGACACGACGATGGGCGCGCCGGGCTGGTACCGGCAATCGCGCCAGGTCGCTGCAGCGGTGGCGCCGATGAGCGCTGCTGCGGCCGCGGCTTGGGTGAGCCACATGGTGGCGCTGGATCCGACCGCGTGCGATGCGACTGCGAGGGCACGATCGAAGCCCCACCACAGCGAGAAGTCAGGCAGTGATGGGGCCGATAGCCGATAGACGAGTCGGTAGTCGAAGCCATAGCGCGCGACTGCGATGTCGCGCAGCAGATCGTCAAGGGCGACCGGCTGGCGCGCGACGAAAACCAGGAGGAAGGCCGCACACGGGGCGGCGACCAGCGCGACCCAACTGGCCCGCGTCGAAGCGAGAAGGGCAGCGGGCCGCGAGAGCAACTGCACCGCGACGGCACCTGCGGCGAGGACGATCGCCAGCGACAGGTTGATCAAGCACAGAGCCGCGGAGCCGATCAGCAGATACAGCGTGAGTGCGCGGGCGTCGGAAGCGGTAGCGTGGACGAGCCGAAGGAAGCGTGCGAATAACCATGAAGCGGTGGCAACTTGTCTGCCGGGAAAGGAGCCGTCGTGCACGGGTGCCTCGCAGGAGTCGTGAGGCGACTATCGATTGGCGGTCCGGGCGCGGCAAACCCGATGGCGAACGGAAAATGCGCGCTTTAGCGGCTAGGAGTTCACCGCAGCGGGTTGCAGGCCATGGTGGACAAGGGGGCCGAGCTGCGAAGACGGTTGCAGCAAGTGCCCTGTGCACGATGAGGGCGCCATGTGCTGCGAAGACGAGCTGAAAGCGTCGCGGCGGCGGGCAACACGGGCGTCAAGTCCCGAAAGTATGCGGTGGGCGGTCAGTTGTGGGTGGACAGCGGCGCAAGGCGACAACAGACTACGCAGTGCCGCGCGTGATTCTGAGGGTGCTGATGAAAGACTTCGACGAGCAGAGCAGTGCTGAAGAGGTGCGAGAAGGTGCTGCTGGGCGCAAGCAGCGTTGGTATGAGCAGCCGGACGTTCCTCTTTGGCGGCTACGGTTGCGCGTGCTGATGCAGCGAGGCGAGATCAGCGTTAAGAAGCTGTCGGATGCGAGCGGCTTGTCGGAAAGGGCGATCCACGGGCTCCTGGAGGGCGTTCAGACGTTGCGGTTTGACGACCTGGCGCGACTGGCGAAGGGCGTCCGCGTGTCGCCGGCCTACCTGGGATACGGCGTCGACGGGAAGGCGCCGATCGAGAAGCATGAGCGCGCTCGGCTGATGCGCGAAACGATGAAGATGCCGGCACAAGTCCAGCGCAAATGGCAGCGGAGCGGACTACGAGCGACGCCGGACGTGAGCGAGGCCCGACGACAGTCGCTTCGCAGGCTGATTGAGAAACGGCCGGCCGGCATGACGCTCAACCAGGTCGGTGCGCTGCTCGGCTTCACGCGCGGCGTGATCTACAGACTGGTCGACGCAGAGGATCCATCCGGATTCGGCAACTTGTTGGCGCGCCGTGTAGAGGCGCGCATGGGGTTGGACGAGGGGGATCTGCAAATTAGTCTGACAGACGACAAGATCGATCGGGCTTGGCGATTCGCGACATCGAGTGCTGCGACGGCTGCCATTTCAACGGTCGATGCCAGTCGTGTACCAGGCACCTGCGCCTGAGCCCTATGGGCGCCATCGTGCAGCAGGCGCGCGGGCGCTGTGCCAACTCGTCGCTTCAATATGAGAGGCGTTTCTCAAGCTCCGAGCGCCGTACATTCGTGGCTGCGATCTTGCCTTGCAAACGTTCGACTTCTGCCTGCTGAAGCGCAATGTTCTCTTCCCCTGCTTTCACCGCATGGGATCTGTTCTTAGCTCCTCTGTCTATTGCCAGTTTGGCAGTGAGCGAGAGCAGGCGTAGACGAGCTTCATCGATTTGCGCGTTCAGAGACTTGTGTTGGATCTCGATGCTGGTCAGTTCCTCTTCAATGGAAACGCGATCTTTCGCGGAGAGCTTTGCCTTCTGTTGAAGCGCCGCGACTTCGGCCCGGAGCTTTTCTCGCTCTTCCTCCCACTTTTCCCGCGTCAAGCGCAGTTGAGCTTCTGCATTCTTGGCTGTGGAGTCGGATGCGCGCCACTGAACGACATTTCCGAGCAAGGAGACGACCAGGCCACAGATCGAAAGTATGAGGGCCGGTTCACGCCACCCAGACCGTCCGAGCCTTTCGGCCTCCATCCGCAGCTTGGCGATTTCAGTTCGTAGCTTCTCGTTGGCGAGCGCGTCGTCAGCGATCGAATCGTTGCTCATCAGCGGACTCCAGTGGTGCGCCTAACTTAGAGTCGGGCGGCGCTTGCGTCGGTATAGCGGCCGATTGGCCCTGGACAGCTTGCTGTCAGGCAAAAAAGTGTGCACGCTCGGAAGGCTCCGGAAACGTCGGCGCTTGCGGCGACAGGAACTTGTGTCAGTGCCCGTTGGGTGATCTGAAGCCCCAGCGGCCACGCGGCGGCCGAGCAGTTGCCTCGCAGGAAGGCTGCTTCCGGCGATGCCGCTGATGGCGCTGTTCGACCCGTTGCTGACTTTCGAATCCGCTCGAAGCGGTCGTCCCACACGAAGACGGTGGAAGGCGTCGGAAGCAATGTGTCCCTGGCCCCTGTAGCCCCCTCTAGCTATCGGCTCGCTTGCAGGAACAAGTGGACAGGACTGAGTGTGTCAACTAACCACCACATGACGATCAAAGCACCGATAGCGATGACCGCGGTCAGCCACTTCTTCTGCCGCTCCGCAGTTTCGAGATGAGCGAGTAGCTTGCTCGATAACGCCGAAACGATGGCCAGCAGGATGAAGCTGGAAACAACCGCAATCGCAATTGCGAGGTAGAAACGCACTAACAGCCCCTTTTTGAGTTGACTCAGAGAGCACGCCGCGCGACCTGCTGCAGAACCGCTACAAGCGCACGGCGCACACCTTTAAGTCGTCGGGGTCGAGATCGGCTTCGTATAGCGCGAAGTAAACCTCTGCCTTGTTGTTCACCGCGTACCCATTTTTCCCCATCATGATCTGGCTCGAGACGGCAGGTTAGGTCGCCAGTTCTTCTATGTCATCTTGTGTGATCACGACTGCTCAGGTCCGCTCCTGGCCGAGGCTGTGTGAAAACTCCATGTAAGGTTAGTCGTTGATCATCGCTTTGTCGTGAGGCCCAAGCGGAGTGATCAGTGAAGCGATTCATCGAAGGCGCGGACCGGACCCAGAGCACGCTGTTGCCCGACTGCCTGGACGACTACATCGCCGCCGACAACCCGGTCCGTGCCGTCGACGCCTTCGTCGAGGAGCTCGATCTGAGGGTGCTGGGGTTTGAAGGCGCCGAGCCCGCTGCCACCGGCCGGCCCGGCTACCACCCCGCGGTGCTGCTCAAGCTCTATATCTACGGCTACCTCAACCGCGTCCCCTCCAGCCGCCGGCTCGAGCGCGAGGCCCAGCGCAACGTCGAACTCATGTGGCTCACCGGCAGGCTGACCCCCGACTTCAAGACCATCGCCGACTTCCGGCGCGACAACGGCCCCGGCATCCGCAACGCCTGTCGCCGCTTCGTGCAGCTGTGCCGCGACCTGGCGTTGTTCAGCGAGGCGATCGTCGCGATCGACAGCAGCAAGTTCAAGGCGGTCAACAGCCGCGATCGCAACTTCACCCCGACCAAGATCGAGCGGCGCCAGCAGCAGATCGAAGAGAGCATCCAGCGCTACCTCGAGGCCCTGGAGACCGCGGATCGCACCCAGCCGGCCGAGGTGCAGGCCAAGACCGAGCGGCTGCGCGAGAAGATCGACACCCTGCGCCAGCAGATGCGACGGATGCAGCGAATCAAGGAACAGCTGAAGGACGAGCCCGACCAGCAGCGCTCGCTGACCGATCCGGATGCGCGCGCCATGATGTCGCAAGCCAAGGGCACGGGCATCGTCGGCTACAACGTGCAGGCGGCGGTCGACACGCAGCACCACCTGATCGTCACGCACGAGGTGACCAACGTCGGCAACGACCGCCAGCAGCTCACCAAGATGGCGGTGGCCGCGCGCGAGGCGATGGGCAAACGCAAGCTGCAGGCCCTTGCCGACCGCGGCTACTTCAACAGCCCCGAGATCAAGGCCGCCACGGACGCGGGCATCACCCCGCTGGTGCCCAAGCCGACAACCTCCAACGCCAAAGCCGAGGGCCGCTTCAGCAAGGCCGACTTCATTTATCTGAAGCGCAGCGACGCCTACCAGTGTCCCGCGGGTGAGCGAGCACCCTACCGCTTCTCAGGCGTGGAGAACGGCCTGACGCTGCGCAGGTACTGGCCGTCGGCCTGCCCGCAGTGCCCGCTGAAGCCGCGCTGCACGACCGGCGATTACCGGCGTATCACACGCTGGGAACACGAGGAGGTGCTGGAGGCGATGCAGCGCCGGCTGGACCGCAACCTGAATGCGATGACACTGAGGCGGCGCACAGTCGAACACGTGTTCGGCACGCTGAAGCACTGGATGGGATCGACGCACTTCCTGACGCGGGGCCTGAAGAACGTGAGCACCGAGATGAGCTTGCAGGTGCTGGCCTACAACATGAAGCGAGTGATCCAGATCCTGGGCATGGATGTGACGATGAAGGTGATGAAGGTGGCTGGCAGCTGAGGAAGGCGGCAGTATTCTCACGTCCGAAGCCAGCGCCGCTCCCCAGCGCGACCATCGATGACGTTGACGTCGATGGTGACTGCGTTTTCACACGGCCTCGGCCGAACCCGGGCACTCCGACCGTCGGGTATGGGGTGCTCTTAATTCGCGGCACACAAGCCGATCCGCCCGCCGTCCCGTCTGGCCATCGCGCGCGCACTCTGATCGCCTTTTTGTCGAAAGGAGCGATCATGGACTCGCACTCTCCGTCCACACCATGCACGCCGTGGAACAAGGGCAAGCTGATCGGCCAGAAGGCGCCGCTCAGGCCGAAGGATATTTGGGAATCCGCTCTCGGCTACAGATGGATCACCGAACCGGCGAACTCGCGATGTTTGACCTGGGTCTGGACAGCAAACTGCGCGACTGCGATCTCGTGAAGCTGCGCCTGCGGGACGTCTGCCATGGCAGCCACATTGCCGGGCGGGCAACTGTGATGAAGCAAAAGACCCAGCGCCCGGAGCAGTTCGAGATCACGCCGTCGACCCCGCGCCAACGCAAGCCTAAGTAGGCGTCGGATCGCGATCGTCGAGTAGCTTTTGGTACGGCGCGAGCGACTCGCCCGCATCCTTGAAGCCGACCCATCGGGCGATCGTCGCGGTCGTGAGTTTGGAACCGGGTCTTCGAGACTCGCGAATTTGACGCACGATGAAGGTGTGCCGCAGGCGGTAGCCGCCGCCGAGCTGCACGCCAGCGAGAGCACAGACTGCCTCGCAGGCCTCATACAGGCCGTTCTTGGGCCACTGACCGCCGCGGCTGCTCGGCAGCAGGAACGGGGAATCCGCCATCGCCTTGTGGTGGCGACGTGCGTCAAGCCAGCTTGCAAGGGCCTTGCGGGCGTAGCGAGAGAGCGGGGTCTGGCGTGCCTGCGTGTTGCCGTTGCGAGGGACGGTCAGACCAATCGGGCGACCGGTCTGCTCGGCGTCGAGTAGCACTGAATCAAGCTGCAGACTGCGAACCTCGTGCGGTGTGAGTCCAGCGCCGAGCTGAAGCGCCACGGCGCAGTAATCGCGGACGGCAACGGGCGTGCGAGGCGCATCAGGGTGCAGCGAGGTAGGCGGCAGCATGATCAGCCTGAGCAGGCTGATCGCCTCGGTCGTCGACAGCGGGTCCGGGAGGGGGTTGTTTTTGCGCAGGTGGACCGATCGGTAGGGCTCCTCCTTCAACATCTCGGCCGCGGCGGTCGACGACTGCTCGAGGCCGCGCTGTTTCGCATTGAACGCCGTGAGCTTGGCTATCAAGCGCAACAGGCGGGCGGCATAGCGGTCGCTGACAATCTCGGGGACATGAGGGCGGCCGCGGGTGCGCTTGGGCTTGGTTGCCCTCGGCGGCGCGCCATCGCGCTGCTTGAGCGGCACGCCGGCGCGAGGCCGCTTGGTCAGGTAAACGACGAGATCGTCTCGGGTCACTTCGTGCAACTCGATGTTGTAGAGGTCGAGGTATCGCACGAACGACAGCCACATGTCGGTGTAGACGTCGACAGCGGCGTCGCGCAACGGGCGTCCGGCGCGGCCAGCAGGGACCACGGCGTCACCGCTTCGGCTGGCCTGGTGCAGCTCTTCCCGGCTGACTCGATAGTCGTCCAGGATCTGGACTAGCGCCGGCGCGCGGGAACTGTCAAACAGGTCCGGTGGAAGTCCGATGGCTTGGGTCGATCGCATACAAAAATACTAACATCGACCGCACTTCCCTGTAGGCGCAGTTGTGGTTTTGCGAAGTTGCGCGGTTCCGGTTTGTTATCGCGCGCGGGGAAGGAAGGCAGGGAAAGTGCTTTCGATGTTAGTATTGTTTTGAGAGCAGGCGACGTAGCGAAGGCGACGCGAGCTAGTTAGCTACCGGACGGTCTGCTGTCTAGCGAGGGCAGTAAGGAGTGCGGTGCCCGGTTCCAGGAAGATCTGCTGCCGATGGCACGGGCGACAGCGCTGGTTCCAAGAACTCGTCGGCTAACGCCACACCCGCGCAGTGCGCATGTGCTGAGCGTGCTTCATCTTGAGGCAGTCCGTGGTCCGTCCCGCACGATAGAAAGACGACATGCGCTTCGCCACGATTCCCTCCCAAGGCGAGCGATTTGGTTTGGGCGTAGAGCCAATCGCGCTGCGCTTCGATGAAGTCCACACAGCGCAGCGTCGGAGATAACAGAGGCCTGACGAGCGACGACAGACGGTGCTTGCGTTCGATGAGAGCGAGCGGTCGTCGTCGTGGCCGGCAATGATCAGCGCATCGAAGGGCGTGCGGCTGCGCCGGCTGCGTCTTTTCAGCCGCGTGAGTCTTTGACGCAACCGACATTCGCGCGCGGCTCTGCAGGCGATCGAATTGGGGGCGCCCGCCCTCGTCGCACACGACCAATTCGGCATCGAGCGCAGTATCTGCTGGCAGCAGTTGGAGGGCGTTGACGACCTCCGGGAATGCTTGGTCCATCCGGTTGCCCTGCCTCGACACGAGGCGAGCACCGTGGGAGTCCCGAAGTGCGAGAGCTCGGAAGCCGTCGAGCTTGAGCTCAAGGAGCCAGTCAGGACGCGAGAATGGCCCCGACGATTCCGTCAGGAGCATCAGGTCTCGCGCCGTGGGGAGAATGAGAGAAGGGGGAAGCGAGTCGCCGGCCGGCATGGCTGGCGTGTAGCAAGACGAACTCCGGACAACCTCTCACTTACTGGCGGCTTACCCTACGGTAAGCCCGCCGTTAAGCGACTGGACCCGACGCCAGTGGGGCTGCTGGCAATGGGTATCGGCGGCCAGGTCAGGCCAGCACGAAGATGCCGGAGCCGCCCCCCACCAGAACAAGCTGCTGCAAGTCCAGCTCGATGATCTGGTCGGCGCCGGCGGGCGTCACGTCGACTGCGAGGGACTCAACGGCGGCGTTGGTGGCGAAAGTGGTTTCCATGTTCTGCTCTCCAGGGGGTAGGGGGTTCGGTGTTGGTTCAGGCCAGGACAAAGATGCCGGAGCCGCCGCCCACGAGAACCAGCTGCTGCAGTTCAAGTTCGATGATCTGGTCGGCGCCGGCGGGCGCCACGTCCACTGCGAGGGACTCGGTAGCCGGGACATCGACGAGCGTTGCTTCCATGTTCTTCTCCTAGAGGGCTGGTGATAAAGGGCGCAGGTTCTCCGTGCGAACAAGGTCATTGTGTCTTAGCATCACATGCACGTGAGATAGACCAGCGCTGTTCTTACCGACTGGGCGCGTCACGCAATGATGGAAGACCCGGAAAGCAGTTCCGACAGCAGTACCCGAGCCAGCCAAGTCTCGCTCGTTGAGTCGCTGCTGAGCGAGGTCAAGGCGCACGCGGCGAAAGGCACTGGCGCAGACGAGTTCATGCGAACCGTCGCGCAGCGCTTGGACCGTGTTCCAGCGGAGGTTGCGACGCAAAGCAGCGTGACGGCGCTCTTGGCCGTTGCGGGCTATTACTTCGGCGGCGGCCGAGAGCTGGCTCGAGGAATCGAAGCTGCGGCGTTGGCAGTCAAGAAGGCGAGACTGACGAGAACCCTTGGTCTACTGCGGCCGGCGCTCACGTTCCAAGGCAGCTTGTGCGCGCACGCGGGTAACAGCGCCGCGGCACTGGAGTCGTTCGATGAAGCACTCGCTGTGGCTCAGCAGATCAACGACGAGGATGGCTTCACGGTCGTGCTGCTGAACATTGCTGCCGCCGCATTGCAGTCCGGTGCGTATCGAGACGCGATCAAGGTGCTGGAACGTGTGATCGCGCGCGTCAAAGAGGGTCACGGTCGAAGCAGCCTGTTGGGCCCGGCCTACGGAAACGTGGCGTTCTGTCATCTATGCCTAGAAGAAGATGCCAACGTGGTGGCTGGGCTGCAGGCGGCCCGCCGGGGGATGACTCAGTTTCGGCTGGCAACTGAACCGGCCATGGCAGGCGCATCGGTTTGCGAGGCGACCTACGCGCTGCTGTTGCTGAAATTGGGGAAAGTGCAGGTCGCGACGGTACGGGCAGCTGGAGCGCGACGTTCCGCTTCTCGCGCGAACTCGATGCAGGCCGAGATCCAGTCGAGCGCGGTCGAAGGCCTGTGCGAGGTGATGAGGGGAAATCACACCAGCGGGCTCGCCCGAATTGAGCAGGCGGTGGAGCAGGCACGATTGGTCTTCGAGCCTGGGCTGCAGATGGCACTGAAGGTCGCGCGCGATGCATACGAGATCGTCGGCGACGCCAAAAAAGCACTCGCCATGCAGAACGAGAGTGAAGAGCGAGCACGCCAGAAGTGGCAGGAAGTCGCGTTAAGGAACCACTTCGCCCACCTCAAGAGCATCGGTGTGACGCTGGAGATCGATCAAAGGACGGAAGGAGTTGTGGTCAGAAGGCGCCGCGAGCTGGAAGGACGGATCGCGCAGGAGGAGCTCCAGAAAGTGGAGCGGTCGGCCAGCGACAACCTGCGTGGAATGCAGGAGTTGGTGAAGTTCCTGGAGCAAGCAGCGGTTGACGCAGAAGCGAATGAAGACCCGACAGGACTGCACTGCTACCGGGTCGGCAGGCTTGCGGCGCTGATCGCTGAAGAATTCGGCTTCAATGAGGAGGTCTGCTTCGAGATCGAGATCGGCGGCAGGCTGCATGACATTGGCAAGCTCGGGATGCCTGTATCACTGACGTCCAAGACAACGCGACTGACGCCTGAAGAGCGCAAAGTCATGGAGCGTCACACGACTGACGGGGCCGCGCTGCTTGGAAAGTGCTTGGTCAAGCTGAAAGTGGCCGAACAGATCGCGCGCCACCATCACGAGAATTGGGATGGAACGGGGTATCCGGCCGGACTGGCGGGCAATGGCATCCCGGTAGAAGCACGAATTGTTGCCGTGGCGGATACGTTCGATGCGCTCACCTCGACGCGCGTGCATCGCCCGGCGATCGGCTCCGAACGCGCACTGGAAGAGGTTGGGCGGCTAAGCGGAACGAGGTTCGATCCGCACTTCGTGACCCTGCTGATACGGGTGGTGCGGCGTTTAAAGGACGAACAACCAAATGTGAAAGACTACCTTGCCGAGGCTGGCAGGGCGTCTGACTACCTCAAGTGGCGGGAATCCATATCGGCCAGGATCGAGTCAGGCGCGGGGCCGAAGACAGGGCGCTGAAGCAGCCTACAGGCGCACGAGCGCCTGCCGCGCGTGCTCAAAGATGGCGCGAGCGCGGGTGAACGGCAGATCCGAAGCGGATTCAGATAGGAACCCGTCGAGCGCGACAAGATCACGAGGCAGGGTGTCAAGCATGGTGGCGAAAGCGCTGGCCATCTGCGGATGAAACTGTGTGCCGGCGTTGGCCAGGATCGTTGCCTTGGCTTCGTCGATGGAGCGCGCCGGCATGTAAGGGCGCCCATGCACCATGACATCGAACGCGTCAGCCAGGGAACACATTTGTGCCCCGGCAGGAATCGCCTCGCCCGCGAGCCGGTCGGGATAGCCGTTGCCGTCGTGGCGCTCGTGATGCGAGCGAATCACCCCGGCGGCCAAGCTCGCGTAGGGAACGCCGCTGGCAAGGACCATGCTGGCGCCCTCAATGGGGTGGTCGCGAACGTAGCGCATATCCTCGTCGTCAAGAAACCCTTCAGAGATGAGGATCTGCCGCGGCACGCCGACCATGCCGATGTCGTGCAGGAGGGCGGAGCGAGCGAGATCATCAGCCTCAGATGGGCTGTAGCCCAGGTGCAGCGCGAGCAGGCCAGTGAGGCGGGCAACACGGAATGGGTGAAGCCCGTCTGGGTCAACCGCGGTTTCGGCCTTGATGCTGATGCTGATAAGCCTGGCTTCTGACCCGAGCTGCTGTCGCAGGAGGGTCACGAAGTTACGCTCTCGCGCACCTAGCATCTGAGCCATTGACTCATCGGTGTGATCGGCGGTGGCGAACGAAACGCTTTGCTCGGCCACGAGGGACTGATTGACGCTGCGTCGCATCGACAAGGCGAAGTCGCGCAGATGACGGCGAGCGCCAGCGGCGTCTCCCGCTCGTTCGCACATGAGGGACGCGACGATCAGGACGTTGCGATGCGATTCTGGGATCGCGCGGGACTTCTCCAGGGCAGTGGTGACGATGGTGGCGCCCAGATCCATCTGGGTCGGGTCGGACGAGTGCGTCAGGCACGACGCGACCGCAGCGTTGGCTTCCAGCAGCGCGCGCATCGCGCCACTGCTTTGAGCGAGACGCAGGGCCTCGTCGGCGGCGCGTTGCGCATCAGTGAGGCGGCCGGTTCCGATCAGAAGCTGCGTGTACGTGGCCAGGGTCAGGGAGCGCATCATCGACGTGCGCGCGTCGACGGGATCGGGGAGCTTTTCGAGCGCGTCCTCGATCATCGTGATGCCCTCGGCGTAGCGCAGCGTGTGCATGCAGGTGAGGGCGAAGTTCGACAAAACGCTGCCAGGGCACACGGCGGCCAGGTCTGGGCGATCGAGCGGATCGGCGAGAGCTCGATCGATGGCCAGCTCATACATGTCGCTGGCTCGTTCGTAGGCGCCGAGGTGGTGGAAGGTGAGGCCGAGGTTATTCAGGGCCATGGCCTGAAGGGTCGGCGAGTCAAGTCGACGAGCGATGTGGTACGCGCGCTCGAAGCAGTGCCAGCCGTCGGTGTGATTGCTGATCGAGTTGAGAACGGTGCCCTGGAAGAGCAATCGACGGCATGCGGTGTCACCGTTCGGATCGGAGCACAGGGCGACGCTTAGCGCCGCGGCTTCCGCAGCATTGAGCAGCTGCTCACCGGACATCCACATGCTCGACGCGATCCGGTAGATCGGCTCGGCGCGAAGGTCATCGTCGATGCCCTTGGGAATGGAGATCAGATCGCGCAGGACGCCAAGTCTCGCCTCCGCAAGCGCGGGCCCAGTGAGCGTGCGCAGGTCATCGACCGCTGCGATGGCGGCAGCAGAGCTATGTCGATCGATGTCGAGGCGGCTGATCAAGCGGATAACTCAAGTCGAGCGAGCGGAACATTACCCAGTGCAGCGATTCTCATAGGGGAGAGAACCGTACACACTGCACCTACCGATAGCGAACACGCTGCGGATAAAGAAACACCACCAATGTCGAGAGGAATACCCATCATGAACGAAGCGATTGTGATCGAAGCCGCGGAAAAAGCGACGACCGTAGAAGTCGTTACCAGCGATGCCGGCACCACACTTCGGACGCTGGATGTGACTGAGCTGGACATGATCGGCGGCGGCTCGGGTATTTACCTGTTCTAGGCGGACACTGCGACTGTGTACGGCGACTGCCAACCTCTGGTTCGAGGTTCTTGGTGTTACAGCCGCGGCTCAAACTACTGACGGTGGGGCGCACCTGTCCCATCGATCACGACAAAGACTAAGCGTCTACAGGGATTCTGCGCGGTCAACGGGTCAGGTCAGTCTGACCCTGAGATCGTCCAGCGGCGTCAGCAGCACGCGGGCGGCTTCAAACTGGGCTCGCAACTCCACGGCATCGGTACGCGACATTGCGGACTCAAGGCCGTTGATCACGTCTGGATCAAATGCAGCACCAGCCTCCGCGCGCAGCGCCCGCGCGACGATCGCAGGCGAGACATCTGGTGCAGAGAACAGCTTCGCTTCGTAAGCGTCGGCGACATGGACGATGCGCGCATTCAAAGGAATAGCGCGCGACATCAGCCCATCCGGCGTGCCATGACCGTCGAATCGCTCGTGGTGATGCCGAGCGATGCGCTCGGCGACCTCTATGCAGGTGATGCGCGAGCGTGAAATCAGATAGGCACCAACCGACGTGTGAGCCGCGACTATCGAATCGGCACAGGGTGAGGCTCCTGGCGGGCAATCGAAGACGACGGGCGGAAGAACCAGGCGCCCGACGTCAAGCAGCCTGGCAGCGCGCTCCAGCCGGTCGGCGTCAGGCTCCGGTTCCTGGTGAGGGAGGTGCTGCGAGATCAGGCGAGCAATGCGTGCAACACGGTACGGTCGCGCTCCGTCAAAGCGCTCGCGCGCGTCCGATACGGACGCGACTTGCTCCATCCAGAGGTCGTCCGACAACGAGGACGCCTGACACATCGCTGTAAGCGTGTCGTCATCGACGCCCTGCAAGAACCACAGCGGAAAATCGTTCCGCGGACCGAGCGCGACACGGGTCAGATACAGGTCTTGGCGGCGAACGATGTTCCGGAAGTGCCGCTCACGCGAGCGGACGGCGATCTCTCGAAGAATGGCGTCTGCAACGTGCTTCTGACCAGTCGTGCTGGCTGCGCCTCTGACAACGGCCAATGCCTTGGCTCTCAGCATGGCGTGTCTTGAGCAATGCCGTTCGATGGCGACCAGAGCGTTGTCCATGGCGCCCGGAACGCCGTCGAGGATGGACGCGGCCAGGTCGAGCACGGCGGCAAGCGAGGCCTGCGAACTGCCGGCCGCGGCGTACCGTCGGGCTTCGTTCGAAGCAAATCGGGCATCCGTTGCGCGGCCGAGCGCGAGCATCACCTCCGCTTGCGTCGCCCAGGCAAGCGACCGAGTCTCTCGTGAGTACTGGGAGTCGTCGACGGATTGAATGCCGATGGCCTCGGAAGCGGCATTGGCTGCGGCGTCAACTTCTCCTGTGCGAAGCAGGCATGTCGCCAGTGACGACAGCAGGCGGGAACGCAGGCCTTCGGACGGGCAGCGGGCCAGGCCGACGTGGAAAGCAGCGAGCGCGTCCTCATGCAGGCCGAACTCGTCACAGAACAGGCCGACGTTCCTGAGGACGAGAGCCTCGGTGCCATGGGCGTGCGAGCGCGCGAGATCGATCGCCTCAGTGGCGGCCTTCAAGGAGTCGACCGCGTTGCCGATCACGTTCAGGGTTGCGCACTGGACGCTCAACGCGCGGCGCAACAAAGTGTTCAAGTCGAACTGCCTCGCTAGCAGCACGGCGAGACTGATCGGCTCGATCGCCGGCGAGGCGTCGCCTCCGGCGTGGATCGTCAACGCCGCGATCTCGATCAAGCACTCCACGCGAGCATCGACCGGGGGCACCACCGGCGTGACACGCAGGGCGTCGATGGCGCGCCTCAGAAAGAGCGGAAGATCTGGACTGGGTTCGGACCACTGGCACTTCAACGACGCCAGCAGCGCACCGACGTCAGGGACAGACCGCTGCGTCATGTCCAGCGCGCGCCCGCCATGCGCCCGCGAATGCACTGCTGCGCGCCGTATGGTCGGCCGAAAGATCGGCGATCTCACCTCGAAGCAAAGCGACCAGCGAACGGAAACTCATGTCGGTCAGCAGTTTGGTGACGACCGGAACGGGTGGATCGAATTCGCGCAACGCGGGGTGATTCGGATGCGCGGTAAGGATGACGATGTGTGACGGATGACGGCGCGCGCGCAGCTTCGACAACGCACGCGTGACGAAACGTGATTCGAGCATGAAGTCCAGCACGTATAGATCCGGCTTTGTCGACATGTGAAGCGTTGCGGTGAGCATGTCGAGGTCGTCGGTGAACACCAGCGCGCGAGCGCCGAGCTCCTCAAACCGAGCGGCAACGCTGACGGCAAGGTCGAAGGAGTCATCGAGGATGACCACGGTCTTGCCGCTCAACGGCTGCCGCTCGCGCAGAACCGGCGTGTAGGCGGGCACAACGATGACGCGAACACCCACGGAGGCGAGGATCGGTGCATCGGGATCGACAGGGTCGTACTCAAGATCACCGCCGAGCGCGCGCGCGAAGTGGC
>LNFM01009092.1_pt1 | contig 14646 bp, 22 predicted proteins | sample 596031 | NCBI WGS metagenome assembly LNFM01 (sample SAMN04254537, study PRJNA301005) | activated carbon metagenome | isolation source: dual media filters at the Ann Arbor, Michigan drinking water treatment plant | place: USA: Ann Arbor
ATAAACTTGGTTATGCGGTAGCTGATGTAATTGGAAAGCTTGATGAAATTATTGACGTAGCTGATGAAGTTGAAGTTAATGACTTTCTACACAAAGCCATTCCAATAGATTTGTGGCATGAGCTACAAGAGGCGTTGGAAAATATGCCAGCCCGCGCTGAATCTTTCACATCTATACAAGGTGACAGTGAGCCAATTACTAAAATTGCATTGGAGAATACATCCCTTAAAAAACGAATAGCAACACTTGAGGATTTACTTTCAAGTACCTACAACATTGCAAACAGGAATGGCGAAAATACACATTGGCACAGGTTCGCTGGACAATTGCATATTAACGGCATAAGTCCTGTTACGCCCAAAACATTCAAGATATTGCCTAGTGACGTTGTCCATGACAGGGTTAAAGGTGTGAGTGATACATCGCTATCTGCAAATGAACAGGATGTTCTGCGCATGAATTACTTATCCAATGGTGGATGGGAAGTTTTGCAAGACCCTAAATATTGGACTGACAATCTTAACTTACGCCAAGTGATAGACCGTGAAGCCATTCCCAACAAGAAAGTAGGTGAATGATGGATATTAGATGCCCGAAGTGCGGAACTTCACCTTTGGCATTTGGCCTTCTAAATTTATAGACCATATAAACGGAAATAAGTCAGACAATCGTATTAGCAACCTACGAGAAGCCACGCGCTCAGAAAATAAGTGTAACCAATCACGTTTAAGCAATAACAAAAGTGGATTTAAGGGAGTTAGTTTTATTAATCGCTCTCAAAATTTTTTAGCTCAATGTTGTGTAAACGGAAAGATTAAAAACTTAGGATATTACCCTACTGCTGAATTAGCCAGTAAAGCTTATGAAGAATTTGCCAAGATAGCTCATGGTGAGTTTTACTATGCATCATCAACCAAAGGTTAAGTAAATGGATATTTTAAAAGAAATTGAACGAATTGAAGAATTAGCAGAAAACAAACGCGATGCCATAAAACTGGCTAACTTTTATAAAATGTACGCGCTTGAAATGCGTGATGAATACACCGCACAAATAACCGCACTACGCACCAAGTTAGCAGAGCGTGAATGGATTAGTGTTAGCGAGCGTTTGCCAGAGCTTGTTAAATCAGATAATCATGAAATAGAACCTATGCTTGAATCTGAAAGAGTTTTAACTTACTCAAATAGTGGTTATGGCTTAGATAAGGTTTATAAAATCGGTGAAGGTAAAACGCATTTCTTTTGTGAACGTGCTACGCATTGGCAACCACTTCCAGCCGCACCTCAACCTAATGAGAAGGGATAGGGTATGACTTGCAATTGTAAAAGTGTTTGCCGCATTCCTGACATTGAAACTATGAATAGAAAATATCCAATGCCAGACCATGCGCCAATGTGCAATGAGTATAAAGCAGTTAGATTTGTTCGGTTAACCTATGACGGAGTTAACTGCTTAATGACACCTGATGATGCGCTAGACGCTGAAAAATATGGCGATACGGTTTATGAGAAAGAGGATGTTTTTATTACTCAAGACCAGTTTGACAAACTGCCAGAGTTTCATGGTTTTTAACCCCTACCGCTTATTAGATATTGAAGTGATTTATTGATTAAGATTGGAGTTGAAGATGAATACTATAACTATAATTTTGCCAGAGTTTTTAGTCTGGATGTTAATTTTAATTTGTGTGTTGATGTGCATACATACATTGCTCGGCATGTATTTAAATTACTTGAAACACCAATATTTAAAAGAGCATGGCGAAGAGTACATCAATTAGTTAAGCGTTTTAGGCGCGGAAAGGTTTATGTGAAACTTTGTGTAAGAATTGAAAGTGTTGTGATTGAATTTGATGATAATAATGCTAAAGACCCTGCATCAGTTAGATGGTCTGACCAAAATAAACAGATTCAAGAATTAATAGCAAAGTGTGTGCAAGAGGCTGTTGCCGCTAACATTAAAATACGCGAAAAAACCGAATAACCAAAAGGATTAGATATGTCAGACACCACAGATAGCCAAGTAATACAGCGATATGAAGTGCAAAGCTATGACAGTGAAGCATGGATGAATCCAGAAGATGATGGAGGATATATTACATACGCCGACCACCAAGCCGCAATAGCCACCATGCAAAAAGAGTTAGCAGATTTTGAAGAAGATTTAGCAACTTATATGCAAATATCTAATGATTTAACAAATGAAAACGTTGAATTTTGCAACAAAATTGAAAATCAAACTAAAGAGCTAGCAGAATGTCAGCTTGCTAATAAGCAGATGCGTGATGCTTTAGCTGAAATTAAACTTGATAGCACAGATATAAATTCATTTAGGACAGCAGATAAAGCCCTATCCATACCATCCACCACAGACGCATTAGATGCTTATGTGAGTGAAGCGGTTAAGGTTGAGCGTGAGGTGATTGTAAATATGGTGCAATCTAAAATAGGCTCAACTGATGAATACCCATTGAGTGATTTGGTTAAAGCTATCAGAGAACGCACGTGATTAGCATAGAGCAATTATCTCAGGTATACGCCGAGAAACTAATACAAACAGGGGACCACCAAGCGGCTTTTAGAAAGGCTGTGTGGGTTGCATACAAACAGGGAGTGGCTGATGAGCATGTTGGATTACCCCAGACCTCGGAGCCGGGAGGGGTTGTTGCAGGGTCATCACGTGCCGTGGATAGAGAACTCGAAGCGGAGGAACTACATCAGGCAGTGTGTCCTGAGCTTCCCTCCGTGGGTATGCAAGAAGGATTTAAACCCGGTCAGATTGTTATGCTCGACCCTGACACGTACGACAGGCATCCAGCACAACTCAGACCACATCATACCCCTGACGCACCCATACGTCTGCGGTTTGACCGTACCACTAAACTTACGCGTCGTGCCGTACAAGATAAACCTAAGCAAGGGTAATTACTGGAACCCTCATCAATTGGAGTTAGAAAATGATTAAAGTAACGATGACGTGTACCCTCAAAAATAGTTGTTGACATCTAGTAGCAAGTGCTATACAGTGGAGTCTCACTCAACAAACAACTAGGAGCTTCAAATTGGCTCCGCAACTAAAAGCAGCGGGCTACACGGTCACTGAGTAACCCTAAGTACTCAGTGCTTTTGGCTAGGAGGTAAAACTCCTAGCCCTTTTTTAACACAATTTTTTAGGAAACGACATGAGAATTTTTGGATTAGAAGTAAGCAAAGCTCCCCCTAAAGAAGAACACAGTTTGCGGTGGAACCCGAGCTTTTACTACGAAAATGGGCGACGCATCAACGATATGGCACCCCACGAACTACGTGCAGAGTTAATCCGTATCCGTGCGTTTTTAGAAACATACGGTAAAGTCACTCTTAGTATCAACCCAACCGACGCGTACCAACGTATACGCGTCAACTTTAAATAAGGAGTATTAAACATGGCATTAGAAGACGCAATTCAAAACTTAGCAGACGCAATCAATAATCACGCCGCTGTATTGGCGCAAACTATTGGTGCTCCTGCTGTAGAACAACCAGTAAAAAAGGGTGTGACAAATGTCAAGGCCGACACCCCTGCCTCAGCTACCAAGGCTACGGGTACAGAGGCCTCTGACACAAAAAAGACGAGTGCTCAAGATGCAGAGACACAAAGTTCGTCCGAGTCTGCGCAGGCGTCTACAGCCCCTGCCAAAGATGCAACTTCGACCAAGTCATCGGCTGAGCCTGAACCAGTTGACGTGAACGTCCTCAAAGAAAAGTTTGCATCACTGGTAGAAGCCAACCGAGACGCAGCTATCGCCGTCTTGACTAAGCTAGGCTTCAGCAAGCTCAACCTAGTACCAGCTAACAAGCACGCTGAGGCGTTGCAGTTAGTTCAAGACGCGTTGTTGGTCGCTTAGTATGGCAAAGCACGCAGTTCTAGGTCCGTCAAGCGCGGACCGCTGGATGGTTTGCCCCGGGTCTGTGGCGCTTAGCGCAGGGCTGACGGAGCCACCAAGCTCATACGCCGACGAGGGTACGGCAGCACACTTCTTAGCAGCTCACTGCCTTGAGACTGGTACTGAAATTAAGGACTACTTAGACCGTACAATCCTGCTTCAGGAAAGTGGAGACGGGGAACACTTTGAAGAGTGGATGGACCAAGCCCACTACACCACAGGGCCTACTAAAACCTTAAACTCATTCGTAGTCGACAACGACATGGTCGAGCACGTCGGTAAGTATGTGTCCGACGTTCGACGAGTCAAACTCGGCCTTGCGAATAGTGAGCTACACGTTGAACAACGCCTGTCGATTGAGTACATGACGGAAGAAGAAGAAGCAGCAGGCACTAGTGACACAGTCATTGTGTCCGATGAGTTCTTGGTCGTAGCCGACTTGAAGTATGGTATGGGGGTACGTGTCAACGCGGAGAACAATCGTCAGCTCAAGATGTACGCCGCTTCGGCTAAGCGTAAGTATGAGTTGATGCACGACTTCACTAAGATTCAAGTCGCCATCCTTCAGCCTCGACTTAACCACACGTCGCAACATACCTACACCCTCAAGCAGATTGAAGACTTTGAGGGTGAAGTGCGCGAGGCCGTGGTGCAGGTCAACAACGCCATCGACATACACGAGAACGGGGGTGACCTTAGTGACTACCTAGTCGTGGATGAAGACGCCTGCCGCTGGTGCAAAGCCAAGGCTACCTGCCCTAAGCTGGCAGCTTTTGTGGCTGAGTCGATTGACGCCGAGTTTGAAGACTTGACGGCTGACCCCCCAACGGATAAGGACATTGTTCACAATGTCAAGCTTTATCTTAACGGGGATGAGTTGAGCGTCAAGGCCAAGGCTATCGACATCATCGAAATGTGGTGTAAAGCGGTACGAGGTAAAGTGGAGAGCGTGTTACTCGAAGGCAAACCAGTACCGGGCTTCAAGTTGGTCGAAGGTAAGATGGGCCACCGTAAGTGGTCTGATGAGCAAGAGGCTGAAAAAATATTCAAGTCGATGCGTTTGAAAGTGGACGAGATGTACGACATGAAGCTGATTAGCCCTACCTCAGCGGAGAAAGTGCTGAAGTCTACCCCTAAACGGTGGGCTAGAGTCACAGCGCTCATCACCCAAACTAAGGGCGGTCCGTCTGTAGCACCTGAGTCTGACAAACGTCCCGCCATGGTCATCACGCAAGCTGGTGATGAGATGGATGACTTGTCAGGTAGTGATTTAATGTAGTATAATGCTTGTTACTTCGGGAGCAATCCCGAAGTAAATTAAATTCTAAATTGGAGATTCAAAAATGAAATTGAAATTAGTCAATGTACGCCATGAAGTACTTGTGGCGAGCCGATGAGAAGGGCGCACCTATCCAAGACTTGGAGAAGGCTGTGTGGTATATCAATCGTGAAATACAAAGGAGAAACAAAGTTGGAAAATCAACATCGTGAAATTAAAGGCTATCGTGAATTAGATGCAGGCGAGATTGCACTAATGAACGAAGTCAAACAAGCTGGCGTTGCGCTAGGTGAACTGGTGGAGCGACTACGCACCACTGGTGCACTCGACCAGCGTTGGGTATCAATCGGCGCAACAGACTTGCAGACAGGCCTCATGGCACTAACCCGAAGCATTGCCAAGCCGACGTTCTTCTAGTATAATGCTTGTTACGGTGTCGTCTAAGATAGGACCTGAAGCCCGAAAGCTAAATAATGTAGGTATCGAATCCTACCACCGTAAAATAAATTCTAAATTGGAGATTCAAAAATGAAATTGAAATTAGTCAATGTACGTCTAGCCTTCCCCGCCTTACACGAACCGTCAGCCTTTGCAGGCAGCGACGATAAGTCATTCCAAGGTGCCTTTATTTTTGGCCCAAACCATCCAGCACGCAAAGCGATTGAAGACGCCTGTTGGGCCGTTGCGCAAGAAAAATGGGGCGCTAAAGCTAAGGGTGTTTACGACAGCCTAGTAAAAGCTGACAAGTTAGCCATCCATGATGGTGACACAAAGTCAGACTACGAAGGCTACGCGGGTAACTTCTTCTTGAACGCACGCAACAAGGCCAAGCCTACCGTTCGTGATGTGGACGGTAAGACAGACCTAGTAGCTCAAGATGGTAAGCCTTACGCAGGATGCTACGTAGTAGCCCTTGTCGAAATTTATGCGCAGGACAACTCATATGGCAAGCGTATCAACGCAAGCCTACGCGGTGTCCAGTTCTATAAAGATGGCGACGCCTTCAATGGTAGTGCACCAGCCAGTGACGAAGAGTTTGACGACTTGGAATCAGACAGCGGTGACGATAGCTTGATGTAAAAAAGGCCCCTCGAAAGAGGGGTTTTATAAAGCGCTCACTACCCTTCGGGGCGGATTCTCCACGGAGAGGCGCTTTATAAAACCGTAACACAAGAGAAGAGGAGCGTCTGTTCCTTCCAGTACCCTGCTCCAACAGGGGAAAGGCCGTTAGTACCTCGGAGACATATACCGAGCGAACACCGTATCAAGGGTTTTGACATTTTGTCCTACGATATGTAAAAGCTGAGGCGGGGGTTGCTTCCCGCATAATTTGGCTTTACTGGTTTTACTTTGCGCAGTTCTCGTGCCCCTCATACTTCGGTACTCAGCGAGAAAAGTAAAACTCAACCCCGAACGGACGCGGGTAATGGCGAGCAACGGGCAAGTTTAGCAACTAGCTACCCTAATTTTTTGAGGATTGATAATGGCTGAAGTTTGGAAAGACATAACCGGGTACGAAGGACGCTACCAAGTTAGCGACATGGGTAACGTGCGTAACGCCCACGGACATATCTTATCCCCTAACAATAACGGTAACGGGTATTTAGTTGTACACCTGTACATCAAAGGCCGAGCAACACGTAAGGCTTTTACCATCCACAGTTTAGTCCTTCATGCTTTCGTCAGCCCACGTCCTTCAGAAGACACAGTCACTCGACACCTTAACGGCAACAGGGGCGACAACCGTTTAGTTAATATTTGCTATGGTACCTACGAAGAAAATCACCAAGATAAAATAATCCATGGTACAGGGGGTAAAGGGGACCTTGCACCTTCAAAAAAGATACGTGGAGTTGACGTCCTAAAGATTAGGGAGTTAAAAGGTCAGTTTAGCCAGTCCCAACTAGGGGCTATGTTTGGAGTTCATAAAAGCAATATTAGCTCAATCCACCGCAGAAAATCTTGGAAGCACATATGATAGAGTCGTTGTACCTTGATACCGAAACGTATTCAGAGACGCCCATTAAGAACGGCACGTATCGTTACTTAGAAGACGCCGAGTGTATGATGGTAACTTACGCTTTTGGGGATGGTCCTGTACAAGTGTGGGATTTGACCGTTAGCCAACTAATACCTAACGACTTAGCAGACTACCTCGACGGTGTGGGGTTGATAATAGTTCACAACAGTATGTTCGATAGAAACGTCCTGAAGTACGCACTCGGCTACGACATCCCGCCTGAGCGCTTCAGGTGTAACATGGTGCGGGCCTACTTGCACGGACTCCCCGGGTCACTCGATAAGTTGAGCGACATTTTTAAGCTCACTACCGATGCGAAAGACAAACGCGGTAAGGCGTTGATTCAACTATTCTGCAAGCCTCGTAAGTTTAGTCACAACCTTTTACGACGTGACTTCCCTGATGCTAAGAGTTTCAAGACAGCCGTTAATGAGCTGAGTAAAGAATGGGTAGGACGAGCAACCCGCGAAACACACCCTAAAGAATGGCAGGAGTTTATTGATTATGCAAAGTCAGATATTACCGCCCTTAGACGTCTTGATACTCTCATCCCCAAGTGGAATCTCACTCGTCACGAATTGGCCTACTGGCACCTTGACCAGCGCCGAAATGATAGAGGAGTTGCTATCGACGTTGGACTTGCAGAGGCGGCTCTTAGAGCAGTTAATAAAGAGCAGCTCGCATTAAAAGAGCGCACACAGGAACTCACTGGCTACGACATCGAAGGCAATGGCCTAGAGAGTACATCCAAGCGTGACAAGATGTTGACCTACATGCTTGAGGCTTACGGCGTTGCGTTGCCTGACCTCAAGATGGATACGCTTGTCCGTCGTATCGAAGACCCTGACTTACCCAAAGAGTTGAAAGAGTTGTTGGAGATTCGCCTTCAGGTGAGCACCACTAGCACCAGTAAATATAAATCTATGCTGAAGGCCGTCAACGACGACGGCAGAGTCAGAGGTTTGATTCAGTTCGCGGGTGCTTTCCGTACCGCTAGGGATGCAGGCCGTACCGTACAGCCACAGAACTTCCCCTCTCGAGGCCTGATGGACATTGAGGATATTGAGACAGGCATACGGCTGTTAAAACAGGATGCTGCCGATTTGGTTTTCGACAATATTATGCGCTTGACCAGCTCGTGCCTGCGTCAATCATTGATAGCTGCTCCGGGCAAGAAGCTCATCGCTGCCGACTTGTCAAACATCGAGGGTCGTTACTTGGCTTGGGCTGCTGACGAGTCGTGGAAAATTCAGGCGTTCAAGGACTTCGATGCAGGTACAGGTCACGACTTGTACATACTGGCCTACGCTCGTGCGTTTAAGATGGACCCTGCCGATGTGACCAAGGCCATGCGTCAGATTGGCAAAGTTATGGAACTCGGCTTAGGATTTGGAGGAGGAGTAGGGGCGTTCTTAACTTTTGCTGCGGCCTACGACTTAGACCTTGACGAGTTGGCACGTATAGCGTATGATACACTTCCTGCTGACATCAGAAAAGAAGCCGACGGTTTCTACGGTTGGACCGTTAAAATGAAACGCAGTACCTTTGGCCTCTCTCGTGAGGTCTTTGTTACGTGCGAGGCGTTTAAACGGATGTGGCGTGAGGCTCACCCTAATACCGTTGCGTTGTGGGCGGGCTTGGAAGAGGGAGCGCGTGAAGCGATTCGTAACCCGGGCGAGATTGTGGTGTACGGCAAGTTCAAGATGCAACGCACGGGCCAGTGGTTTAGATTATTAATGCCGAGTGGTCGCGCATTGTGCTACCCGTATCCGAAAGTGGATGAGAACGGCGGTATCAGTTTTATGGGTGTTGGTCAGTACACCCGCAAGTGGGAGCGTATCAAGACCCATGGCGGTAAGCTGGTAGAGAACATCACTCAGGCAGGCGCAAGGGACGTATTCAAACACGGTGAGTTGAAGGCTTCAGAGGCTGGCTATGACACGATATTCCCCGTGCATGATGAGTTGGTCACTGAGACACCTGACACCGATGAGTACACGGCTGAAGGCCTCTCGGCTTGTATGACAATAGTTCCTTCATGGGCGACGGGCTTACCGCTGGCTGCTGAAGGTTTTGAATCTTTAAGGTACCGTAAATAGGAGCAACCAGTATGAAATTCTTTACAGGAGTAGACGACGGCTTTGTACTTTTAAAAAGCCGTGGTGTTTTTAAACAAGCTGCTTTATACACCCGTGGCGAAAAGCTATACGCTCAGTGGGGTAGTGGATTCATTGACCTACTAGGCTACGACAACGCAACGACTCAGCCTAACGTTAAGTGGGTTGAGCTGAGCGTCGAGACCAAACCAAGCAACGCCTCAAGTGGATACCTCGAACGTGCGTGAGTCTACCGTTGAGGAGTACTTCGTCAACCGCGTCGAATCGCTTGGGGCTGAAGTTCGTAAGATGAAGTGGATAGGACGAAGCCATGCGCAGGACCGTTTCGTGGCCTTCAACGGCGTATGGTTGGTCGAACTAAAAGCTCCCGGTAAAAAGGAACGCCCCGGTCAGGCACGCGAGCGAAAGCGGTTAGAAGCTCAAGGCGTTCGGTGCTTCGTCTGTTCAACACTGGAAGAGGTCGACGCTTTTGTCGAAGAGTTATGTCAGTCTCTATTGCCGATTTAGTGGCACAGATACTACACGAGGAAGAACCCAAGGTAAAAGGGACTTCCTTTAAAACTGTTTGCCCTTGTTGTAATAAAAACCCTAGAGTGGTCAGTGCTCGCGGTATCAAAGGTCCGTACTGCAAACAATGTGCCAAGGATAAAATGAAAGAGTATCGGAGTAAGCGTGTTATTTAAACCAAAGGACTACCAAAACCTGATAGCACACTTCATCGCGGTTAATCCGCGATGTGCTATATGGGCGTCGATGGGGATGGGTAAGACGTCGTCAACACTGACGGCTATTACAAACCTAGACCTGATGGACGACATCTACCCTGTCCTCATCTTAGCACCGTTGCGTGTAGCCAAGAACACTTGGCCTGCCGAGGTGCGCAAGTGGGACCATACCAAACACCTACGGGTCAGCCCTATCGTCGGGAGTGTAGAGGAAAGGCGCATGGCCTGTGCCCGTAAGGCAGACATCTACACCTCGAACTATGACAACTTAGTGTGGCTTGTTGAATACTACGGTGACCGTTGGCCTTTTAAGATGGTAGTCAGTGATGAAGCAACCCGTTTGAAAAGCTTCCGTACACGTCAGGGGGGTGTTCGCACCCAAGCCCTTAGTCAGGTAGCCCATACAAAAATTAAACGCTTTGTGGAGCTTACGGGTACCCCGGCCCCGAACGGATTACTAGACCTGTGGGGTCAGTTGTGGTTCATCGACGGAGGCGCTCGTTTAGGGCGTACCTTCTCGGCGTTCATGTCTCGTTGGTTTGGGCGTGACTTCAACGGCTTCGGGTCGACACCGTTTAAGCACTCTCAGGACGAGATTCAGAAGGTGCTTAAAGATGTCTGCCTCACGGTGGATGCTAAAGACTACTTCGATTTGAAAGACCCTATCACCAAGACCCTGACCTTCAAGCTCCCTGTGCGTGCTCAAAACCTGTACAACGAGATGGAGAAAGAGTTGTTCATGGAGATTGAGGGACATGAGGTCGAAGCGTTCAACGCTGCCGCCAAGACGCAGAAACTATTACAACTTTGCAGTGGTGCCGTATACGTAGACCCACTAACTGAAAGCGACGGAGACAAAAAGCGGAGCAAAGAGTGGAAGCTGGTTCACGATGAAAAGCTAGACGTGTTGGAGAGTATCATTGAAGAAGCAGGCGGTATGCCTGTGCTAGTGGCATACCACTTCAAGAGCGACCTAACCCGCTTGCAAAAGCGGTTCGCTAAAGGCCGTGTGCTGGATACTAACCCTAAGACTGAAGACGATTGGAACGCGGGCAAGATACCGATACTGTTCGCTCACCCTGCCTGTCTACACCCTGACACTGAAGTGTTGACTGAATTGCGTGGGTGGGTTAAACTTATCGAAGTAAAAAAAGAAGAGCGAGTCTTCGATGGGGTTGAGTTTGTTTCACACAGCGGGTGTAGCTACTCAGGGTACAAACCCGTCGTAAATGTATTTGGAATCACGATGACTCCTAATCACAAACTATTAGTTGATGGGGTATGGACGGAGGCAAAAAATGTTGGAACTGATACAGGTACTAGAGAAAAAGCACGTTACTCCTACCCGAGAGATGGTAGTAGTCTTAGCACGTTGTTTGAATTGCAAAACGGAAGCAGAGATACTGAAGCAGAACTTCGACAAACACAATCAAAAGGGCAGCGCTCACTGCATCCAATGTATTCAAACGACGTTCCACCGAATGACAAGTACTCCGTTTTGGGGGATTTGGAGGGGGATACGGACACGAACGGAAGACCTATCGGACAAAAACTACGGGGGTCGAGGTATAAGAGTGTGCCCCGAATGGGTCGACTTCAAAGTATTCTACGCCGATATGTTCGCTACGTACTCGAAAGGTTTGACGATAGAGCGGATAGACGTAAACGGTCCGTACAGCAAAGCGAACTGCCGTTGGGCGACCAACATGGAGCAACAGGCGAACAAGCGAACAAACAGGTACTTCGAGTACGAAGGGGAGAGGATTCACCTAGCCGAAGTGTGCCGCCGTTCGGGGGTAAGCAAGATAAAACTAACGACTCGACTTGCACGGGGTATGTCACTGGACGAGGCAATAGTCCACGCGAAAGCGTCGACTTACGGAACGAGCAAACGAGCGACAAAAAGGCGCATGTTTACGACCTAGTAGACTGTGGCCCCCGCCATAGGTTTCTTATCCGCAATTCCGAAGGGGAAGTTTTTATATCCCACAACTCGGCGGGCCATGGTTTAAACCTTCAGTTCGGGGGCAACATCTTGGTCTTCTTCAGTCACGATTGGAACTTAGAAAACAGATTACAGATTATCGAACGTATCGGACCTATGCGTCAGATGCAAGCAGGCCTTGACCGACCAGTGTTCATCTACTTGATTGTAGCCGAGAACTCAGTCGAAGATCTGGTGATTGCAAGGGTCGACGATAAGCGTGACGTTCAGGACATATTACTTGAAGCAATGAAGACGAAAAGGAAACAAATAAGTGAATACATTTAACGACAAACCAACCGACTGGTTGGACATGGCGAGCGAACAAACAGCTAAAGATACTCAGCTTAGTTTGAGTGCTATCCGTAAAGCAGCGAGCAAAATACCTGAAGGCAAGCCGGGGGAGTGCCAACGATGTGGGGAATTTTCGTTGCGTTTAGTCAACAAGAATTGCGCCCGTTGTCGTGATAAGTTTAAATTACCTTGACATACCGTGTAGCAGTTGATATACTAATCAGGTAATAATTTTTTAATTAACCCAAGTGGAGATGTAAAATGAAAAAAAGTATTTTAGTTTTAGCAATCATGCTGGCTACGGGCAACGCCTACGCCACGCCGTTAGTAGATAATAGCACTAACCTAAGTGCTGGTGCCTCAGCCTTGGCAGGAGCGAGTTCTTCGTCTTCAGCCGTTGGCGTAGGTGTTGGCCTTGGCGGCGCAGGCGGTAATGCCAACGCTGTTGGTGTAGGCGGTGCTGGTTTTGGTGGAGTAGGTGTTGGAGGTGCAGGTGGCTCAGTCGGTAACACAACTCAGTCCTTTGGTGTCGAAGCTGCTGACTACGGGGACTTACGTGTCGTACCACCAGCGATTGCACCAAGCGTGAACACTCAAGTTATATGTCCGATGGTTTTGCAAGGTAGTAAAGCGGGTTCAGTGTTTTTCTTCAGTGGTAGTGGCACCCACAAACCTGACATCGTAGCTATTTGCGTAGCGTACCATTTAAAACAACTTGACGTAGTAGAACGTATGGCCTGCGATGCTGATAAAGCTTACGCCAAAGCAAACCCAAACTGCGAAGTTAAATAGTTGGTTTTAAATACTTAGAACACAACGCTTGATACACGGCGTTGTGTTCTTTTATTTTAACTACGGTTTCCGGCGTGTCTTTAGACGCCGAATAATAAATAGGCTCAAAGCTTTCGCACGCAACTCGAGTCGCGTCGCCTTTACTAACCGCGGTTGAACGGGTCTGTAGTGTCGGGCACGCTGTCAGCACTAGCAGTACGGGCAGACTTAGCAATACTAATCGCATCTGTAGCATCTTGAATTCCTTTTAAAGTGGCCTGCGCTGCTCCAGCCTCAAGAAGTTGCTTGTTATTCATATACTGAATAACGGCTGAGGCCAGTGTCAGAAACAGTTTAGCGAGCGTTAAGTACACTACTTAGCTTCGTTATTTAACCAAGAACCGATAGCGGCTAACGCCGTAAGGGCTACACCCACTAACTGGTCTGTCAAAGAAGCGGCTGTCGCTTCATCAACAAAACCCTTAGTGACAAAGTAACCCGCGATAACTGCTACACCTGTACGGATTAACGTACCGATAGCACCCGCACCTGCACCTAATAAAAAGCCTAAAATCTTTTTCATGATTATCTCCTGTATTTAAAATGCCAAAGGCCTGTTCTCATCTGAGCCGCCAACCTATTAGCTCTTGCGGGTGTTTGTTTAGCCCACAAACTATCCAGCATCGCTTTTGCTGCACCTTCAAAATCTTTACTCTTCGTTAATTTTAGCATGTTCTTAAATTTTAACAAGCCGTTTGTGCCCATTTGAAATGCCATACCCACTAAGGTGCCCTGACGAACTTCGTCTAGGTCACCAAACCAAGGTAGTTCTTTACGCAGGGCCAACGTGAATTTTTCAATGTCGTTATTTAGCAGATACTCCGCTTCGGCTTTAGTGATTCCCCCGCCCTTGCGTTTGTCGATTAGACGTCCGATACCGATAGTCGAATAACCTAAATGGTCTTTGTACTCGTGGAGGACTTCGCCCTCCTCTTCACGTAGCTGACGAACTAAACTCACTGACGTCTCCTGTCTTCTTTACCATCCAACTTGTCGAATATTTTGTCCAACTTCTCTTCGATACTTGTTATAGAATCCTGAAGCTCTGCCCGCGTAACATACCCTCGTGCGATATGGACCTCATGCGTCTGTTGTTGCGCTTGAAGTTTATTCTGATTGTCCTGTACGGTTTTTAAATCATCTTTAAAACTTTTCATAATCCACCCGAATAAAGCACCTGCTATGGCACCTAACCAGTTGATGAAGCTTTGTGGGTCATCCATTAATCGTCCTTCTAAAAATCTACCGATACGTTTTAAAACTTATAAAAGGTATCCTGTTCGCGTATAATAATCTGTCGAAACCAGTATGAGACTTCCACCCGATATTGATGGACATATACCTAGACCCTAACGGTATTTGCGCTTCAAGATGAAAGCTCGATGGGTACAATTCTAAACGGTACCAAAAGGTTTTATCCTCTACCCCCTTAGTATATACTTTTGGATTTAGCTCCGCGGGGCGACTGAA